>Ga0325411_1002417_pt1 | contig 21134 bp, 6 predicted proteins | sample PopdelMetagenome_13_FD_206181 | JGI IMG/M metagenome (GOLD analysis project Ga0325411, IMG submission 206181) | Populus deltoides microbial communities from Bellville, Georgia, United States - Xylem-PdIQD-R4 | ecosystem: Host-associated > Plants > Phyllosphere > Stem > Wood/Secondary xylem...
AGAAAGCACATGGTACCTATGGCCACAACCAGCTTTTTAGAAAATGATTTGATATCTACCAAGAATGAATATGATGTTCTTGTAAAGGGAAAGGGGCAAGAGCACCACGCAACCCCACTTTCTTTTTGTTTTTTTATTTTTATTTGATTAATTTAGATATTCGGGTTAGTTTATACACACCTCAATTAATTTCACGAGTTTTAAAATTAACAATTATATAAATTTCTAGTGATTTTAAAAAAACTCAAACTCATAACTATTAAAAAAACAAATCTAAAAGAAATTACTTTCTTTTTCTTTTTCTCCCTTTTGTTGTTGAAAAAAATTGAGCCTGTAGAAGAATATTTCCGTAACAGTACCTTTCTTGTGCATCCACGCCATCATACTACAAAAGTGTTTTAAATCATACACGAGTGATGCTGAAAAGTTCAAAGAAAATCAATGGCCTTTATGGCGGAACTAATGGCGGTAGCATGTTGTCATATCTAACCCTTTTTCTCTCGAGTTGGACCAAAAATGGAGGAATGGAGGAAGACGAAGTGAAGTAATAGTGTCGTGGAGGCGAAGTGGGTATTCGATTCTTTACAAAGCATGTGGTAAAGCTTGGTGTTCAAGAAGCATTTTTATTGATTTCTTGAGTTTGGATTTTTGAGATTATTATTTATGAAAATATATTTCTTAGAATGTGTTAGGTCGTCGTGGTGAATTTATCCTTAGTGCTGTAAAAAAAAAATTCTAGATTAATAAAAATTCTAAAAGTGAGTTATTTTTCATTGCTCGAAAGTTTTTTTCCTACAAGATAAATTATTTTTCATTCATAGTTTTTGAATGATGATACTAAGATGAGAAAAATTATAAATTTTTTTATAAAATTTGCACCAGTGGTTAGTAATAATAATTGTGATAATAATATTAATTATTGTTTTAATTATAGTATTTATGATATTAATAATTTTAATGATAATTATGTAACTATGGTTGTTGTGATAATATTGATGATATAAATAATAATAAAATAATTATTAATTTAATAATGAGGTAGTAGTGATGATAAATGGTAATAGTTACTTACTAAGATGATAATAGTTGTTATTAAATAGCAGTGAAATTAAAAAATCGTAAAATAATGGTTATGTTAATAAAATATATATTTAAATTTGATGTTTAAAAGTTGGCTATAAATAATATCAAACCCTCCAGGCTCCAACAGCAATCTCTTGCACTAAAGGGGAGGACACCACCGCCTCTTTAAAAAAACAAAAAAAAAGTTAAGTTAGCCAACGAGCGCGGATCTGGGATAAAAGCCCACGCAAATGGAATTTTTTTAAGTTTAGATGTGTTGGGCCACCAAGTTTAGGGTCTGAGTATTTTTTTTAATTTTTAATTTTATTTTTATTGGTAGGACTAAACTTTTATTTGCCTTTCCATTTCGATAACATGTATGTTCGGCAGCTTCAATCTGGCCTACCTAAGTCTTGCCTTGGCTCAACACCCCTCATTTCCTGCTCTGTCCTCTGAGAGAGCCAGAGACATGGAGGTTGAACATTTTAGCCACCCAGATCATCCATTGATCCTCATTAATCAAGTTCTCGAATATAGTTGTGAACAAATTATTTGCTCAGGATGTGAGCGACTGATATTATTCGGCACACAATCAGGCCAGAAATTCTAAGTCTAGCAGCTCGTCGAAGATATATCTATTTAAATTCAGCACGTAAACAAGCTCAAAAATATTGGTCAAGCATCTCCCAAGACATAATTGATAATAATATGAGCTGTGTACTTATTAAGTCCAGGCTTTTAAGTAATTTAGAACAAACATAAAAAGAGATTATAATTCTTAATAATCTGTTTATTATGAGTGCTTAAGTTAACCTAAATACAAATGAATTATATATAGGTTAAACTGAAAATACTATTCTACCATTAATAAATAAGACTAGATAAATATTATTTAATATCTCCCTTCAAACTCACAATGCGGCAGCTACAAGCATCGAAAGTTTGCCAACTAGAAAACAAAAATGAGAGATGGAATGCGCCTTAGTAAAGAAATATACATCTACAAGGAAGAAGGAACAAAAAGCAAAGTAATAGTGCCATACTTGAGATGATGATGAGTAAGATGACAATAGATCTCAATGTGCTTAGTGCGCTTATGAAAAACCGAGTTATGAGCAATCTGAATAGAACTCTGGTTGTCACAATACATAGGAGTAGGATGAGAAAAGAAAACTCTCATATCAGCAAGTAACCAACGTAACCAAACAATCTCTTTGGTAGTAGATGTCATGGCAGAAGTTGAAGGAAAGTCGAAATACCAGATTTTGCAGAAGCAGAAGACAAAATATCATTCCAAAAAAATTGTAGAAACTGAACGCAAATATCAAATTACAAAAACTGAAGAGAAGACGAAATACCAAAACAATTGCACAGACAGAACATGAATATCAAATTGCAGGAGCTGAAGAAAAGTCGAAATACCAGATTTTGCAGAAACGGAAGACAAAATATCACTCCAAAAAAATAAATAGTCAAGTTGTTTTATATATATATATATATATATACACACACACACACACTTAATCTGAATTTAATTGTTTGTAGTTAATGAACATGATGAAATATGACATAAAAAATACGAGAGGGTGAATTTTAATTGAATTCAGACTTTACTTTGCATTCACTGTCAAATTATTATATGGACATGATCAATTCAATATAATAAAGACATTTGTTTACACAAAACGAAATAATTAATTTGGGAAGGAAACACACACATGATCTTCTTCCTTTCCCCATCCCTCTCTTCATTATAAAATCTAGAAAACCAAATAGGAATGACAATGGAGACTTTGAGGTCGGAGGCTTTTTAAGGAGAAATGGTTTAATTAATGAATCCTTGTACAAGAGAATGTGTTTTTAATTTCTCTTTATATCTCTAATTATATAATTTAATTCCAAGATAAATGATTTTTTCTAACATGTTCTGTTAATTTTTTCCATTCAAATTAACAAAGAAGTAACACGACCTTGACAAATGTATTTTGATATAAAAAATATCACTTACTAATAGGGATGAGAAAAAAAATCAAAAAACCGATTAAACTGATAAAACCAGAAAAAAATAACCGAAAAAACTGAACCGTGAAAAAAACTGATTAAACCGATTAAAATTTTGAAAAAATTGACCGGTTCGATTTCAGTTTTATAAGCCTGAAACAAAAAAAACCAAATCGAACCCAAACAAAAAAAACCAGAAAAAACCGAGCCAAACCGGTTTGAACCGGTTTTTGCCTTAAACAACCGAACCGAAATCGGTCGGTTTGAACCGGTTTCAGTTCGGTTTCAGTTTTTTTTTTAAATTCAGTTTGGTTATTTTTTTTATAAAAACCAAACTGAATCGAAAATAATCACCCCTATTTACTCATAATAAGAAGCTCATATTTCCTTTTATCTTAAAGATGATTTCTAATAAGTCTTTCATAAGTGTAATTATATCAATTATATCTTTAATTTTTAGTTAAGTTATTCAATAAAAGGCAGTACATAAAATATTAAACTTCTACGTTATGTGCAATTTGCTTAAAATATTTTAGTTAATTTAAATGAAATATCATAATTTTTGTTTATTATGTATTTGTTTCACATTTCTAGGTTATTAAGAGTTAAATCGTTTTATTATAAAAATTAAACTATAAAGTATAGTTAACATTTATTAATTTATATAGTTCGTTATGATAGAAAAAAAGACCTATTTGAGATTTAGCTAAAATATGTTAATTATATATACATGTAATTATTGATTTATTATTTTAATAATTAAAGGATTTTATCATTAGATTTTTAATTTTAAGTACCTCTACTTGGAAAAAGATTAGGAGGGTGTAAGTAGTTATTTTTTAAAATATTTGTTTTATTTGAAAAAAATATTAAAAAAATATTTTTATTTTTTAAATATTATTTTTAATATCAATATATTTAAAAATATAAAAAACTTAATTTTAAATATTTTTATTAAAAATATCGTTTAGAAAGCAATTTTAAACCGCTACCCGTGGGCAAATGAGTAATATAAGAAGTTGAGGAGACCCAACTCAAGTCAACGAGTCTTCTTCTCCAACCAGAAAAGACATGGGAAAGTGTCTTCTTATTCACATACTTGAATAATCTCATCCGCACAAATAGAGGAGCCTGTAGCTTTCCTCATGATCTTCTACCCGCCTCTTCCTTACAGGTAACACCCTTCCTTCCTTTTTGGGCTTCTCTGAATCTTGGGTCCTTTGAATTATTTTTCGTTTCGGTTCTCTGTCCCATTATCTTTGATAAAGGGGAAGAGGGAAGAAAAATGCTTCCCCAGCAATTGATTGGTATCCGATCTTAATGGGAAATCACTGTGTTCTGGATCTCGTTGGTTGATCTGTAATGTAGCAGTAAGCAGCTGTCATTATTTAATTAGCAGTCTGTGAAGAGGTCAAGTTTCAGTTCAGAAGGCGAGGTATTGAATAATAGTAGCACTGAACTTTTATTTGGCTTTTCATTTCGATAACATATATATTCAGCAGCTTCCATTTGGCCTACCTTGGTCTTGCCTTGGCTCAACACCCCTCATTTCCTGCTCTGTCCTCTGAGAGAGCCAGAGACATGGAGGTTGAACATTTTAGCCACCCAGATCATCCATTGATCCTCATTAATCAAGTGCTCGAGTATAGTTGTGAATTAGTTATTTGCTCTGGATGCGAGGGACCAATATGGGGTCCTTGCTACAGTTGCACCTCTTTCTACTTCTTTCTTCATAAGAAATGCGCCGAGCTGCCCCGTGAGATCAAGCGGCGCATTCATCCTAGACACCCTCTCCATCTACTGGCAAAGCCACCGTATAAAACACGATGCTTTTATGATCGGTGCGGCAAAACTTGCAACAGTTTTGTTTACCATTGTTCTTTCTGTAAGTTTGATCTTGATATCAAATGTGCTTTTCAACCGGGTTTTTTGGAAGTTGATAGTCAGGCACATCAATTTTCCAACAAGGATCATCCATTGATTTTGAATGAAGAGAAAGAATATCATGGTGAAGGAGTTATGTGCTCTGTGTGTAAGGAACCAATGTCGGGTCCTAGCTATAGTTGCACTTCTTGCAACTTCTTTCTTCACAAGAAGTGTGCTGAGCTGCCCCCCGAGATCAATCGGCATTTGCATCCAGAACACCCTCTTCGTCTACTGCCAAATCATCACATGATCTGTGGTTTTTGCAAAGAAACTTGCTATGAGAGTTTTGTTTACTGCTGTTTTGTGTGCGAATTCAACCTCCATATCAAATGTGCTTTTCCACCTTGCGTTTATGCAGCTGATCAGGATCAGGGGCATCAATTTAGAAGCCTGATGAATCCACTTTCATTCAAATCAATCTCCTTCACTTGCCATGCATGTGGCACTGAGGGAGATGACTCCCCTTTCATGTGCACCATGTGCCAACTCTTGGTCCACGAAGAATGCATTTCATTGCCAGGCACCCTTAAAACGGCACTGCACCATCATCCCCGAATCATCCACACGTATCAACATCAACAATGCATCGAATCGATAAACAAGTACTGTGGAATTTGCCGTCGGGAAGTTGACTCAAAATACGGAGTTTACTGTTGCCCAGACTGTGACTTCGTTGCACACGTGAATTGTAGTAGAGAATATGGCGATTCTGCAACAGAGATTGTAGAAGAAAACGAAGAAGAGCAAAGTGTGACTGTTGATGATCAATTCATGGAACCTAGCTTTCGCGTTGTCCGTGAGATCAAGCATGGAGAGGAGAGAATAATTGAAGAGATCGAACATTTCGGTCATCAACATAACCTAATCCTTATTGACAAGGTTGATGATGATCTAAAGTGTGATGGGTGCATGTTACCAATCTCAACTCCATTTTATAGTTGTGCCAGTTGTAATTTCTTTCTTGACAAAACCTGCATAGAATTACCCAGGCGAAAAAGGTGGCAATATCACGAATCCCAACTGATTCTTTCATGGAGCCGAGGGCCACGTGATTTGTTCTACTGTGTTGTATGTAGGCAAGTTTCTGGCGGGCTCAGTTACACATGTGATGTATGTCGAGTCTCCATTGATGTCCGATGTTTCAAATCAATATTGGAAGATTCTTTTAAACATGGAGGTCATGAGCATCCCCTTTATCTTCCAGCGGACAGAAAGAATATTCTCCGTTGCAGTAATGGAGGTCGCGGGCGTCCCCCTTGGGCTGCAGATGACAGAGAGAATATTCCCCATTGCAGTGGCTGTTGTGTCCCTGAAAAATCAAAGGTATTTTTTAAATGTGCGGTTTGCGATTTCAAGCTGGGTATGAAATGTGCTACACTGCCATACAAAGCAAGACACGAGTATGATGACCACCCTCTCTTCCTCACCTATATTAATGAAAATGACTACCAACCTTCCTGTATAATTTGTGAAGAAGATAGAGACCCGAAGCTCTGGTTCTACCGTTGTGAGAAATGCGACTTTGATGCTCATCCAGAATGTGCTCTCGGGAAATACCCATATGTCAAGCCACGGGGGGTTCACAGGTATCCTAAACACCCTCACCCTCTTGATTTGGTCGACAAGACAGAGGATTATCGTCCACAGGCATGCGATACTTCTGGTGAGCCTTGCGATCACTTGGCCCTTGAATGTACTGATCCTAACTGCAGTTTTATCATCCACAGGATGTCACTGGATTGCTTTTACTCATTATGGTAATTGGATTGCAGTTGGTGGCTTTTTTCTTATTTTTGGGTTATGATTGATGGGGTGAATGGATGGATACATATGTAGCTTCATACTTATTATCTCTGTTTCTATTTTCGCATATCAGATCACTCTTTTTGTTTCTGAACAATAAAAGATGGTATTTTATTAAAACTGTCCTTGAAGGTAGTGTTTGTCGTCATATAAAATAACACTTATCTAATTTTTCTTTTAAAGAAGAATAAGAATAACACTAATTAAATCCCATTTTGATTATTTGGTTTAGACAAGATAAATCAGCGGCGAGGCAGTTTAGAACCTAATTAATTTTTAATTTAGACAAAAAGCTCTGTGTACTCTAAAAAAATAATTAATGCTTTTGAAACTTCTACTGCATTTTTTTAAGCGGCAAAAACAAGTAATACGAGTAGAATCACTATATTAAAATTCCCTAATTAATATATAATATTATAGTTTTTATATATTAAAAAATCCTAAACAAAATTAAAATAATAATAATAGAATTTTAAACTAAATAGGAAAAAATTATAAATCAACAAATAAAATATTACAAGCGTGATAGATTTTTTTGTGATTTTATTTGAAAGTCTTACTAATTTTAAGTGACTAAAAAATTCTAATTTTATAGAAAATAAAGCTTTTAAATTTTTTCTAATAAAATTTGAGTTGGATTGAGATAAAAATAAATAAAATTATGTCCCTTACAAGGCTGCTTATTTTTTAAAATAATTTTGAAAAAAAAATCATTTTTTATTTTTTAAAAATAATAATTTTTCTTTGTTTTTTCAGATCATTTTGATGTGCTAATGTCAAAAATAAATTTAAAAATAAAATCACTTAAAAAACATAAAAAATGATTAGAAAGTACAGACATTCCATCAAACCTATGACCTGGATTACAAGACTAAGATAATATCTTAGAAAGAAAATAAAAAAAACAACTTCATTTAACCCAGATTATAAACCCGTGATAACCTTATAGAAAGAAAATAAAAATAATAACTCTATTTTAAACTTAGTTAACCTGTCAAACCCGCAACCTTGATCAAACCCGCAACCTTGATCATAAGATAAGGATAACCTCATAGAAAAAAAATTAAAAAAAAATTGTAAAGCTTATTTTCCAACTCGTCCAATATTAAATGAGAAAATTAAAAAAATATATATTTTAAAAAAGGCATAAAAAATCACCTAAATCAACTCGGGTTAATCTGTTAAGTTATTCATAAGTCATGAGTCGTGATAACCTAATAAAAAGCAAATTAAAAAAATCATAATGTCCAACTCAATATTAAAGGATCAAATTGGGGGGGAAAATCAATTAAGAAAATAAAAAACCCTGAGTCAATTGGGTTAACCAGCTAAATCCATTATTTGAATTATGAGACTGAAATAACCCAATAAAAAATAAATTTAATGTCAAAGATGAAATTGAAAAAAAAATATCTATTAAAAAAATCAAATGAAAAAAAAAGACTATAGTGATTCATTTAGAGGCCCTTCAAAAGGATATTGGTGAGGTTATCATAAATATTATACCTTACCATATGTATTTTGCCTTAATTTTTTAAACCTAGTTAATCTATCAAACCCGCAACCATGATCATAAGATAAAGATGACCTCATAGAAAACAAATTTAATTTTTTTTTATAAAGCTCATTTTCCAACCGATCCAATATTGAATGAGAAAATTAATATATATATATATATATATATATATATATATATATATATTTTTAAAAAGACATAAAAAATTATCTGAGTTAACTCGGGTTAATCTATTAATCTATTCATAAGTCATAAGTCGTGATAACCTAATATAAAGCAAACTAAAAAAAACCATGATGCCCAACTCAATATTAAATGATCAAATTGAAGGAAAAAATCAATTAAAAAAATAAAAAAATCTGAGTCAATTGAGTTAACCACAAATTCATTATTCAAATTATGAGATTGAAACAGCCCAATAAAAAAATAAATTCAATGTTAAAAATGAAATTACAAGAAAAAAAAAGAAGAAGCATTAATTAAAAAAAATCGAATGAAAAAAAGAAAGGAAAAAAAGGCACTATAGTGCTTCGTTTAGAGGCCCCTTCGAAAGAATATTGATGAGGTTATCGTAAATATAATACCTTGCCACAGGTACGTTGCCTTAATTGTTTCGGAGTTGATCAATGGATTAACCAAGAACTAGATTTTACCTCTGAAGAAAATCTTTGTTTTACTTTCTTAATACATTTTACTTTAAGAAACAAGGAGAAAGGAAAAATAAAAAGGACAAACGAGAAATTACTTGGTAGAGATAACCAAGAAATAGGTTTATCAAACGAATGAACTAATTTTTGTTCTAGATAAGCTTCATGAAGCCGCTGTTTTGAATTTCAAATTATCAAAACTAGAGTTTTTAAACCCGACTCCATAATCAATCCGGGTCATGAGTTTTATTCAGTGTTATTTCAACCTTGATCGACATGACAGACCGAACCAAATTTTAAAACTATGATCGAAACACATCCAAATCACCATGTGTATTATAATAGTGATAAATTTTTAAAATATTATTTTTTTATTTTTAAAAATTTATCTTTAACATTACTATATCAAATCAATCTAAAAATATCAAATAAAATAAAAATTTAAAAACACACAAGAAAAATTAATTCTAAGGTTGAAATAAAAATAGATCTATTTGATATGTCATTTCACCTTATTTATTGAACAGAGGTCATTTCAATCACAAGTTTGGCCTACTCCACAAGCACAAAACCTAGAAGAGGCTCTGTATTATATTTCAATTGGTTTGTTCATCGAAGAAGTTATATATAATGTGGGATGCATAAACAAAGAAAAATAAATTAAATAAATTATTATGTAATACTATTTAACTTGCTTGATTTACTGCTGCAAAGATATTAACTTATCAGTAACCCTTCTTTTTGTTTATAAATAACTACAAAATTATAATTATATATCTAAGAAATTTTATAAATAACTACAAAATTATACGAAAAACTAAATTCATTCGTGAATCACTATGGCTTGTGAGAGGATTTGTTGTAAATTCGCAAAGTGTTTCTTTTTTTTTCTCATTAATTTTTTTTGGTTATTTTTTTTTAATTTGATCTTTACACATTTAATTAATTTAAAATTAATCTTCATATATTATATGCTCCTTTCTTTCGAGTTTTCATAGTCATTTAAAACATCATGGCATTGACTTTGTTTTTAATTTTACAAAGAAGAATTTAGTTTGATTGTTTACATAGAATTAAAAATAAGACCAAAATTGAAAATTAGGTAAAATGGAAGTCCTTTTAGATGATATTTTCATTTATTAGTCCTTAATCTCTATTTTTTTTTAGTTCAGCCATTGAGCTTTGTTTTTTTCAAATTTATCCTTTCACATTGCGTTAATTGATGATTTAACTTGGTAATTTGGTTTATACTGCTTTTTTTGAGTTTATCACAATCTAAAAAAACTATCACCATGTTAGGTTGGTTCTCTATTTAACAAAAGAAAATCAATTTTGTTGTTAGAGAAAAACAAAATTTGAGGGGATCAAAATTAAAATCTCGGTGAAATGGTAGTTTTTTTATGAAAAAATGGGTGTAAATGTCAATTAGACTTAATATTTGGTCCAATATTAGTTTTGGTCCCTTTAACTTGAAAATTATACTATTTGGTTCAAGATTTTATTTTATTTATGTTTCAGTCTTTAGGTTTGAGAGATGAGAGTAAACAGTGTTAGATTACAATGAATGAAAGAGAAAGTTATTGTTAATCATGATCTAACAACTGAAAAAAATTGTTCTTGAAGTTAATGAGTTTCATTTCAAGATAAGAATTCCATTGATATAATTTTTGCCCCTCATCTTACTAAAAAAAAAGTAGATCATTTAGGATTTTTTTTTTTAACTTGAACAAATTTTGAGATTTTTTAATCGATTTAACATTGTTTAGAGGTTATGTTTACGGGGTGTTTTCTAAGTGGTTTTTAAATGAAAGAAATGATTGAAATGATGTTTTGTGTTCAAAGAAAGGGAAGCGATTTTCCAACAACTTTCAGCCTCTAGAGTTTCTCGACGGTGAAATAAATAAGTGACGTGTTTTCTGCCACTACAAAAAACGTATCGTATGGTTACTTTAAGAAGTCCTCCCATTCAAATAATAATAATAAGAAGAAGAAGAAGAAATGAAGCCCAAACATGTTAGCATGTGTTAACAGGCTTGCTGGGCCATTATTTTTTATCATTTTTTTTTCTTTTAAGTCTATTGAATGTAGAATTAGATAACTAAATCTTATATATATATATTTCTTTATTAATTTCTTAAATTAATACAAAGTATATTAAAGGAGTTTTATTTTAAATTACATTAAAATTTTAGTTTTAGTTCGAATAAGGTTATAGTTGTCTTTTTTTAATTTTGACAAACATTCTTTATTAACATACAATTATTTTTTTAGTTTCTGCTACATATTTTTTTTCCCAGTATGCATTCAATGACTGCTTTATAATTTATAATACGATAAATTTGACTTGACATGTTTTAAACAATAAATAGTTAAGTTTTTATTTTTATTTAATAATTTGTAGGTGATAAACATGAAAAATATGATATGAAATAACATGAGAGGATCAATATGAATTGAATTAAGATAGATCCTCTAAGACTAATAGTTTCTAACACTATTTTTCATTTCCATCCTTTATTTTGTATTCATTGTCAAGTTATTATATGGACATGATCCATTAACTAAGAAATGGACCAATCCAATGTAATAAGCATATTTGTTTACATAAAACAACACTAATTCTAAAAACCTTTAATTAATTGGGGAAAAAAAACAGAAATCATACGTAGAAAGAAAACATGTGATCTTCCTCTCCCTCTCTCTCTTTATATTCTAAAAACTAAAATATGCTTCCTCCTCCAAATCCACCAGATACCAAACAAGAATTCTAAAAACCTGTAATTAATTTGGGAAGGAAACACACACATGATCTTCTTCCTTTCCCCATCCCTCTCTTCATTATAAAATCTAGAAAACCAAATAGGAATGACAATGGAGACTTTGAGGTCGGAGGCTTTTTAAGGAGAAATGGTTTAATTAATGAATCCTTGTACAAGAGAATGTGTTTTTAATTTCTCTTTATATCTCTAATTATATAATTTAATTCCAAGATAAATTATTTTTTCTAACATGTTCTGTTAATTTTTTCCATTCAAATTAACAAAGAAGTCACACGACCTTCACAAATTTATTTTCATATATAAAAAATATCACTTATTAATAGGGATGAGCAAAAAAATCAAAAAAGTAATTAAACCGATAAAACTGAAAAAAAAATAATCGAAAAAACCGAACCGTGAAAAAAGACAGATTAAACCGATTAAAATTTTGAAAAAACCGATCAGTTCGGTTTTGGTTTTATAAGCTCGAAACCAAAAAAACCAAACCAAACCCAACCCAAACCAAAAAAATGTGAAAAAAGACAGACTGTTCTTTCTGTTCGTTTGATCTTGATATCAAATGTGCTTTTCAACCGGGTTTTTTGGAAGTTGATAGTCAGGCACATCAATTTGCCCACAAGGATCATCCGTTGATTTTGAATGAAGAGCAAGAATATCATAGTGAAGGAGTTGTGTGCTCTGTGTGCAAGGAACCAATGTCTGGTCCTAGCTATAATTGCATTTCTTGCAACTTCTTTCTTCACAAGAAATGTGCTGAGCTGCCCCCCGAGATCAAGAGGCACATTCATCCAGAGCACCCTCTTCGTCTACTGCCAAATCATCACATGATCTGTGGTTTTTGCAAAGAAACTTGCTATGAGAGTTTTGTTTATTGCTGTTTTGTGTGCGAATTCAACCTCCATATCAAATGTGCTTTTCCACCTTGCGTTTATGCAGCTGATCAGGATCAGGGGCATCAATTTAGAAGCCTGCTGAATCCACGTTCATTCAAATCAATCTCCTTCACTTGCAATGCATGCGGCACAGATGGATATGGCTCCCCATTCATGTGCACCATGTGCCAACTCGTGGTCCACGAAGAATGCATTTCATTGCCAGGCACCCTTAAAACGGCACTGCACCATCATCCCCGAATCATCCTCACATATCAACATCAACAATGCATCGAATCTATAAACAAGGACTGTGGAATTTGTTATCGGGAAGTTGACACAGAATACGGAGTTTACTATTGCCCAGACTGTGACTTCGTTGCTCACGTGAATTGTAGCAGAGAATATGGCGATTCTGCAACAGGGACTGGAGGAGAAATTGAAGAAGAGCAAAGTGTGACTGTTGATGATCAATTCATGGAACCTAGCTTTCGCGTTGTCCGTGAGATCAAGCATGGAAAGGAGAGAATAATTGAAGAGATCGAGCATTTCAGTCATCAACATAACCTAATCCTTATTGACAAGGTTGATGATGATCTAAAGTGTGATGGGTGCATGTTACCAATCTCAACTCCATTTTATAGTTGTGCCAGTTGTAATTTCTTTCTTGACAAAACCTGCATGGAATTACCCTGGCGAAAAAAGTGGCAATATCACGAAAACCAACTGATTCTTTCATGGAACCGAAGGGTACATAATATTTATAAGTGTAGTGTGTGCAAGCAATATTTTCGTGGGCTCAGGTACAAATGTGCTACATGTCGACTCTGCGTTGATGTCCGATGCTTCAAATCATTGAAAGATTCTTTTAAACATGGAGGTCATGAGCATCCCCTTTATCTTCCAGCGGACAGAAAGAATATTCTCCGTTGCAGTAATGGAGGTCGCGGGCTTCCCCTTTGGGTTGCAGATGACAGAGAGAATATTCCCCTTTGCAGTGGCTGTTGTGTCAGTGAAGAATCAATGGTATTTTTTAAATGTGTGCTTTGCGATTTCAACCTCGGTATGAAATGTGCTACACTGCCATACAAAGCAAGACACGAGTATGATGACCATCCTCTTTTCCTCACCTACATTAATGAAAATGACTACCAGCCTTCCTGCATAATTTGTGAAAAAGATAGAGACCCGAAGCTCTGGTTCTACCGTTGTGAGGAATGCGACTTCGATGCTCATCCAGAATGTGCTCTCGGGAAATACCCATATATCAAGCTAGGGGGCGTTCACACATATCCTGAACACCCTCACCCTCTTGCTTTGGTCGACAAGACAGAGGATTATCGTCCACAGGCATGCAATATTTGTGGGGAGCCTTGTGATGGCTTAGCCCTTGAATGTACTGATCCTAACTGTGATTTTATCGTCCACCGGGATAGATGGCAATGCTTTAAGTCATTATGGTGATTGGATTGCAGTTGTTGGCTTTTTTCTTACTTTTAGCTCCATAGTTACTATCTCTGTTAAAAGATGCTATTTTATTAAAACTGTTCTTGAAGGTAGTTTGTTGTTTCTTTGTGCCGTCGTAGTGACAAAGATGTCTGACCTTCCACCATTTTTCTTAGCTTAGCAGGAAGCTCTCCATAAATTCTGCTTTTACATTTTTGTTATAGATTTTATTGTAAATGCATAGAAAATATAAAATAAATATCAATTATCTAACTGATATCAATTATTTTCATTCAAATATTTAATTTTTATTTCCTTAACACAATCTAATATTAAATAAATGTATTTAAACAATATTATGATTATTGGTCGAATAAATGTATTTAAACAATATCCAATTATGCTACCAACAAAAAATAAATAAACTTACAGTTAATTTCGAATTCCTTATCCAAAACACTAATAACCCTTTAATTAATTTACATCTTTAACTTACGTGACTAAACCAACCAAAACCCAAAAAAAACATAGTTCATAAAACCCTAAATAAACTGAAAAATTGACATGAAAAAAAAAAACTTAATGTATTAAGCACCAAATTATAACTATCCAGTAATTTCAAGGACCAATTACCACTAGTAGCAGTTCCCTTAAATGCCTCCTTCTTCTTCAATCTCCTTCCATTGATTTCTTCCTCTCATTGTTTCTCCTCCTTTCGACTCGAGGCTTTTAATTCCATTTCTCTCGTATTTTCCAGAATCCAAATCCCCAACTAATAATTTCCCTCCGCCAACTTCTTCACTCAATTCCTCCACTGCTTTCCTCAAATGCCCGTTCTCGCTCTGCAAAACCTCTAATTGCCTTTTCACACCCAAACACGCCTTTTCTTTTAAAACTGTCCTTGAAGGTAGTTTGTCGTCATATAAAATAACACTTATCTAATTTTTCTTTTAAAGAGGAATAAGAATAATACTCGATTTTCTTTATCTAATTTCAAATCCCATTTTGATTATTTGGTTTAGACAAGATAAATCAGCGGCGAGGCAGTTTAGAACCTGATTGATTTTTAATTTAGACAAAAAACCCTTTGTAGTTCAAACCCAATTTAATTATTTTTAATGGGTACTCTAAAAAAATAATTAATGCTTTTGAAACTTCTACTGCATTTTTTAAGCGGCAAAAAGAAATAATACAAAATTCTATTGAGTAAAATCACTATATTAAAATAATAATTCTCTAATTAAAATATAATATCATAGTGTTTATATATTAAAAAATCTGAAATAAAATTAAAAAATAATAATAAAATTTTAAATTAAAAAGAAAAAAATTCAAATTATTGTCGCTTCCTTTCATAGATATCCAATTAAAAATCTCCAATCTTTGCATGCTACTAGCAATATTTATTTTTAAAAGAATTATTTGTTATTTTTTTTATTTGAAATTAATTTTTTTATATTTTAATACCTTTTCAAATAAAAAACATTTTAAAAAATATGACTTTATGCTCATCCAGAATGTGCTCTTAGGAAATACCCATATATGAAGGTAATGGGCGTTTACACATGACTTTCAGGCTCACCGATGCACGAATCCATGAATAATTCTTCTTCTTCTTCTTCTTCTTCTTTTCTATTACTGTGTTGTGTGTGTAGGTTTTTGGAGGAAGAAGAAGAATTTTATTTCTTATTCATTCAATAGAAATGGTTACAAGATAAATAGTAGAGGTGATCACCAAATTAGAAAGGGCACAAATTAGAAAATCAAAATAAAGATTGGATCTCTCTGCTAGAAAAACAAGAAACAGGAGCTTTGTTTATGTTGGCATATTCACAGGCATTCAATGCTCTTCAAGAATTCTCTTCAGCCATAACATTTCAAAAACTTCATTGTCATAACCCTATATTCTACCTCAGCACTGCTTCTGGCAACCACATTTTGTTTTTTACTTTGCCATGTAACTGTATTTCCTTAAACTTAAGTACAATATTTTAATCTGTATCCTCTATCAATGACTGAGCCTGCCCAATCTGCATCAGTGTATGCTTCTATTGTCTGCGCTTGTCTGGTGTGCTTTTCAAGTGTATGAGAATCCCATAAACTGCTTCAAGATGTTTTACGTGGGGTGAATGCATAAACTAGCTTACTGAACTCACAGCAAATGCAATATTAGATCATGTATTTGATAAGAAAATCAACTCTCCCGCTAACTTTTGTTCGCCTTCCTTGTCATCTTCAAGTTTTTGATTGGGATCTATTGGAGTGTCTGCTAGCCTACAGCCACTCATCCCAGTCTCCTTAAGAACATCAAGGACACACTGCTGTTGGGATATAACGATCCCCTTCTTTGACAGAGCAATCTCTATTCCAAGAAAATCCTTAATCTCTATTTCAATGGCATATGGGTGATTATTAGATTGAAAGGTTTTTCTTCTTTGAGAGCACCTTTTTTAAAGTGAAATGAACACAACTTTGAGTGTATACACTGCTTGTAAGAATAGCATATGTGAGTATGGTTTTGAGATTTGAAAGAATTCCTTGTTTAAGAGGAAATTGGACATAATTTGTCATGTGAAATGAACACCTTTTCAATTTATGCCCTGCAAAATATGCAGAAGATTTTATACTGTGTTTATTTAAAGTTGGTAATCAGGCACCTCAACTTGCCCACATAGATCATCCATTGATTATGAATGAAGAGCAAGAATATCATGGTGAAGGAGTTATGTGCTCTGTGTGCGAGGAGGCAATGTCGGGTCCTAACGATTGTTGCACTTTTGGCAAATTCTTTCTTCAGAAGAAGTGTGCTGAGCTGAAGATGTCACCTATAAAAAAAAAAGCATCTATCTGAAGATGTCACCTACATGATTTAATGACTTTAGTTTTAGCCTAAAACAAAATTTGACAACAAGTTGAGCCATCAAAGTGGCCCGTTTTGGAAAGATTTGGGGGTTGTTTGGAATTGCGGTTTCATCGTGTTTTTGAAAAAAAAATTGTTTTAGCTTCAAATTATTTCTTTTATTTTTGTATTGTTTTGATATATTGATGTAATAAATAAATAAAATATTATTTTAATAAACTTGTAAAAAAATATTTTGAAAAGTAATCTCTAATATACTAACGCATGCCCAAAACCACATAACATCGGTTTTGCTTTGAAAACAATGTGGCAACTGAATGGTGGTCTAGTTAAATGCATTTTCCTAATCAACGACAATGATTTGTCATCTTTGCAACCAACGCCTTGTCATCTTCGAAAGAGTTTGACAGTTTAATCTAATTGATTCGATTTTTTTAATTGATTTTTTTGATAATTTTATCATTCAATATTGTATTTGATTGAGAATTAGGTTTCATGACTTATTATGGTTTGCTTTTTATTAGATCATTTCAGTCTCATGACCTAAAAATGATGCTTAACAGGTTAACTCGAGTTGACTTGACTTATTTTTGTATTATTTTTTAATTAGATTTTTTACAAATTTTATTATTCAATATTGAGTTTGACAGGGTTGATTAGGAATTGAGCTTTATGAATTATTTTGATTTGTTCTCTATGAGATTATCTCAGTTTCATGATTAGATTCACGAATTTGGTAGGTTAAACCGAGTTAAATCAGGTCATTTGTTTTTTCTTTTGATGAGGTTATTCCAGTCTCATGACCCTAAACATGGGTTTGGCAGATTAACTCAAGTTGTTCTTTATATTTTTTTTAATTGATTTTTTTAATCTTATCCTTCAGCATTGAGGTGATTAGGGATTGGACTTCATAATTTGTTTTTTATAAGGTTATTTCGGTCTTATGACTCAGGTAATGAGTTTGACAGGTTAACTCAGATCACTTTTTTAGATCCTGTTTTTGGTTGATTTTTTTTTCGATTTCATTCTTCGATATAGGTTAATTGGGAATTAGACTTCATAATTTATTTTGATTTGCTTTCTATACGGTTATCATAGTCTTATTATAACCTGAGTCGTATATTTGACATGTTAATCCAGATTGATCCAAATCAATTAACTATGTTGTTATCTTAATATTTAAAAAAGATGTCATGTTTTGATTTTTTTTAGTCAAATTATATTTTTACAGCTCATCCAAGTTATTTTTGAACCTGCAAAGTCAACTGGTCATGTTAGGTCAACCCCACTTAGTTTAATTTTTTTTACTAAAAAAATATGTTAGCAACATCTGTATATTTTTTCACAGTCAAGAAAAATTTGACTCGACCCATAATGCAGCGCGGGTCAATAAGCTAGTTATAATACTAAATGGTAATTGTGGTAGGAAAAAACATTTCGACCTCATAAGCAATATAACACTATACAAATAGAAAATGTACCCCCCACAAAACTCGCGAATCAAGGCAACCAAAGTTACCATATCAAACTCGCAAATCGGGTCATTGACTTTATAAAGTTTAATAACTTAGTTTTTTTTATATCATTTTTTGTTTAACTAAACTTTTTTTAAAAATAGACTATACCATGATATTGTGATATTTTTCTGATATCAACTCGATAGTGAGATATTTTTTTGATACCACGATAACCATATAAAAAACAAATTAAAATAAATTATCAACTCTAAATCTTTATAAACACGTCGTATAAAAAATAAATTAAAAAATAATAATAATCAAAGGGGAAAAAGGGGGTTAAAATGCACACAAAAAACTATGAATTACTATTTGTAATTTACAGTGATAAAGAATGTGGAAAAATAGTATTCCCCCCGTACCTTTTAATTGTATTCTTAATAATACTAAAAGCCTTGGTAAAAAATTTGATGCAATGATTACGAGACAAGTAAATCACTAACATAGCATCATTCATCACTTGTTAGGGTTTATTTATGAAATATGCTATGCATATAAATAAAATATACTAAAGCTTCATACAAATAGATGTTTATGTAATTTTATAAATATTAAATAATAAAATAAATAATTTTATATTATTTGTTTGTGTGTATACCAAGTTTTTAAATTTAGCCCGGTAGTGGATCCAGCTCAAGACCGCGATCACATGTTTTGATCGGGTTATTGAGTCATCCCGGGTCGACTCTAAAATTATTTATTTTTTTATAAATCATAACGGCATTGTTTTGGATAAAAAAAATTATAGTTAGTGAATTGTAATCAGGTTTTTGACTGGATATTATTGGATCAAACCACTAAATCACCCAAATTTCAACTTTTAAAAAAAATTCACGCAAGGGGTTTTAAAACTATGTTATATATAGCATTGATTTGTATGTATTACTTTTATGCATATTATTAACAAACTCGATTTTGTTAGAAGTGAGGAAACTAAAAAACTTCAATCATGGAGTAATTGGTCGCTTGCAATGCATATCAATTATGAAATAGGAAAAAATAGAGGGAGTTTCAATAATAATTTAATAAAGGGAAATTAAAGTTCAGTCAATGAAATAATTCTTTTTAATAAAATCTGATGGAGCATATGCTCATGTACATAATAAATCCTTTCAATCTCCTTTGATCTTCATCCTGCTACCAGCAAAATAATTGATCCATACACCTCTTACAACCTAGCTATAGTTAATACCTCGTGGGTGGTTCTGGTTTCCTTTTTAATTCCACAAAAAAAAGAAAGTTGACGGAAATTAATGGATAGAGGATTCAATCGAGAAATTAAATATCTAAGAATATGGTAACTTAATTTTAGTTAAGCTTGTAAGAAAAATAATTAATTGTAAATACACCAGTTAAGATGTAGACCACCTGCTCAAAATCAAACCAAGAAATAAAAGTTGATAAATATCATAATTTACTTTAATTAATATCTTTATTGATTTGTATAATTTGATAAAGTTGATATATTTTTCTTGTAATCATCTTTCAATTTACATGGAATACAAGTTTGTTTAAATTGTTTTTACTCTCAAATATATTAAAATAATTTTTTTATTTTTTTAAAAAAATTATTTTTAATATTAGTAAATTAAAATAATAAAAAAATTAAATTTTTTTTCGTTCAAAAAAATCTTGATATAACTCGAAAAATAGCGTAATATAAAGTTTTGTTAAACAAAAACTATATATTTTTTTTATAAAAAAAGAACTGGATAACAGATCATCCTTTAAAAATAAATTAAATCAGTCCATCTCTTCTCATTATAAAATCAAAGGCAATAGTTTATGTAAGGGATGATAAAGGATGCTTCTGAGTTGGCTTTTCAAAATGAAATGGTGTCTTATTTTTGTTTTTTAAAATTATTTTTTTAATTTTTTTTTAAAATTAATTTTTTTTAATTTTAAATTGTTTTGATGTGAGGTCAAAAACACTACAACATTATCCAGTTTTACCGACGGACTAATTCCGTCGGTGACAGCAATGAAATCCGTTAGTAAAAATAATACCGACGAAGTCACCGACGGATCACGTCCGTCGGTATAACAGTCGTCGGTAAATCCCATTTTCATCGCTAATTCTGTCGCAAATAAAAAAAACCACCCACCGACGGAAACACCGGCGGAAATACAGACAGATACGCGCGCGCCAAAAAAAAGTTTCCCACGGGAACATTACTGACGGAATACCTCCGTCGGTAATTTCAAGGGTAATTACCGACGGAAAACCCGTCGGTAAGGATGGCATGGCTTGTAATTTTTGTTGCAACTCTCTGTGTAATACCGACGGATATTATCCGTCGGTATGAAATCACCGACGGATAATATCCGTCGGCAATCCGTCGGTGAATGTGGCAAAATCATGTAATTTTTTTGCAACTCTCTGTTAAATGCCGACGGATATTATCCGTCGGTACTTATTTAAAATATTAAAAAAAATAATTAATTAATTGTAAAAAAACCTTGATAAACAAATAAAAATGCATTAAACATTAAAAATGTAAAAGTAATAATATTCATTACAAATTTAATGTGTTTAAAAAACAAAATTAAACTAGAATAGCGGTGGAGCTGGAGGAAGAGGCGGAGGAGGAGGAGGCTGGTTGTTCCCGGGACCATACGGCCAAAAAGAAGCTGCACAAGTATCGTCACCCATCTTTGATCTCATCTCCATGACTATTTGACGGAGCTCATCATAATTCGTCGA
>Ga0325411_1002418_pt1 | contig 21129 bp, 11 predicted proteins | sample PopdelMetagenome_13_FD_206181 | JGI IMG/M metagenome (GOLD analysis project Ga0325411, IMG submission 206181) | Populus deltoides microbial communities from Bellville, Georgia, United States - Xylem-PdIQD-R4 | ecosystem: Host-associated > Plants > Phyllosphere > Stem > Wood/Secondary xylem...
GTAAAAATGTGAGAAACATTTAAGACTTAACTATTAAATTTTACAAGCTTGCGATGTAATTGAAAATGAGTACATTAGTTAGGAACTAAATTGATCTTCTCTTTTCTTCTTTTAATTTTGGCACAAGATATTTTTTTAAAATGTATTTTTTAATAAAAATATATTAAAATAATTTTTTATTTAATTTTTATATTAATATATTAAAAGCATCAAAATAATATCTAAAAAATATCAATTTAATATGTTTTAAAAAACATATTAAATCACATTGCCAAATAAATACACTATGAAAAGTATACTCCACCATCGGATCCAACACCCCAGGGATTGCTGGAATAGTTTTTGGTGCAAAAAAAAAGAGAAAAAGAGAGGTTATTTTATTATATCATGGTGATCTGTCTCGGTACATGAACACCTCGAACCAGGAACATTAACAGAAGGTAAATAGGAAAAATGTCTTGAGACTTTTTTGATGGTCTAATTTCAACGTTTGAAAGGGACGAGTAGTTGTCGATGAATTCTTGCTGAGCGGTTACCAGGCAAGGCTTTGGTAAAGGGTGATGCTTTGAGTTGCAAATACGCCACTTCCCTGATGCACCCAGTCGCCTAGCTTTCTCAGTATCAATGCGTACATATTTGACATTTTGTCTGTGTTTTGATCGAGCAACCCTTGCTGCTTTTTTTTTTTTTTAATTGTTAATGTTTAAATTAGTTTATATATATCTTCATTAATTCTTTAAGATTTTAAAATTAAAAATAAAATATATATTTGATAATTTTAAAATTTATAACACACAAACTAGTAATATTTAAAAAGCAAATTTTTATTGCAAAACACAAGAAAATGCAAGAAGTTAAAAGTAAAAATAACTTATTCTAAAAATAAAAGATAATAATAGCTCATCAATGAATGATTTTTTAATTTCAACGAATGGATATTTTTCATAGAAACAAAAATTATATATTTATTGACTGATACTATTTCAGAATCATATACTTAGAATTCTTTCAAATATCCTTCAAAAAAACCGATATTAGTAAATATATAGATAAAACTTAAAAGGTGAATCGAACGACTCCTTGCTGTCTAGAGTATTTGAAATTTAACTATAATAGTTTTTTAAAAAAGTGAAAAAAAAACTATTTAAAAAAAACAATTAGATGACATCTCTTTTTCTAAAGGTTCAACACTAAAATTCTGATAAATATGGTTTATGCGGAGTGAAATATCAAAAACAAAAAGATATCTAACACGCGCTAAAAACGGGAGTGAGAAATAAAACGAGAATGGAGAATCCAAACCCGATCCTGCAAAACCAAGAGAGGGAGATTTGTGTAGCTTAAAGCACAAACACAGTGGATCCCACACCCAATACACACTGGTCCCCCCCACCCTCTCGTCTTCTCTCCCTCAGCAGCAACTGAAAAGCAAAAAAAAAAGGAGGAAAAGCCAGCAATTCAACAACACTAGCACCACAGTACTTCCCTGCTGCCCATCCATACAAAGTAGCGGAAGAAAAGCTAAAGCAAACACTACTCCCTGCAACCATCAACCAAAGCTTTTCTTGCAGCCGAGCTACCCTGTCGGAGCATTCCAGGGAGAGAGCTAGCAAAATTTTGAGAGATTTAGAGAGAGAAAGTGTGTGTTTTAGAGATAGGGTGCGAGAATAAGCAGGACTCTTATTAATTTAGTTTCATTTCTAAGCTTTTAGAAAGAGAGAAACAAGAAGAGGAAAAAACTTCCAGCTGTCTTCTGTCTCTCAGCATAATTCTGCCGTACAAGATTCCCTTTTCATTTTCGTTTATTTGTTTAACAGGTGCCTTTTTATATAATTTTTAATTATTTATTTTGTTATGTTCTCTTTGTTTCTGGTTAAATGCTGTTCGGTTGTTCCTTCCTCTTGCTTTGTTTAATTTCTATCTAGGGTTTCGAGATCTCTCTCTGCTTCAGAATTTTGGATTTTTATTTTGACTTTTTATGTTATTGCGTGGAATTACAGGGTTTTTTAAGGTAAGGAATGGTGGTAAGGGGAATAATCGCAAAGCAAGTTCATCGAATTCCACATTTCTTTGCCTTTTGTTACTTTATTGCAGTTGATTGTGAATGAAGTTAAGAATTTTTTTTTCGTTTATTGAATTTTTAGATGCTTGATGCAGTCAGATTTGGAGGTTAGGTTTTTTTTTGCTCAACTGCCTTGTACAAAACGGTTGGTGATTGTATCTAATTTGTTTAATGACATTTCAAAGTTTTTGTTTTTAGTTCTAGCATAAACGTGTTGTTCAGAAATCTAAACAGCTAGGAAATCAATGTAATAAAAGAGATTTAGTGACCCCCGAAACGAAAATTAGGTAGTAGATTGGGTAGTGGGTGAATTGCTTTGAGATTCTTTTGTGTTCTTCTTTGAAGAAAATTTTGATTGATGATATCTATATTTCTGCTTGTCTTGATTGTGCTTGAACAAGAGGTAATCATATTATGTTTTTCCTAAGAATAACTTGACTCTGCGGATGTTGTTTGGATAAATAAATACGGGCTGTTCAAAGTGCCTAATGATTAGTGGACTCTTTGATCTCCATTTGCAGGTTTATCAGCAGAAGGATCAATCCATGTAATATTATTAATTTCATAATATGGAAAGGGTTGCAGAATCGAAGGCTCTTCCTGTGAAACTGCCTGTTGTGAGTCAGGTATCGTTAAATGCTTATGTAGTGTCTGGGAGAGAAGCGAGCCAGGCACCCAAGCTGCATACAGGTCTGGTAAGAGACGTGGCGGGGCGATTTAACGTAAAACAACCCCAAATTACAGACTTTCCTGTGCCTGTTAGACCGTGGAAAGGAAAAGTCTCTGCAATTATTGAAGAAGAGTTGATGCCTGATGTTGTTACTTCTAAGGGCAGTGGTGATTACTTTGATGAAGGTTGCCCTGGTTCTTTCTCCGGGGCAAGTCATCCACCTGAACCTATTGATACAGATCTAATAATGAAAACAGTGTATGTACCAATCGGTCAAAAGAAAGCTGAGCCTCGATGCCTTGTGAAGAGTATGTCTGTGAAGGGGCCTTTTCTAGAAGATCTTTCAATCAGGGTTCCACCCAAAAAACCAAGCCTGGTGGTTCTTTCTCCAGCAGAAAGTTTGGTTGAAGAACCTAATGACTTAGTTGCATTGCCTACTCCATTTTCAGTTCCTCGTGCATCACAAAATACAGAAAACTCTCTCCTTCCACCTGATTCAGAAGAGAACGATTGTGTGTGGGACACCTCTTTGCCTCCTAGTGGTGATGTGAGTCCACATAGCAGCATTGACAGTACTGGTGTTGTCACAGCTATGAGCATTGTCAATAGCTGTGCCAGTACATATCGGAGCGATGCTATTACAAGTGATGGCATGCTTAGTATAGATAGAAACTGTGAGAGCACAAAAGGGAGTGTTAGAGGGGATTCACTCGAAAGTGCAAAGACTAGTGTTAGTCGAGCAAGTGACAGCAGTGGCCTTAGTGATGACAGTAATTGGAGCAATATTACTGGGAGTGCAAATAAGCCTCACAAAGGAAATGATCCTAGGTGGAAGGCTATTCTTGCCATTCGAACACGGGATGGATTTTTGGGTATGAATCACTTTAGATTATTCAAACGGCTTGGGTGTGGTGACATTGGCAGTGTTTATCTCTCAGAGCTGAGCGGGACTCGGTGTTTTTTTGCAATGAAAGTAATGGACAAGGCTTCCCTTGCAAGCAGGAAAAAGTTGACAAGGGCTCAGACAGAAAGGGAGATTTTGCAGTTGTTAGATCATCCATTTCTACCGACTTTGTATACTCATTTTGAGACAGACAGATTCTCATGTTTGGTAATGGAGTATTGTCCAGGAGGTGATCTGCACACTCTGAGGCAACGACAACCTGGGAAACATTTTTCTGAGTATGCTGCAAGGTACGTTTTTTAGTCTAGCATCTCTCCATTACCTGCAGCATTTATTTATTTGATCATTTTGAACAAAGAGTGGTGTCTTTAGTTCTCTTCCTTTATGCCATTTCCTACTATGCCTTGCTTCGCAGCATGTGATTAAACATCAGGTTAGAAGTTGTGTGCTGCTAAGTTTTTCTGTTTTGTTGGAGGTGTGTAGTTTTCAAATTTTTTCATAGTTAAAAGTTAATGGGACCGTCATGTTATAGTTATGAGAATAAACTAATTGATTGTTCAGAACCCTTTTCCTTGTTAACAAAGCTAGATCACTTCAAAACCTAAAACAATATTCCTAGCTGTGTCTAGTCAACATCACAAGAAAATTTTCCACTCCATGCTATCATCTCAGACTGCTTAGGAAAACCATGTCCATGATTTATTTTTTTCACTCATCATTGATGCTTAAACTGTGTGCAAAATGAAAGGCAGAAAGGCACATGTAAATGGGTTTTTACCACAGTTCAAACTTGATTGTTTGTAAATAGCGCCTGTTACTGTAGTGAATTGCAAAGATGGAAACATAGCATCATAATTTCTTTTAGTGGACAATTCCATGATTTTTTATTCACTCATTGTTAATGCTTAAACTGTGTACAAAATAAAAGGCTAGAAAGGCACATGTAGATGGGTTTTTACCACAGTTCAAATTTGATTGCTTGTATATAGTGCCTGTTACTGTAGTGAATTGCAAAGATGGAAACATAGCATCATAGTTTCTTTTAGTGGATAATTCATTATATTTCCACATGTAAGTATAAAATTAAAATCTCCATGTATGAGTTTCTGTGTCCTTCAAGTTATCAGGGATGAAAACCAGTGAAATATTAAACTAACGTGGAAAAAGGTAAGCATAGAAGAAATGATTAAGCTTGTAGAAAATTGGATCAAGTTCTAAAATGTTAAACGCAGTGGACTTATGTAGCTTCCATAGTATTTGTTTTCAAAATATTAAATGCAGATGTCTTCCATTGATTAACGCTGTCATATTTTAGCCCACATACCAATGCAGGGATGGGAAATGAACGAGTTTTGTTGTCGCTAGCTGTTGTTTCCTGTCATATTTCTTTCTCGCTTTGGGACAACAATAGCATTCAGATCTAGTCTAGGGAGTGCATGCACTTAAAGGAGATCAGTGGAACATAAATGTACTGTGTCATATTGGGCTGCCTTAATAGAAACCAATTGCAGAGTTCAGACTTTGACTCTCCCTGATATTGTCTAATTTCAATTTCCAATTCTTGGCCCTGTTGAAATTTTACATGCAAGTTTCCTTCCTATAGGATGGCAGCATCACCAATCTCCTCTTTCACAATCTAAAGTACTCTCAGGACTGAGAGTGTTGCGTTTGTCTTCTATCTAACAGGATCTTGAGAATGCTGCCTCATTTATATGGTAAAATGCTCCAGTCACTGTTGTAAGATCTCACGCACAACAAGTGATGCTAGTTCACTAGAGTACCTATTCTGAATGCTTTGGAAACAAAAATATGGCTCAGTTCAATATTCCAACCCCTATGAAACGATTGAAATCTATCTCCACCTCTTTGTAGCCCCCAATGTGTAGTAAACATTCCTGTACATGAAGCTTCATACTTTTGGACTGCACAAGTTACCTATCAACTACGTTCAAATAATGTCCCAAACTAGATCTTGATGTTAGGTTTTTGCTGATAACTATGAAATGGAGGGATCCCTCTGGAGTCAGATGGATTTCCTTCCATGATATTTTAGGAACAAAATAGATTGTCCCTCATCAAGGATAAATACTATTTCTGCTGCAAAATGTTCTCTCCTACCCTCCAGCTCTCCCTTTTTTGATTTGATCACCGTCTAATTTTTGATAACATTAGTAATTTTGAGCCGAGAAACTATTTAATAATTGCTTTCTTAATGCGTGCAGATTTTATGCGGCAGAGGTTTTATTAGCACTTGAATATCTTCACATGCTTGGAGTTGTTTACAGAGACTTGAAACCTGAAAATGTCCTTGTCCGTGATGATGGCCACATAATGCTTTCAGACTTTGACCTTTCCCTTAGATGTGCAGTTTCACCAACCCTGATAAGAACCTCATTTGATTCTGACCCTTCAAAACGAGCTGTTGGTGGTGCATTCTGCGTTCAGCCTGCCTGTATTGAGCCTTCGTCGGCTTGCATCCTACCTTCATGTTTTGTGCCTCGTATCTTCCCTCAGAAAAGTAAGAAAAAAAACAGAAAACCAGGAAAAGATCTTGGGCTGCAAACTAGTTCACTTCCAGAACTAGTGGCAGAACCAACAGCTGCTCGGTCCATGTCCTTTGTTGGTACCCATGAATACCTGGCCCCTGAAATCATCAAGGGAGAAGGGCATGGCAGTGCAGTTGATTGGTGGACATTTGGCATTTTCTTGCATGAGCTATTATATGGTAAAACCCCATTCAAGGGTTCAGGAAACCGAGCTACCCTGTTCAATGTGGTCGGGCAGCAGCTTAGATTCCCAGATTCACCAGCAACTAGTTATGCTAGTCGAGATTTGATCCGAGGCTTACTGGTGAAGGAACCTCAACACAGGTTAGGGGTGAAGAGGGGTGCAACTGAGATCAAGCAGCACCCTTTCTTTGAAGGTGTGAATTGGGCTCTAATTAGGTGTAGCACGCCACCTGAAGTGCCAAGACCAGTGGAAACTGAGCCGCCTCCTGTCAAGTCTGGGGCAGTCGACAAAATTGGGGTCGGCATTGTTGGCAGCAGCAGCAAAAGGAGGATGGCTGGGACAGACGCGAGGCCTGGGGGTAATTATCTGGACTTTGAGTTCTTTTAGTACAGGCTTGTTTAGCTGTATTCAGCCTGTATAGTAAATGTGTCATTTGTTAAATCTTACAAGAACATGCCTGCATTACCCTGTTCTGATAATCACCTTCCTCATAAGAGGATAAAGCATCAGTTGGAAATCAGTAGCTTTAATTTACAGAGTAGTTTAGGTTTCGCCCATTGGGTTTTAGTGGTTGAGCATCACGATCCATTTGAATCATTACAAGCTTAGTATTCTTAGTCGGGTGGCATTTTTAAGAACTAAATGATATCAATGGCCAGGTTTTACCAGTTTCATTACTGAGTAATACTAAAAATTTTATTCATTGAATGAGGGGGGTTTCCATTGGCGGATCTCAAAAAACCAATGGTTAAAATATTCCGGTTGGTGATAGTGATGACAATCATGAAAAACTGGTTTCATGGAGGTCTGTCCCATTTACCCAGATGAAGCTGGGCGTGGAGGAACTTTAGTTTTGCATGGAGACGGGGGGAGCGGAGGAACTTTAGTTTCCATGGAGACGGGCATGGAGGTGGTAGAAATACTCGGAAATATTTCAATATGGAGACGGACGGGGTAGGATATCTCGCGATCCAATGGACTTTTATTAACTGAATTTAGATATTTAAGTAATTTAATATGTTCACAATTTTTCAATATATTTTAAAAATAATCCGTGTTACTTTCTCCTAATTATTTCCTAATAAATCTAAAAAGGCTGGGATATGAACAGTGAATTTTTTTCTTTTTAATTTTTTCTTTTAATATTTGTTAAATTTTTAATTTCTCTTCATAAATTGCCTTTTCTCCTAATTATTACCTTATATGTCTAAAATTACTGGGATATTCTCTCTCGCTGTTTAGTGAATTTATATATATATATATATTTTTTTTTTTTCTTTTCAGTCTTTTCTATTTTTTTATTTTTTTTTCAATATTTACTAGATTTTGAATTTTTTTCATAAATTGCTTTGATTTACTTTCTATAAAATAATTATAATTTAAACAAATATTTAAATATTTGATTTATTTTTAATTTTACAAATATTTATTTTTAATAACAATACTAAATAATTTTCTATAATTTTATTTTTCATTTCTGGAGCCGCAAGATGATTGAAAGTTGCCTTTGACAGAAATGGAAGCCACGTATGGAGGTTAGGAAACTTCCGTGAAAACTACCTCGGCTTTGCTACTCCTAATTACAAGCCTGCAGGGTTCCATTTACCATTAACGAGGCAGGAGATATATCCAGATTCAACCTCTGCTCCAATGACTGAAAAATAAAGCATCCCCCCCTGTAGCAGCTGTCGTAGCGTGCATGAAATTGACAAAAACCTGAGTGTTACTCTTTCAAGGCAAAAAGATATCGTATTAGAAATTTAAGGCCCACCCATTTATACCTTTCCTTTGCCTTTTCTTTTCGTCAATTAGTTTGGTCCCCTGCCTGCTCCTCTATCCCACCATTGTTACATGCATCTGGACGCTACAGCTTCACTTCTTGCGGAGTCCTTTTTACCTCTTCTGGTGTCTAAATATCAGAATCTGTCAAGGTGGTTTTGAAAGTGACCGGCCGTTTGGTGATTATCTGACACGCCCTGTATCATACCTGAACTTGGGAAAGTTGACTGGATTGCTTTGAAAACGCTAGTAGTAGGAACAGCAATTACGCGAGGATGAAGAAATCATACACTCGCTAGTAACTGGTTTATGTAACATTTGCTAGTTGTTGGCTTGTTGCCTTAATTTATCAAACAAAAAGGCATAGTTATAAAAGCCTGGCCCTGCTAGTTTTGCTTTTAAACTGTTTGAGAAGTTGACACGGTAAAATAAAGATCATTAAACGAGGCAACTCGTGATCCAAGTAAAACTCGGCTGGATAATTCCAAGAATTTTTGAAGATTTTGTCTAGAATAATATCATTTTGAAATAAATTTGGGTTGATTTATTAGCCTGCAAGTTAACTCGGCTAATTTCCAACCCGGGCCTTCAACCAAGCCTCATAACTATTATAAAAAGTAAAGAAAAAGAAAAGAAAAACCTTGAGGTATATTGGCTTATAAGGTCACCCGAAGATCTCTCAATCATATCCTCAGCTGTTTCCAGCTAATATGTTCTTGTTACTGCTGCCAGGCATCGGATAACGAGTCAAAATTGGTAAAGTAACATGACTTGGATTAAAGATGGCCATTTTTTCCAATCTTTCCATATTTTTAACCCACCCAATCATCTTCTAGTCCAGCAACAGGATTATTTAACTCAAGCAAGTTAGCAAGCATTTGATTCCATAATAGACACCAAGTGCTTGGTAGGATCTGATTCTTGCTGTTATACAAAGAAGACATGCAGAGGGCTTCAGATCCAAGGTAAGAAAATACATAAAGTAACTGGTTTTTTTTCCCAGAAGGTAAATAATCTAATAATTGTAGTTGGAGAAGATGACTGAGGTTTGCTTTTCAACAAGCAATATTGTCAGTGCAGAATGCTATATATATAATATATGTTGCGGACTGAACTTTGCAGTGAATGAGTGAGGACCTGACCACTAAACTGGCTGTTCAATTATATTATTATTCGTTAGGTTTATTGCTTGCCGGTGAAATGTAAGATCATTGGCTTTAAAAAGCTAAAATTATAAGTTAATTTAATTAGATTTCTGCAATGAAGCTGTATAACGTGCGTGGGATTCTCAAATCTAAACCACTTTGTTTTCCTCTTTTTTTTTCACTTTATTTTTTAATTGCCTTGCATCTCTGGATTTGAATGGAAAAAGGATTCTTCTGAGAAACAATTTCAAATTAGTATATATTTTTATTTCATTTCAATGATTAGATGGCATCAAAAGTGTTGCAAGTCAGAACATGTAGCCTGGCTTTATATTTTATTGTTGCATCGTGTTCATATTTTGCCAGACTTATAAGAGGGTGGTTTGCTGTAACCAGCTAGGTCCGGAAGATCTTCAAATTAGATCTAGAAAATCTTGTTTTTTTCAATCATTTTTCTAATTAATTTTGAATTTTAACCACTCTTTTTATTTGACTTTATATTTTTTTTGGTAAATTATTGAATCATAAACTTTTCAGAAAATATAGAGTTTTCTCTTTATTTATTTACAATTCCAGCTGTAATTTTAGGGTTTAAGAATTCTAATACTTTAAATATTTTAACCAATTTTTATACATTATTATTATAAAGTCTATTTTCAACTGATTTTAAGCATGTCCTCCATTAAAAAGTGTGTTCATGAGCTGGTAGAGGTGAGTATTGGATAAAAAGGAGCTATTTCAGATAGTTTTTTGAATTATCCGAATTTTATTTTTTTATGTAAATTCTCTGACTTGAAATAAGTTTTAATTTTTTGAATTACATTTTATCTTATTTATATTTCGGATAATTTGGATAACCTGAATTACCTGAATTTTGAACCCACTAATTTTTTAGCCGAAATTCCTCTAAATTTTTTAATTAACTAGATAAATAAAATTAGATCCTAGAAAATTTTTGACTCTCCAAAATTAGATTTAAGGAAAATCACAAGCACATTAATTTCATAAATTTAAAAATAAATTAAAAATATAATTCAAGTAATTTGAGATGCCCGATTTTTTTTCCTCCTGTTTACAGGTAATTCTCCAGATTACTCATTCTCTAAAATTTTTAAAAATTCATTATCCAAATTGTTAAGATAACTGGTAATTCAGGTTTTTTTCGTAGAAGGTTAGTGGTCAAACTATAATAGATTCCACATTACAAAGCAACGAATGCAAGGAGCTAGAACAGTGAAAGCAAAAATCATGAGGAAAAGAAGTATTAATTTATTAATCATGCTGAAATTGTGAAACCCTGATACTACAATCCAAGCAAATTCCTGTACAGAGAGACATTTCACTCTCTTTAAACTTAGAAGGATGACCAAACCGCAAAAAAGTTCCATATATTTACATGTCAAAAACCCCCCAAGAAAATAATGACAATAATCATAAGAGCTCACAGCCAAAAAATTCCCAGCCCTTGTGAAATTCCAGCTTAACGCGAAGATCCAAGTAGAAAAATTATGTATGCTATTTGATGGCGTAGGAACGGTTGCATACCAATTGAAGTGCCTCCATAAACAAGGAAGAAAAACTGGTCAATGCCTGAAAAACTCCAGGGAGGCCTGTCTGAAGGTTATTTAGTGTCATTGCTCTTGTCACCTCTACTGCCTTGGCATGCCTCAGCATTTCATCTTCCACACGCCTCTGACAGGCTACAAGCTCTGATTTCTTTTCAGCCAGTGGATCACGAGCATCCAAAAACTGTCCATTATCAGATCCACCAGTATCAGGAGGTCCAATGCCAACCATGGAGTATGAGTGGTAGAACTTTCTTTCTAAGCTGCGAAGAGAGGAGGCCTTCTTTTCCAGCTCCTTTGATGCAGTATCGGTTCGCTTTCTAATCTTGAGCTCTTCAGTTTGTTTTGTAGATATCACATGAACAACATTGATAAAGCTCTTGATGGCTTCAGAAGCTACTGTGTCAGGGACACGGTCAAGGGCAAGCTTCCACTCATCACAGAAGGCATATACATCAGAGGGTTCCATGTTGGCATTCATGTTGTCATTGCTTACAGGAATAAGGGTGAGCTTGAACCAGCCATGGATGGATTGAATAAAGTCCCGTTGGAACTTTATCAGGTGGCAGAAACTGGAGTGCCAAGCAGAAACAGCTGATTCAAGGTCACGTGTAGCCTGCTTGTGCATTTCAGAAGTTGAATCACCCTTGGCTGATTGGTTCACAAGGCCACGGACTTGCTGCACAATGTGGTTCTGAACTTCATGGTATTGATGCATTGACTTCCACATGTACATGAACCTGCATTCAAATCAGATCCATAAATATTCCAGTCTAGATGGATGTCATTTTAGCAGCCCACAATTTCATCATTCAAATCACAAAGACACCAGGGTGCCATGGAGGCATGGTGCAGATGATGTTTCTCAAATATATCTGATCAGATTATGACTGTCAAGTCACATCTGGGTTCTAAAGTGCCTCCATACATGGCAGAAGCATATTCAGTCTTTTAATGGACAATAACGGTGCCTGCTAGTTCTTTAATCCGATTTCTCTTTCCGACTTTTCTCTACATACCACAGCAGACCACAAGCTAGCATCACCGAGTTACCATCAATCATAAGGCCTTGTAAGGTAGCTGGAAGCTACAAACGTGTAAAATAAACCCTCAGATGTCGTAAAATGGATGTCATAATCTACAGTAGCCTAATCTAGGACTGTTAATCAAATGGTCAAATATTCCAAAACATGATAAACATGATCGAGTAACCAAAGCACTGATAATGCCGTGACATGTGTACACCCAACACTAGAGTAGCCCGGTTTGCAAATGCGCGCTAATTGTGTATTCAAAAAGTTTAATTTTGTTTTTGTTACAAATTAATTTTTTATATATATATTTTAGATTGTTTTGATGTAGGATTTTAAAAATAAAAAATATTATTTTAATATATTTTAATATAAAAAATATTTTAAAAAACAATATCATCTTTTCAATCCAACATTAATAGATTTGATCAATAAATGATGACATAAGAATAACAAGCCTAGCAATAAAATGGTTGTTGAGTTTACCACATCAAGAAACGAGGCTAACAATCCATCAAGGTGGGTCATATCATACTTAAGTCCCTTCCACCAAACTTTCCACCCATACTTTAACCTCAAAAGGCCCCACCAATCAGATGAAACAAAATCACTTGGGAGATCTAGGGTTGGGGCCACCGCCTGATTTTGAGAGGTAGTTTAGCAATGGGCAGTCAAGGAGGGCAATGCACATGTGGATACAGACTGGATGAAGCAACAGGCATAGCAGTGCTATCCCATATGATGCTTCACCTACCAAGGCAAGCTGCAAAGGTCTTACCTCATGCGAGGATATTAGATCATGAAAGTCAGGATTTAATTCAGTAGAGTATGAAACCAGATCAACTAGTGAGAGGCACATTCTTCAAATCGAAATATACAGGTAGAAAATGCCTCTTTAGAGAATGTGCTTAGAAATGGTTCTTGATTATAGCAATAGTTTAAAGATTTTGACCTGGGCAAGAAACTGGACGGTATTACGATTAAAGCTATGTGGCCTCACAACCACCACAAATTGTTGATGCAGATTGATCTCATATTTGTGCATAAACATAATTTACTCATAAAAGCTGAAAAATGAAATGGCATACCCATGACAGAGTTCAACTAGCTGAGGAACAAGATCACTGTCTCTAAGTCCAATAATGGCCGTTGAGGTGGTAGAAACAGCCTGAGATGTAACAATAATCAGAGATTGCAGTCTTGCTATTGCAGCTTTGGTCTTGTCTAGCTTTGCTTCATCCCCCTTGTATTCCTGACTTTGTAGAGTCGACAGCTTCTTCTCATGCTCAATTTTAACACCTTCTCTATTCTACAAAAACACATTAAGAAATTGTTCTATGCATTAGCACTCATCAACACATAATCCTAACACAACTGGACACTAAAATTCAGATGCAATAATGCACAATAAATGCATCAACTTGATGGGAAAAAAGCGCCCTCTTAGGTGGACCGACCACTAACATGTTCCTGGAGAAAACAACACCAGTCCTTGTCCTTCTGACAGGTTGTCAAGGGCATTCTAGCCATTAACAAAACAATGAAAGCAATAGACAGGTAATTCAAGGAAAATGACAAACCATCCAAAAACTGTTAAGTGTTAATAGCTGGGATAATCCTGATATGACACCTTTTTAGACGGTTCATGTCCTCTTTCCTACATATAAACTTCAACATGCAGGCTCTGACCCGTGTGTTTTCACAGGTATAATCCGGATACATCAATCGCATCAACCGTCGCTAGTGCTAGAAATTTTCTAGCTATTTTTGGTTTTTGGCAATTTTTTTTTAAAAAATTGATAAAACATTACAATTAAAAAAATTAATGAAATAACACAATTTATACATATACATATAAAATAACACAATTTATACATAATTATAAAACATGATTTTTAACTATGCTATTTTGTTATTATTTTTAATTAAATGTGCTTATTTAAAAAAATATATCAATTTTCTAACCACCATGAATGATGCTATCCATCACATAATTAAGATTGGTAGGGGATATTTTTGCAGAAAAAACCACTTGCATGTATTCTGCACTGTAATAGTTTTTATCTACTTAGAAAAAAAACTAAAAATTATAGTTTTTTTTAACCAATATTTTTTTTGTAAATTATGTAAAAACTGTAATATATATTAATTATCAGGATATTTTCAAATCTTTAATTAAAACAAAACACTCAACACTTTCAAATATATAATTAAAACAAAACACAGACAGCAATCAAGAAAATCAAACAGAGACTGACAAGAATGGGCCAAGTTGGGTCATCGTAGTCAAAAACTGCGGTGGACTAACGCTGACCTGACAAGCGCATTTCCTACTCAATCCAACACCCTTTTAACCCGAAAAACATCAATCTGGTAAGGTAAATTAAGAGATAGAGAGATGAAAAAATGATAAAAAAAAATAATTGTAAAAGAGTAATTCTAATTTTTCAGACAAAAACCACAGCCATTCGATTTGTGGTGCAAAGCTTACCTTAACTTCTTCGTAGAGTTTCTTCTCCCAGGCCAACAACCGTTCTACGGTTGAACAAAGACTTCTTGGACCACCAGGTTCAATCAGTGAACCGGTATCGAGTCGATACTTCACGGCCAACGGTGGCTTTGAAGTCCAACTCGAGCTCAAGTTGCTCAAAACACTACTCGAATGATACACAGTCTCTGCAGCAATTAAACAAAAACCCAATATTATATTATAATCAAGATCAACTCTAAAATACTGAACAATTCAACAAAATGTAAAGAAGAAAAGAAGCCCTTGAGAAAAATTTGAAATTTACTCTTCAATTGCCGGAAACTTCTATCAAGCTGAGCTCTACCGATCTCAAGCATCTCCGAAACCTGATCTCCAGCAGCAGCCGCCTTGTCAAAATTCTCCTTGATAGCCCCAACAATCTCATTCAAATCCTTATGTCTGACAACCATTTTCATATTAGAAACCTCTCGAGTCCTGTAACTGGTCGTCGAGGATCCCGCCTCAGACTTGTTATCCAACTTACCAAAAGCATTATCATATTGTTGTGGATGTGGTTGTTGCTGCGAAGGGTAATTGACTGGCCCGAAATTGGACCGGGTTCCGATCTCGGATCTGGACTCAGTATCATTATCCTCATCCGATGATGTTGTTGAGTTGCTGAGATGATCATGATCTCCCCATTCACTGCATTGAACTTCCTCTTGCTCCGTCTCGCTATAATTTTGTTGCTGCTGCTTCTTATGCTGTGTGTATTGCTTTTCGTTAAAGAAGTCATACTCTGAGAACCTCTCTGTTGCAACATCCTCATCTGCATCTGATGACGACCCATCATCAGTATCTAAATGGGGATGCTGTTGCTGTTGCTGTTGCTGTTGGTTGTGGTTGTGGTTGGCTTTTCGAGCGAAGAATTCTGAGTCTGGAGGGGAAGGAGGGTAGAAATTTTCCCAGTTCCATACAGAAGAAGCTTGAGAAGGCGTTGTAGAATAAGTTGAATGATTTTGAAAAGCAGTTGGATAATCATAATTCGATTTCGGAGAGACTGAAGGGCTTGATTCTGAAAGAATATGAGGAAGTTTCTGAGGCTTGACGCGGCGGTGGCGGTTAGACTTAGAGTGAATATTTGAAGAAGAAAGAATATGTGGAGGTTTAGAGCTAGCTATAGAAGGAGAAAATGGAGGAGGAGGTGGTGGAGGGTGGAGGGAAGGGGAAGGGGAAGGTGGTACACGTGGAGGGATAGGATTGCTAGGAGGAGTTGGGCTGGTTGCTGTAGGAGGGTGGAGGATAACAACAGGGGTTTGGTCAGAAACAGAGAGGGATTCACCAGCTGCGAAATTGGATAGAGCTGAGCCAGTGACTCGGAGTGAACGGCAGTAGTCTGCGTGTGCAGCAGCTAAGTGGTGGCGGGCGTAGACTGCTTCTTTCATTAGGCGGCGGCGCTCCTTGCACCGCCGTACTGTGTCCTCGTTGTCTAGCTTCGACGCCGTGCAGCCCATGTTCAGAAACAAGAGGAAGTGTTATATAAAGAATACTAATGGTGAAGTTTATATAGCTAAGTAGAGAATACTAGCGGTGACGCGTATGTAGGTGGTGGCGCGTATCAGGTGGTGGCGCCTGAATTCTTTGTAAGAGAGTGAGAGCGGAGAGCAGGAGAGTGAGGTGTTATAGTAGGTGTTCATTGGACTGTTTGCTGTTTCTGTCCCCATCCCCTATATTTTCTCTGTTTTTTTATTTGTTTATTCATTGTAATTAGCTTATTATAATATATATAAATATTAAAATATTGTTGGATTAGTTTTGTAAAGTAAAAGTAAATTTTATTCGAAATATTTAAAAATTAATAGTTTTTTTTTATATCAAAGATTTTTCTTTTTTTTTTCTTTGATAATAAAAAATATATTTATATATATTTCAAACGAAATTATTATTTTTATCAGCATAATGTATTTAAGATTTGTTGTTGGGAACTTGACATGATAATTTGAATAACAAATTCATTAATCATTAAATCCAATGCTAGAAAGGAGAAGTAATTAGTGATATAATAAATTAATAATGTTAGGTTAGTGGTAAGTGATTGTTTATTAATGTTGGTAATATAATAAGGAAAAGTGTAGGAAAAGGGGAGGGGTGTTTTTTGTTTTGTTTTTTGTTTTTTGCTAGCTAAGGCAGAGGGCATGGGGTTTTGGGGGTGGGGATCTTTTGTCAAATTGTGTGGGCCTTGTTAATTTATTATTAAGCAATTATTATAGTTCTTGGTTTTTTTTTATTTTTTTTATATTTAAAGTGTGTTTGGCAGTGCGGTAGCGGTTGCTTTTCAAATAGTTTTTCGTGCCGAAATATATGCCAATGATGTTTTTTTATTTTTTAAAAATTATTTTTAACATCAGCACATCAAAACGATCCAAATAGTACAAACCGCACTCAATTTTATTAAAAAAAAATTTAAAATTTAATGAAACGCAGTTACAAACACAATGTCAAACAATCTCTTAGATGGTTAGTATATGTGATGGAAAGAAAATTATAACAAGTCAAGATTATAAAAATTAAATGAATTTGTTATGTATTAAAATTTTTAAAAATCAACAAGGTTTATTATAGATTAAAATCTTAAAAAAATAAATCATCATAATTACAAAAAGACACTTGAAATATGAGATTTTTATTTATCTCCATCCTGTATAAAAACTAAATTTTTTTATAATATTGAATAAGAAAATAAAAAATAAATTTATTTCGAGAAAAAATATAAAAAATAAAAACCCCTAATAATACTAAATATAAAAATAAAAATAAAAATTCTAAATTCTGATACTCAATCCTTGCACATTTATTTCGAGAAAAAAACTTGCTTTAATTCTCCCTATTCATCTTGGAAATCATATCCTTTTTTAATTTCTTGGATCTTTCTTGATTTATTAATTTAATTTTTTTTCTAACGTGTCATTGTTTTGCATGATATTTTAATAAATTTCATGAGTGGTCAATTAAGTATTGACTCTATCAAAGGGGAGGGAGGGGGGGTCGTGAAATTGAATTATTAGGTATTTAGTAGAATGGGCCCACCATTAGTGAGAAAGTTTCTCACAAAACCATGATTATGTTCTTTCTCTTTATTGGTAATCTTGATTATTGCAACCATCTCCAACGGAGAAAAAGATTTTTAAAAGCTTGAAATATAATCCGAACAATACAAAATTTCTTACAAGCAACGTCTCGAGCACACTCTCATTTTCTTCGCAAGCAATCGATATAGCCAGAACATTAATTGTTACGGCAAGAAAAATGAATATAGTATCTACTAGATAGCTTGCTCGCGATTGGGTGAGCCTGATTTTTTTAAAACGTAAAAAAAGCAATGATAAAACGTTATAACTATATTTTAAAAAGAAAAAAAAACTAACGGCTTCATATTATAAAAAAAATTGAAAAAAATATTAACCGTCAATTTTCAAGAATCCAAACGATGAAGATAAAATTAGAAAAAAAATTAATAAACAAAAAAATCAAAAAAAATATTAGCACACTCGAGTAATGAAATTAAAAAAATTAAGATTATAAATCTATCGATAAAATAAAAAACAAGTTGAATTTTGATAAATGTGCCAATAAAAAAAATTTAAAACTAAAACATTTAGAATCGAAACCTAAAATACCATCAAATATTAAATTAAAAGATCAAGTTTTTAATGCATTAAAAAATAAAATAGTTAATACACTGCTTGAATCCACAGTGATTCTCGTCACATGTTGCAAGAAAAGATTGACCCTTTTAGTTTTTTTTTTTTTTTAATTTCCTTTTCATCATGAATTTATTATTACTTTGAATGAATACATAGAGTGTTAGTTACGATTTACATACTGTACACGAGTTTTTTCGACCTTACCATTTTAATTTTGGATTCAAAACAATATGCTAAAAAAGCAATTTCTCCCTGACACAAATTTTTATAATGTGAAAACTCATTTAAGATCTAATTAAAAAATTCTTTTTTGCAATTGACATCTTAACAAATACTTAGATAGTATTTGGTTATTATCCCAAGATAAAAGAGACAGGAATAATAAAGACAGAACAAAAAAGAAGATAATAACATAATTGTGTTTGGTATTAAAATACAAGTCAAAATGAATGTCTTTATATTTTGTTTGGTTATGGTGGACAAGATAGAATAAAATAAAATAAAAGTTTATTTTACATTTAATATATATTGTTATTAAACTTACATATTTAAAAAAGTAATTACAAATTATTTTTTTTACTTTAATTTATATTGAGTGTTGAGATTAATAATATTATAGTAACCTTAATTATAAAATCAAGAGTGACTTAATGGGTTGACACACAGCCTGGACTGGTCCGGTTTAAGAAAAATAGAGGAATAATTGACTCGACCTGACCCGATAAAAAACCCAAGTCGGCCTGGGATAAAATACGGGTCAAAAACTCATTGATTTTTTTAAAAAGAAATGGTCAAAAAAAAGTTGCTTTGATTTTTTTAGAAAAAAATTGAATTTGCTCAGTCGACCCGCTCAACTCGTGACCCGAACCTTACCTCATGTCGACTCTTGAGTTGAATGTTAAAACTATAATAAAAACTATTTTTATCCACCTGCTAACACTTTCTACTCTTGACTTGGGTCTTGCTCTGGTCAAACTCAAAACCAGGTCTTAAAACTATGAGAATAACAACTTTTTATTCTTACATTAATCCAAGTTAACTCTCCTAGTTCGTGACCCAGCCCTTGCCCTTGGTTGACCTCCAAATCAAGTTTTAAAACTATGATAATAACTATTTTTATTTTACATCAATCGGAGTTGACCCTCCTGACACTTGACCCAAGTCTTATCTTGGTCGACCCCCGAATCAGATTTTAAAATTATGATAATAACTATTTTTGTCTTTACGTTGACCAGGATAAATGGTCAACCCACTCGTGACCCACACCTTGCCCCGGTTTGACCCCCAAATTGGGTTTTAAAACTATAATAATAATCATTTTTATTCTTACGCTGACACGGGTCAACCCGACCCATGACCCGAACCTCGACCGGTAACATGAGCTTTGCCCCAGATCGATCATTGAGTTTGGTTTTAAAACTTTGATAATAACTATTTTTATCCTTTTATGGCCTAGTTAGATAATTTTGGAATTTATAGTTTTTTACAAAGATATTTTAGGAATAAAAAATAAAAAAATATTATCTTTGAAGACATGTCTATTTTGCATTTTATATTTTAGATATACAGAAATTCACTCTAAAATTATCCCAGAGACGAATTTATTTTTATGTCTATATCTCTATCTCTTCAACCGAACACGTTTTTATCTCCATTATGTCTGTCTCTTTTATCTCATGACAATAATCAAACGATACTTTCTTGTGTTTGATAATATAGTGCATAATGTTTTTATTTGAAAAAAATTAATTTAAAATAATTTTTTTTTAATTTCATATCATCACATCATAATCATTAAAAAAAATTTTAAAACATTAATTTAATTTTTTTTTCATACAAAAAAGTACTTCTTAAAAGGCCGATTAAACCGGAATCAGATAGTTGATATTGAAATATAAAAACTCAAAACTGGATCAAAGTAATAAAATTAGTACTTACGGTGTTATACAATGTAGTTAAATCGCTGCTTTGAATAGAGAACTAACTAGGGCTGATTGTGATAAATGATTATTTAAAAGCAAACGCAAAGCATGGAAAGGTCGAGAGAGTCGGGGAAAAAAAAGTAGGGGGTGAAAAGGATACCTGTTGTGTGAGGGAAAGGCAGAGATTGAAAACGGTGAAAGGATTGTGTTTTTTCTATCCCCATGGTCTTAGTAGCCTTGCTGGACCCAACCATCTTTTCCCTTCTTTTTATTATTTATCTTCTTTCGAAGGAAAGTTTTTGCTTTCGATTTGTCATCCTTGGACCTCATCTTTACACGGTGCCCTGCGCACTTGCCTAGGGTTTGCATAGAAGAATTGACGGTTTGAAAGCTGCTCTCTTAGGGTTTGTATTCTGGGCTTTTCCCAATCCTTTTCAGACCCCAATTCTATTTAGGTCAGCATCTGATTCTTGAGCTTAAATGTTTCTTTCAAGATATTCCCTTTTTATTCTTTTCTTCAGGCAGCTTCTCACCCAAGGTTTTTCCACTTTTTCGCTCCCTGCTTAATTGGTGTGGGCTGCGATTATCAAGGCTAGAGACCGAATTGCCCAAACCTTTCTCTGTCTCCTAAATTTGTTATTGAATCCAAACCAAGATGCCATGACTGAGCTTTGTCGAGGTAGGAAGTTCACGGTGCACATATTTCAAAGCAGAAGATTAGTACTGTTCTTCCCTTGAAAATAATACCCTGTAGGACGGCCAGGTTCAAGTACTTTTCTAATATTTTTTTTAACGGTAAAAACAGCCCACAGCCCACATTTGCTGCTCCAAATTGCGAACAGAGAAGTGTAAAAGCTGCAGCAAGTAAATAATTTTCCCAGCGGCGTAATTAACAGCGTCCAGCCGTCCAGGATGACTACAAAAAGTCGAAAACAAACAGATTTAGGGTTGGCAGCAATCCAAAGAAAATGATAGTACTGTTTTCATTCAAAAAGCAAACCAACGTGGAACATTTTTTCAGACTCAGCTCGAGAAGGTTATATAGTATTTTAGTAGAGGCCTTTGCATCCATCTGACCTGTTTGGTAACGAGTTTGTATATGTGTTTTATTTAAAATATAGATGTAACCTGTTTGATAAAAAAAAAA
>Ga0325411_1002420_pt1 | contig 21121 bp, 15 predicted proteins | sample PopdelMetagenome_13_FD_206181 | JGI IMG/M metagenome (GOLD analysis project Ga0325411, IMG submission 206181) | Populus deltoides microbial communities from Bellville, Georgia, United States - Xylem-PdIQD-R4 | ecosystem: Host-associated > Plants > Phyllosphere > Stem > Wood/Secondary xylem...
GTAGGCGTGGTTCTCATAAGATGCTTTAGAGAAGCCATAATGGAAAGTTCTGTTCAATTCTGTTCGCAAATTCTAATCTCCAGTAAAAGATACGAAAGCTGCTGATGTTTTATCCGGAATATATATATATATATATATATATATATATATATATATATAATTTATTTCATGTGGTATTGGTAGTTCTAACACTCCTCTCTTGTAATCTGTCGTTTAAGGTATGTCTAGTATACCGGGCTCAATTATTATATTGAATTTGATATTAATTATTCTAACACTCCTCGTCACGTGTAACCTTTCAAGTTTGTCAAGTAGATTAGGCTCGAGGATCTTTACTAGGTCATTAGGCTTAAATATAGCTTCACTAGTATATTGAATTCATAATTGAGTTTGTTTCCATCTAAAAACTTAAACAAATACGGTAGGTTTTTCATTTTCAACTTTATATATTACTTTTATATATATTAACTATTTATTGTGTGTGGGATTGGTGATATTTTATAAGGAGTTAAGTGAAACTTAAATATTTATGATACTATTGGAAAAAAAAGTGAGTCATAGCTTGTTAGCCAATCAATTTACTTAGTGATATTCTTTTTGTTGTTATATATTTAAAGGAGTTGCCTCTTTCCACTATTAATTTCTGTGTGACCACTTAAGAAATCAATCATGTTCTTTCCATGTAGCTCAAAAAAATCATGTGTTTACATATAAAATAAAAATATATGTGTCAAGTTTAGCAACTAGCTAGTGATTGCTGATCATAAAATAAAGAAATAAAACGGCATTGTTCATGAATTAAAAGAATCGACCAAACTGGAAAAGTTTAATGAGTAGTTGATAAAAAATCATGATCTATAACAAAAAACGATCAATCAATAATGTTTGAATAAACACATAACTAGAGAGAAAAAGTCCTAGTCAGAGAAGAAGTTCTCTATAAAATAAATAATAAGTATGAGATTAAAGTATAATTCATCCATGCGTCAATAAAAGGGGAATATAGCTTGTATTAGAACATAATAAATATTTTTATCTGATACCAGCATATGCATGAGATTAAAATTATTTATATAAATAGGATTCAAATCTATAACATTATAAATAGAATCAAATGCTATTATAAACTAAGGTCAGCCCAACATATTCAAATTTCTGGAATGTATATTCTATCTTTTCCTAAAGGGTTTTATTTCTTTAGATTTATTTATTAATTTCCTTTCTTTATTGCTTTATTTATTGTCTACAACTAAGATAATTGCAAGCTTTTCTCCCTTAAGTCTTATGTGTTTTATTTCATAATGGTATTTTAGAATAGATAGCCTTTACTAATGGTCCGAGATCTAAAATCCTCATTTCTTTTAATTAGAGGTAGTTATTGTCCTATTACAGGTTCAATTCTAAAAATATTTAATTAGCAACATAATAAATTAGTATGCCAATCAGAAAATGATTTTAAATATGTTTCAAAAGTCATTAAAACATGCTAAAAAAAAGGTAAACTCATTTTTATTGTATTGGACAAATAGTTAGTACAAACAATAGAGAAAGATTAGCCTAAAAATCCACCATCTTCCTAGATTTTGATAGATCAACTATTGGAAGACATGTCTAGAGATAGGTATTCAATGTCTAACTCACAACTACAACACAAAATTATATTTAAAAACAACGCTAGTGCCCTCAAACAATCTTTTACATTCTCATCAGTTTTAATAGGGTCCTCACCACCAACTATGAACAAACATGTTTATGCATCATCACTTCATACACAATTATACATGTATATATTGTATGGATTATACAACGTTTTATGATGAACCATTTATAGTAAATTTTAGCCAACCAACCATGATTGTTCCTAAATGAGCAGTTTACTCTCAATGCATAAATATCTTTAATATTAATATAAGAGCTTTTTAGATGGAGATGAAGAGCACAAGTAGCATAACCTATCACAAAAACATAATGGCGGTCAACTAAACTATGTAAGCCATATCTAATCACTTAAATATGATATAATACAAGCTTAATCATAATAGGCCTAGTAAAATATGAATGTATTATTAGTGTATATGCTCTGTAGCCAATTAATTGGTTACATGTGATATTGAATTTATTTATGTGAATGAATCTAATATTTGATTAATATATAGAGAGGAAAGATAAAGTTATTTAGATAAAAATGCTTTGCAAATAAAATTATAAAATTGTTATAATTATGATATTCATATTCTATCAAAATATTATTCATAAATGTTCCTTGTCGATACTATATTAAGACTGTATATTAATTGGAGTTGTTGAGACTTGTATATATTATGTTATTTTTTTATAAAAGAAAAAAATTGTTCTCATAAACTGAGACATTAGAAATACTTGAAACTAATATATAGGTGCATATCATGAAATATACATTGAATTAGCTTGCATTGAGATTTCATATGGAAAGATTACATGTTTCTATGAAAATGCTCAAGAAGTGATCCTTAGACTTAATATCACTAAGTTATATTATATAATGAATATTATACTTTAATCTTGACTATTTATTGTCCTAATCAAGGGTGATAAATGAGCAAATATTATGTATAACATGAACTATATGAAGGTATTTGAGAGATTAAGAAAGGATTTAACATCCTAGGTAAATTATAAAAAATATTCCACATGTTCTCAAATATTATTGATTGTGAAATCTTTGTGCCAAGTAGAATTAGATTTGAAAAGAGTTTTAATTCTTATTCAAATTATCAATGACTATAATGTTGAAAATAAATATAATTTAATAGGGCAAACACATTTCATGCTATAGTATTTAAATTAAAACATTCTTGATGAAAAGAAAATAATTATTCTAAAAAATTACTCATTAAAAAGTTAAGTCAAATTACACATGACTTTCCTAACATTTAGGAGATCATGACATTATTGATGAAAAGATAATAATTATTCTAAAAAATGACTCATTAAAAAATTAAGTCAAATCACACATGGCTTTTCTAAGATTTAGGAGATCATAACACGTTGCTAAACGGTGCACTTGATCTATAAATATAGATCAATTAATTGTTGAATTAATAAATAAATTATTGAATTTATTTAAACCTAGTTTATTTAAGATTATGATTTTTATGTGGGCTAACTTATTAGAATCCTAATAAGTGGCACATATTAAACACTATTAATCAAAAATAAAATTGGAATAATTAATCAAGTGTGGCTTGATTATGAATTAAGTTTTAGAGTTTGAGGACTAAAATGTAATTGATACAAGGGATTATAATTCTAAACCTAGAAAAATCAAGTAGGGACTTAGTTGAATAAATTTTAAAAATGATCTTGAAATAATATATATGATATTATTTAAGGGGCAAAGTGATATTTTTCCATGGTTATTAAGTTTTTCCTAAGAACAGAATGTTGTGTCTAATGTTTCGTATGTATAATGTATTATACACACTACACCTATACTAACATTCAGAGTAGAGAAAAGAAAACGCTAGCACTTAAGGCACATAGATCTTTCATTTCTAAAAAGGTTTTAGGATGTTTTTTTATTGATGGTTCATATGAATTATTATTAGAGGCCAGACACTTCAATAACTTATGACATGCGATATGCTAGCCTTGAAGAAGTTGATATATCAAACCTGAGAAAGAAGATCTGATCTTAAAGTAATTTTTGCTCAAACCATAAATGATCCTAGATTATCTAATTGGATTATTCGAACTCTAAAAAATTAAATTATTGTCTAACTATATCATTGGGACTTTAAAAAAATTTAAATTACTATTTTTGTTGCATCTAAGAGTTTTAGGAAACCCAACATATACACATTTAAGGGACAAATTCCAGGAAAATCTACAATAATAAGCATTTTAGTAAGGATGTTTAGAATGTTTATACCTTCCACAATATGATATTTTTTAGTGTATTGGATGTAGCAATAATCACAACCCAATCTAAACATGATAACTTGTAACACTCTACATACTCCTCAAGTACAGAAACAACCAGAAGTTAATTGGCTCCATAAAATTTTTATTCCATACCATAACCTATTATTAAGCAATGTTATGCCTCATGAGAATATTATTTAGATGCTTAGGACTATAAGAAGCCATATTGGTCATAATCAAGAGTTTCTCTTCAAATCATGAATTCAAATTGTTAAAAAATCATTTAATATAAAAAAATTATTTTTCAAATAAGATAAAGAATAAATTATGGTTGTATTTCATAAAAGATCAGTGCATGAACATTATTCAATTGTGAAATAACTAATGATTATATCTTTATAAGATTTCCTAGGTGAATAAGCCTTATTAAGATCATTCAACACCTTTTTTTGTGATGGCTTTTGTTGTTTGAAAAGAGTGGAGGTAGTGTTGACAGACCTTTAAAGAGATTCATTTTTCTACATGAATAATGACTTTAATCTCTCTAAAGGCTAGATCAGACTTAGCCTCGAAAAGCTCCCTATCCAATTTTTCCCTTATATGAGCCACCTTGGCTTCTTGAGACTAGACTAGTAAGGAAGTATTTTTAAATGATTGGCTAACCTATTGGATAGTTGAATACATAGCCTCTCATGATTATGTTTTAAGCTCTAAAAAATTATTAGATAGTTTCATAGTCCTATAATACTTTTGTTGCAATATCTCTAGTACTAATAAAAGAATCAATACCCTTTTGTAGTTATACCAAGACTTTATTTACACTTTGACAAAATAAATCTTTGCGCTCTAGGGAGATTGTCCTTCATAAACTACTTCAAACCATCAATAAAAGGTTTATTACCTTAAACACTTTACTCTAGGGCAAGAATGACTAGTAATAACTCTCACAATTGGTTTTTTTTTAAAAGTTTATTTTAAGATGTGAAATGTCCACTAGTAGAGGAGCATAGATTTAAAAGAGTTGGATATCTAAGTTTCTTTGGTACAAAGAGAAAAATTTTCATCTAAATTAGAAATATTGAAATTAAAAGTTAAATAACAACATGGACTTATATGCCAACTTTGTGGAGTCATTACAGAAAATTAATATAACACCATGATTTTTTTCCTCTTCAACAAGAGATGCAAAAGCATCAATGCATTGGCCTCTTAAAGACATTATCCTTTGGATCAATCACTAATGTTAATCATTCACCTTGATTATTCTCAATTTGATCATCCATTTCTTTGTTAGAAGGTATAGCTTTTAAGGGGAATATAATAGTACTCTTGGTGTGCCTTTTCCTTTATAGAATGAATAACCAAGTTGTAATTAATACTCATGCTTCTACAAAAACAACTTTCAAAGTTTAAGACACACCTTTAACTTGGAAATAGGGTACCTTGTGAGGTTCCATCACCAAGGTTGAGCTTATATTAAAACTTGAAAACATGCTAAGTTTTTTCTGGTACTTTGACAGGATCACATTGCTAGGTAAAAGTAATTCAAGTTGATGGCACTTCACAAGTAAATAAGAGAGGAACTTCAATAGCTTGGGTGAGTGAGACATTATGGCTTTAAATAGCAATAATAGAGGGTATAATTTCTAGAAGAGATAGAGTCACTAGTTTATGTAATAAACACTAAGAGTAGGATCAATCTTATGTCGTGAGACTGTATATAGAAAAGTTACGAGAATGTAAAAAAATAACAAACTATAAAAAAATAAGTTTGAAATAAATGTTACTATCAAAGCCTTTAAGGGTATACCTTTTACTCGATGTAGTTAGAAGGTTAGTTATAATTCTTATCTCGCTCCTTTTCTTGAGAGGTTGATCATCAAAATAGAACTTTGCTATTATATCTTTTAGAAAACAATGTATAACAATTCTAAGGTGGTAAACTTCCCTCACGTGGTCCATAATATCAAATACTAGTCTATTTGGACCACCTTTATCCACTCCATGTAGTATGAAAAAGAGAATTCCTTAGAGGAATCCTAATTGCTTAACCACTAGGTGAGGGTTATAAGGATCATAAGAATATGATTTGTCCTTTGGGATAAGGTTTTCAATCTTTTTCGTACCTTGCCTTAGTTAATTCCAATAGAAATATAATTATGTTGCTTACACTAGTGAGGTTCAGGAAGAATTGTACATATTCTCCAAAACAAATGAAGGTTATATGATCTCTTATAAATGAGGTTTTTCTCTTCTTTCTCTTTTTATAAGTCTTATAAATTCCACTTCACCTTTTACTAAATCCTACAAACAACTGGTATTAATTTTGTAGTTACATAGATCTCTTTACTAATTTAGTGAAGGCTATTAATTATGACCAATTCATAAATAGTAATGGTCTCTAAGCCATACTTGAATATGAAAATGTGTACCAAAATAGTATTGCATGTTGTCGAGTTATCTAGTGTCACTACCAGAAAATCGATAAATACAAATGGAAATACCGAGAGAATATTTTTGTCGGCATATTTTTGAGGGATTTTACCGACGGAAATATTCCATTGGTATATACCGAGGGAATTAAAGTGGAAAAAAAAATAAAACAAAGCAAAAAAATAACGACATGTCATTTTTAACAACCGAATTACCGACAGAAAATTCCGTCGGTAAAATCGTTGGTAAACTGTGAACACTGTTTATCATGTCAATTACAAAGGGAGTCATCGATGAAAAATTCCGTCGGTATTTTTCAGAGAGCTCCAGAACTGTTTACTTTCCAATTGCACTGTTAATTGTTGTTCTTTACAGACAAAATCACTGACAGATTGAAAAGTTGTCGGTGTTATTTGACAGTTTTATAAAAAAATTCAATTAATTTAAAATTTTCATTTAAATATTATAGACGGAATCACCGACGGATTGAAAAATTATCGGTGATTGTTGGCGGTTTCTGAAAACTTTTTATGAAATTGAAAATTTAAATTAAATATTACAGAAGGAATTACGGATGAAATAATTAAAAAATATTAATATTTAATTATCCGTCGGTAAAACCATTGTTAACGCACCCAAATAAAAAGTCTGAATCCCCTTATTTCACAAGAGACAAACTCATTTCTTATTCTTCTTCTTCTTCTTCTACTTCTTTTTCCCTATATGTATAAAACATCAATATTTATTTATTTCTCTTCTCCTCTCCTCATCTCCTTCTATTCTCCTTCATACTTAGGTATATCTTCTTCTTCTTTCTTCTTTTATCCTCTTATTTTTTTTAATTAATATGTTTTACGAAAAAGATTTTTTTTCCTTAACTTCACTTACAACTACATTAAGGTAAGATTTTTCTTTTTTTTTTCATGATTTGTTTTCACTATATTTGTTTTTTATTTTATTTTTAATTTTTTTGTTCTTAATAATTATATGAATGTTGTTGTGAGAATTTTTTTTTTCATATGAGATAAATTTTTAGTTGATTTATTTATAGGATTTTTAAATTTTTAGCAATCGCAACTTCATTTTTTTCATATGAAATTTTTTAGTTGAATTTATTTTTTCATTTTATTTATTTGTTGCAAATTTGTTTGAGTTGATTTTCTTCTTCTTTTTTTTTTCCAATCATTTTGAGTATATATTATAGAGTGTTGATTTATGTTAATTTAATTATTTTATAATTTTTTAAAATGGATTTTTTAAAAATATTTTTAAATAATTACCAACAGAATTACTGATGGTATTTTTCGAGGGATATACCAATGGAATGAAGCGGATAATTTTTTTTTACGCGTTTGTTCCATCAATAAATCCGTCGGTAATAATATTTTTTTATTACCAACGAATTTATCGATGGATAAAAAATTACCGATGAAAGATGCACTGACAGAGCATTTTCATCAATGATTTTGTTGGTAAATTAATTACCAACGGAATATGTGTCTTACACCGACGGAAAAATTCCATAGATAAAAGTGTTAAATGTTGTAGTGTGTAATTTACAAGAGCAAGACTCGACTATAATGGGATATTCTTTTTCCAAACATTTAAATTTACATGATTGTCTTGAAAACAAATTCTTTTATTTATTTTTTCAATAACTAGGCAAAGTAAAAATCTTCCTCACCCTAAGGTATCCTTTTATAAAATAGGCCAAGTCATTCCTTAAAAAAAAAAAATTTAAGTACCATTCATATTAGACCATTTAAATTAAAGTATTTAATGAACTTGTAATAGGGCAAAGTAAATTTACATGATTATCTTAAAAACAAAGTTTTTTTTTTCAATAGCGAAGGCAAAGTAAAAATCTTCCTCAACCTAAGGTATCCTTTTATAAAATGGGCCAAGTTATTTTTTTTTAACTTTAAGTAGAATTCATATGAGATCATTTAAAACAAATCATTTAATGAATTTAATGAAGTTGTGACAGGGCAAAGTAAATTTACATGATTGTCTTGAAAACAAATTCTTTTTTTTTTCAATAAGTAGGGAAAAGTAAAAATCTTTTCACCCTAAGGTATCTTTTTATAAAATAGGCCATGTCATTCCCTTTTTTTTTTTTTGAAGTAGCATTCATATTAAACCATTTAAAGTAAAACATTTAGGCCCCGTTTGTTTGCAGAAAAGTAGTTTCCTTTTGAAAAGTGAATTCTGGAAAAATATTTTCCGATGTTTGGTAGTGTAATGGAAAATGAACTGGAAAACATTTTCTAGTGTTTGATTATGTTATGGAAAATGAACTGGAAAATAATTTATTAATGAATTAATTTTGTTTTCAAATTTATCTAATATATAAAAAATATTAAATATAAATATTTAATCACTTACGATAAAAGAATAAAATCTAAAAAGTGTAATGATGAATTTTTTTATTATATCTTATATTCATATATAGCTTATTTTATAAAATATAACTATATATATCATATAATATTATAGAGATATAACCTTGTGAAATTTTTCATAAATAAAACCTATTAATTTTTTTTTCAAATTTAAAAGCTTAAAATATGTTTTTTTCTCATATGAAGAAAGCCAAATTAGTTTATGGTATTAAGATATTTTTAACCAAGAGTTAGATATTTGGGTTTTTTGGTTTGAAGATTTTTTTAAAAGATAAATAAATACAAAAATATTTTGATAGATTTTTTGGATAAAAATTGCTTTTTTTTTAACGGGTATAGTCAATTATCCCTGTAATATCCCTTTAATATATATCAAAGAAGCATTAAGAAATAAATATAAATATCTAACATCAAATATAGTCATGCATAAATATTAAGTTTTAATATAATACTCATACATATTAGTTCAAATTAACAAACATTAATATGCAAGACCGAATTAAACAAGTAAATATACTTGTCAAATAACAAACTTTATCATAGTGAAATCATCTTAGCAATCAGGCATGTAGCTGCATTGGTTCACAAAATTCTGAACTCAAATTTTTTTCAAATTAGCATTTTTTACCATAAATGATTTTGCCAACATTTCATGTTAGACCAAGTGATCAAATGCATCCCCAAGAGTGATCTCATCAAAGCCTTCAATTTTCATCACTTCTGTATATAACTCATTAACATTAAGTTGATTTTTGCTAAGGCTTTGGATTGCAAATGCTACATCTCCAATATTTTTAGACAACTTTTTAACACTATCATCTTCATACATGCGATTTCTCTTCCTATGTTGCTTCTTTTGTGCACTAGAGGAAGATGTCCCTTTTCCTTTTGAAGTTTCTTCATATTCCCCTTCATTTTCAATTGAAATTGATTGCTCTTTAGTGTTCTCTTCCAAGTTGACATCAATATATGATTTGGCATAATTTCTGGTTGCCATATCTTTTCCAACAACAATTGTCATTGCCTTATACATATCAAGTTTTTTGTTGAGATACTTGTCATGATTGGGATGTGCTTGTTCATAAAGTTGAGAATATGAGATTTTTTAGTTCCTTGTATAACATTTTGAAAACAAAAGTAAATATAAAAATTACGAAGAGTATAATATGATTTGGCATAATTTCCGGTTGCCATATCTTTTCCAACAACAATTGTCATTGCCTTATACATATCAAGTTTTTTGTTGAGATACTTATCATGATTGGGATGTGCCTGTTCATAAAGTTGAGAATATGAGATTTTTTAGTTCCTTGTATAACATTTTGGAAACAAAAGTAAATATAAAAATTACGAAGAGTATAATATTGATCATACCTTCACTTCTTCATCATAAATATCTTTCGAAACTGTAATCATCTTCAAACAATCATCCCAACCAAAGCCACTTTTATTTTTAAGCTTGGTTATTATTCCCCATTCTTTTTTCACAGTTTTGAGATGATTGTCAACATGCTTAGGCTCGCATTGAACGTTGAACTTTTGACTAATTTCTGTAGCCACCTTAACAAAAGATTCTACTCTAAAGGTGGAAGAAGGTTTGTTTCCTTTAAGTGCCTCCTCAGCTAATATCTCAAGTAGCATGTGAGACATAGGCTTAGACCATGTAAAGTGCTTGCCCTTGCATGTTTCATTCTGTGTGGTACTCATTTCTACAAAAAAAAAAAGGTTACAAATTTATACAAAATATAATCATATAATATTTAGATTTAATAAATTAAATATAAAAATTACAATTAATATTTAAAAGCGAATACATAAAATACATAAGAAATTATAATAAAGTTAACAAACAATCCAAATACATAACAAAGATAATACAAACTCAAGCAAGACATAATAAAAACAAACACATATAATTAACACTCAATTACTAGTTTCTTTGAGTGTTATAATCATTCCACATGGTTGATGCAATCATTTTTTTTGTTATCCACTCTCTATTCTCTTCCCTCTCTTCCCGTTGACTTAAGTTGATTGTTTGTCTAATTGGTTCACTTTCCGAACCTATTTCTTCCATAAGAAAGACATTTGGATCAACTTCCATAATGTGATTATGAATAATATAACATGCAAGCTCAACATCTACTTGTGTTTCATAAGGCCAAAAAGATTTCCATCAATTGATCTAAAACGACTCTTCAAAATACCAAATCCTCGCTCAATAGCAGTTCTCAAAGAAGAGTGTCAAAGATTAAATAGCTCTTTTTCATTTTATAGTGAATGTTATGTAAACTCGTTCAAGTGATATCGAACTCCATGAAAAGAAGAAATGATTCCTTTTCGAATACCGTAACCAGCATCACCAAGATAATATTTCCCTACAAATTAGAAAAAAAAAACCTATAACTATCTTTAGCTAATTAAACATTTTATATGTTTATTGCATATAATAAATACTTTATTATATACCTTTTGGAATTTTTAGACCACTAGGTCTTAATAATGCATCACCTAAAACCCGTGAATCATGTGCACTTCCTTCCAAGCCAGCTAAAACATATATGAACTTCAAATCAAAAGTTATAGCTGCTAAAACATTTTGTGTTGTTCCTACTTTTTGACCTCGAAACTTTTCTTGAATCTCAACAAGAACATTTGCTGGAACATAGATACCATCAATTGCTCCCACACAATCCTATATAAATATGAAAAAATAATTTATAACCTTTTCTTCTAGATGTAATTAATTAATGTATAAAAATATTGGTATTGTTCTCATACCTTAAAATAAGGATAGAATCTTCGATTATTCAATATCTCTGCGGGAACTGTATCATCTAGGTCTTTTATTAGGTGTTTGTGTAACTTAAGAACTGCTTTTAAAACAATTCTAAAGTAACGATGGATAGTTTCAACAGACCTATAGTATATACCACTAATAAAATGAAATCTTTGATTTTGGCCTACAATTTGTAAGAACACAATTACTTGCTCCCTAATAGACATATTTTGAGTTGATCGTAATAGGTCATGACTTGTGAGAACATCACACAATTTATATAAGACAACTGGTTTCATACGAATTTGTTCAACGCAATGTCTATCACCTCGATTCAAAATGTTATCCATATAGAATTCTTGTTGAGCAATTATATTTATACGTGTTTCTCTTGGTATATAATTTCTATTTCTTTCTTGTTTAATAATAGTTACCCCTGTAGCTATCACAGTTACAGCTGCTCCCATACATGCTGCATGAATAATCTTACTATCGATAACAAAAAAGTGAAGTTTTTTGCTAACAAAACCTAAAAATTTAGGGAAATAAACATTAAAAAAGCATAAAAATACTTACATAATCAATATAATAAATTATGCTTAAAGAAGATGATTCCCAACACAAACAATACCTTAAAAGGAAATAATTATATAATGAATTCTGTATCCCAAAACAACCAATACAATAATTTATTAATGAATTATGTATATAAATATTTAACGGACTTAAGTTTTCTACCCAAATCATTTCAGTTTTTTATAACTGTGTAATATTTCTACCCAACATCAATGCACATAATATTTCACTGTCTAATATTTCTACCCAAACCAATTCCCCTTTCACTACTGTGCAACATCATCAACCGTTGATTACTGTCCTAACCATATACTCTTCACTTATCAAGCTTGGAACCCACATCTTCACCTGGCTTAACCGCTGTCTAATATTTCTACCTAACATGAACGGGTATAATATTTCACAGTCAAGATTTACCCAAACCAATTCCCCTTTCATCATCAGCATCATCAACGCACACATCACTGTGTATCATCATCATCATCAATGCACACACATCACGCCTAGAAAGCACAGGAAACGCATATCATCAACTCATCAACAGAGAAGGAAAATCACATCGGGTGGTTCGGGTTCTACTAGAAGAGAAGCAATTGAAGAAAAGGAGATGAAGATGAAGAGATGGAGGGGAATTGAAAGCATATGTTTTCGATTAAACAAAAGGAGAAACAGAGCATGGGTTTGCTGTGTTTTGTTCACAGAAACCAAACAAAATGTTTTGTTTGGTTTATGTGAAAAAAACACAGCAAACCTGATTTCTGTGAAAAAAGCATAGCATGGGAAAAATAGGTTTGGGTTTGCTAGGTATGAGTTGCTGGGTATGGGTTGCTGTGTATGGGTTTGCTGTGTTTGGTTTCTATGAAAAATGCAGGGGTTTTGGTTTTTTGTGTATGGGTTGCCTGACGAAGAGGTGGATCGGCAAGGAAGGAAACGAGGCCGAAGGGCGCCTTCGGTTTAATGAAAAAATGGGTTTCTTTGAGTTTGTTGTGATAGCAACAATGGTGAAACAAAGGAATGGTTTGGTTTTCTGTGTATGGGTCTATGTTTGGTTTCTGGGAAAAAAATTGGGTTTGTTGTGGTTGATTTTTCCCAGGGGTTTGGGTTTGTTGTGGTTGAATGGGTTGCCTTCCCAGGGGTTTGGGTTTACACAGAGCATGGGAGCATGAGTTGCAGTAAAAGTAACAAGATAAACAAGGAACAAGAACGTAGCAAATATATCACAAGATTTGTGCCATTAATATAACAAAAAAAATGAAAAAGATGAAAACAAAAATAGACATTTGAGAAAAAAAAATTACCTAGAAGAAAGCTGAGAGATGCTTCCAATTGATCTGCGTAAATTATTTGGGAGAGAAAGAGAGTTTAGGGATTTTACAGTGCATGTTTTGTTAATAAAGAAAAGAAAAGTGTTTTCCTTAGAATAAGGAAAGGAAAACACTTTCCTATCATAAAGCCTCTTGTTTTCCTTTGACCAGAATTGAGTTTCCTTTGACCAGTTTTCTTTATGTTCACCAAACATGGGAAAATGGTTTCCAGGAATTCATTTTCCTGGAAATAAACAAGGCATTAATGAAGTTGTTTTAGCGAACTAGAAAGATTGATTTTGTAGTGGAATGTAAAGTTGCCATTTTAAGGAGATAGTGTTTAGTATTCTTGATTGAAACTTTTTAGAAAAATCTCTTTTTTTATATAAAAGATTAAAAATTAGGTACAATTTAAGAAACCTAAACAATACGTCTGAAAACTAAAGAATAAGTAGTTTTTAAATTAAATTGATTGGCTCAAAACATTTGAAATTTTAGATATATTTTAAAACAAGATCAAATGATTTTAGAAAAATAATGTTATTTTTCATCTCATACTTAGTTAATATGAACAATCGATTTTAATGCAAATATGAAGAGGTTAACATTTCTTTGTTTAAGAAATTCAACAATACAAAGGGTATTTTTTACAAATAAAATAAACATACACCTGTGAAGTATAGAGAACAATAATTCTTCACCATAAAACATGGAAAATGAATTTAAATAAATTGTGAATTTGAAGAATCGAACAGCATCCAATTTCGTGGCTCTTACACTCTTTATTTATTTATTTTATTAATGTGGGTGTCCAAGCCAGCTTGTGCACACCTCGACTAACCCACGAGCCCTAAAGTTAACGACTATGTAAGCCTTCAGTGGCCTTGAAGTTTGTGGGACTCGAATTGATGACTTCTAGGAAGCAACTTAGAGTCTAATCAGTTGAGCTACACCCCTCGAGGTTACATTTATTCATAAGCCTGGTGGTGATGTTTTTTATATTGCCGTGTACGTGGATGATATAGTTGTGACAGAAACCAATCCTAGTGCTGTTGATCATCTTATAACATAACTTTCCAAGGAGTTCGAACTTGTTGACTTACAGGATCTTCACTATTTTCTTGGACTTGAAGTCAAGAGAACAGTTAATTCAATTATTCTTTCATAATAGGAGTATCTTTTTGAGTTGCTGCACAAGATTATGATAGACAAGGCCAAACCAGCAGGCACTCCAATGGCTTCCAACACCATCCTTAATCTCCCTGATGGTGAACCGATGGCTGATACTACATTATATAGAATGACTGTTGGATCTCTTCAATATGCCCCCTAACAAGTCTTGATTTATCCTTTTGTGTTAATAAGCTTCGCCAATTTATTATATTGTCTAGATTATCAAACTATCTAGTTCTTAAGATTGTCATTGAATTAAATTTCTAGTGCAGACACTATAGTTGTTTAATGGTTAGGTTTAGTTATACTGTAAATTAGTTAACTGACTAATATTAAGAAAAGATAAATATTACGAATATAAAATGACGTATTGTTTTAATTATTAGTTTTGAATTTTAAAGGTGGATGTTTATTTGATATCAAAACATTTCTCTTAATAAGTTATGGTTTATTTAATTTAGTTTGATTACTTTATTTCTTTTATCCTTATTATAGAATGTACCTATATAGGAAATATTGTATATAGAAAATATTGTAGTCATACTCTTGTGTGGTAATCTTCACCATTACTATTGTATATTTCCCTACATATACTCCCCACCTGCAGCCGACCTTCTATCTCCCTCTCCCAAATGGAATCTGTAGTTGTCGCCGCCTTCTTCCCCCACCAAACCGGCGATACAGCTCAACCGACCAGCCACTCAGAAGCTACTGCCGCTGGTTCTTTCTCCAAATAGTTGAAGCCCCAACCTGGAGCGCAGACCCCCGGTTCCTGCTCCCATGCTTTTGCCGTCCCTCTCCATATTATGGGGACAACACTTTTTTCTAACATTGTGTTGTCCAACACTCATCAAGTGGTCTCATTAAAGCTTAAAACCACCAACTATCTCTATTGGCGAATGTAGATGAAGCCATATCAGTGTTTTCCACTTTATCGATGGCTCAGTGCCGTGTCCTCCCTCTCAGGTTTCTGACAGTTCTGATGGTTCTTATTTGGCAATCAACCCCACTTTTCTTCGTTAGAAGCAATAGGATCAGCTTATTTTAAGCGCACTATTCTCCTCTCTCTCCATGGACGTTCTGCATCTTGTGGTAAATTGTCAAACTTCTTCTTGTGTTTGGCGCACTCTTGAGAAATCGTTTGCTTCTCTATCGAATTCCCGCATTATGCAACTCTATAGATCCTTTCAAGATCTTCGGCAATGAGATGCTTCAGTTACTATATACATGCAACATGCCAAGTCATTATTTGATGAATTGGCTGCTGCTATCCGACCTCTTTCTCTTGAAGACTTCAACCTCTATATATTTCATGGTCTTCGCGGTGATTTTAAAGACTTGGTCACTAGTCTCGTAACCAAGGCAGAACCGTTGTCATACGCTGATCTTCACAGCCATCTCCTTATTGCGATGTCGCGGTCGCACAAATTAATTACCCTAGCTTTAAACACAACACACAAGATAGTATAGAGCAAGCAAGGGGTCGATCCCACGAGGAAGATTCAAGTCAGATTTTTATGCTAGATGATATGCAATTTTGGGGGGGGGGTTGGACATTATCTAGACTAAAGCAAAAGAAAACAGAAAACTATCAAACAAAATTTAATAAAATTAGAAAATTATCAAGAGAACAAACCTTGGTTGCAAGCACATATCCACCTATAGAAATCAGAACTGATCATAGAAACGAAACATCAATTTATATTCTGAATATTTATCTTTAACCCTAACCATCAAACATTGGTTAGTTAACGGATCCGCCGTATAACTAACCCTAACCATCAAAACAACCACAGTGTCTGCACTAGTAATTTAATTCAATGGCAGCCCTAAGAACTAGATAAGTTGATTCATCAAGAAAACATAACTGTTCGCAGTCTATGTTTGATTTGATTGAATGTTCTCCCTAAGATTAATAACGTAGATTCACCACAATTATTAAACTTGGTTGCTTCACAAGTTCATATACCACAACTCCGGTTTTGATATCAAACTTAGCAATAGATTGTCTATAATAATAACTTAGAGTCCACTCTAGCAATTAAAATAAATAATCATAGAAAAAATAAGCATAGAAGAACAAACATATTCATCATATAAACTAAAAAGAAAAGGTAAAATAAATCTCACAGTTCTTGAAATTCGAAGGTTTCCGTGTCCTTACAACCAAGAAAAAGTGTTTAGCCTTGCATGTTTGTTGAAAAACTAATCAAAAGGAAGGAAGAATGCATGATTTAGGGTTTCTTAGAGAAAGGGGGCGTTTTTCTCTTCTTGGCTGGCTCCCCCCTTCTCTTCTCTCATTCTTTTTACATCCCAGGAAACCCTAGTCTTTATTTTACAAAATAGTCCTCTCTTAAGTAGACTGTTTACATTTAAGTACTTCAATAACTATTTTTCTAAAAAAGAAGAAATAGCCTTGCATGAAATCTTCAAGCTTTGACTTAGAGGAGCTAAATTGCTGAAACAAAAAATTGGATATTGGTTTAGATGTTTTGGAACGTAATTTGGACTCGTTTCTTCACGAAACCTGTTTGCTGGCAGAATTCAGTTGTCATCTTTAAAAAATCATATCTCCCTCACTAAAATTTAGAGTGTTTATAGGTCTTTGATTTAGGAATCCAAAACAATTGAGTTTGAATCAATTGGACTTCTATAGCTCCGGATATTCAAGTCGGAATGGCTGAAGGTCAACACTGGCAGATTGCGAGATTTGACTTTGAAGGCTGCGATTTCCATGCTCTTCCTTATTTTATTTTCTTGACTTAGATGTCCAGAAAGGTATGGATGTTAGCTTTTTAATACCACTGGAATCACTTCATTTTAACCTCTAGAGCTCACGCTCTGCACAAAACATCGACTAAAGGTCAAATCTGCCAATTATCTCCAATTTACTCCTATTTACGTCTTTCATCCAAAAGTGCCTTCAAAACATAAAACAAAGAATATCAAGACATTTTATATATAAAACATAGGCAAAACACTAGTTAAATGTGGGTGAAACTATCGAATAATATGGTTGCATCACTCCTACTCATGAGTTTCTACACAAGTCTTCTCTTCTAGCCATGATTGCAAATCCGCTTCTGCTACCCACACCTTCTATGCTGCCCTCTGCTCACCTTATCCAGCATCAACACCAGTCTGATTTTAACCATAACAGACGCCGGTCACGCGGCTCCTGACGCCCCAACAACAGTCGGTATAGTAGCCAGCACAGGTCTGATTTTCGTGGTGTTCATTCTCCTACCCCTGCAGACTGGAAGCAGAGCAACTAGCAGCTGACCAGACGGTCTGCTAGTTCTGGGCAATGGCCTTCTCACTAACATTTTGAGCAGACTGTCAAGTGTTAGCTTTGTTTCTCCTTCAGCCACACCTCCCCCTCAATGTGCTTAGTTTCACAGCAGCATCCACCAACCCTCTGCTCATCTTACTGTTGGTTCTGTTTCTACAGGAAATTGGTTCCCGGATACTAGTGTGAACCAGCATGTTACTCCTGATCTTGCAGCTCTGACCGATTCTGATCCTTCTCTTGGTAATGATCACTTGCATGTTGGTGACGGTAAGGATCTTCCCATATACCATATTGAGCATGTCACATTACATTCCCCTAAACACACTTTTACTTTATCTAACGTTCTTCATGTTTGTCATATTACCAAACCATTGCTATCTGTTCAAAAATTTTATTGTGATAATAATGTTTATTTTGAATTTCATGCCTCTGTGTTTTATGCAAAGGATCTCACCACCAAAGCGATACTCCTTCTTGGTCAGAGCAATGAAGGTCTCTACATTCTTTCTGAGTCTTCTGCCACCGCCATTCCTAAAGCATATTGGTCTCCTTACGTCTCTGCGACTACTGATATATGGCGCCGTCGATTAGGTCACCCTACTTCCTGTATTTTTAATTTGTTAGTTTCCAAAAATAAAATAAAGTGTACTTCTAGGCGCTCTCTTGTTCAATGTCAAGCTTGTCCACTTGGCAAGTGTTCGCGTTTGTCTTTACGACCTACGGGTCATAAAACTTCTGCTCCACTTGATTTAATATTTAGTGATGTTTGGGGCCTTCTCCTATGTTTTCATCTGATGGTTTTCATTACTTTGTTATCTTTATCGATGTGCATACAAAATATGTCTGATATTATCCTTTTGTTGCCAAATCAGATGTGTTTTCTATATTTCAACATTTCTAATTGCTTGTTGAGCCTCAGTTTTCCCGTAAAATTAAATTTGTTCAAACTGATTGGGGTGGTGAATATCGCAAGTTAAACAGTTTCTTTCAAACTATTGGTATTCATCACCGGTTAATTTGTCCTCATACACATGACCAAAATGGCAGTGTAGAGCGTTGCCATCGTCATATTGTTGAAATAGGTTTTACCCTTCTAGGACAATCTAGTGGCCCGTTTTGATTTTGGAATTATGCATTTGAATCATCAGTATATCTCATCAATCGCATACCTACTATTGTCCTTCAAAATCAGTCTCTTTATGAATGTTTGTTTAATCGTACTCCTGATTATGATTTTCTACGTACTTTTAGGTGTTTCTGTTTTTCTTTTTTATGTCCATACCATGCTCATAAGCTGGATTTCCGTTCCTCTCCATATGTATTCTTAGGATATAATTCCTCTCATTTTAGTTATCGTTGTCTTGATTTAGCGTCTCAACGTATATATATCTCTCGTCATATTCGTTTTCATGAAAATATATTTCCACTTGCAAAATCTAAACAAATAGCTTAGCCTACATCCACCACTACCCAGCCTACAAACCTGCTCACCTTGATTACCTCCTCTATTTTCCACCCAGTAGCCTCGCCACTCAACCACCCCAGCGGCTCTGCCGCCTCTTCTGCCCTACAGAAATAACCACCCAATTCCCCACCCTCAACTGCCATCATACCACCGTCACACAACCCTGCCTTTATGTCACAATCTGTATATTTTTATGATGATCATTATGCAGGCATAGGTTCTCCTCCTTTAGAGTTGCATCTTTCCAAGTCTGCTACTATCGCCAGTTAGATTCTGCAGCAGGCTCTTCTTCATTTGCTGCTGCAAACACAGGTTCTTTGACAGATCCCTCTATGTGTCTGCAACTCTTTGTTGATCTCTCCTCCTATCCGCTTCAGCAACTTCCCCAATCATAGTCCTCTCCCTCTCGATCTGCAGCCCATCAGCATCTAATGGTTCTTCGCCTACGGCTGCCAAAACCTGCACTTCTCACAGCGTATGCAGCCTCCTCTGCTGCCCCTATCTCTCGGGTAACGTCCTCTCCTACCTTTGAGCCCATTGCCTTCTCTGATGCTGATAGGTATTAGGCGTGGTATGGTGCTATGCGCGATGAAATTCAGGCCCTACGCTCCAATAACACATGGTCCTTAGTTCCCTTTCATCCTTCGATGAATATTGTTGGTATTCGGTGGGTGTACAGGATAAAGCACCATGTGGATGGCAGTATTGAGCGATATAAGACACGTTTGGTTGTTAGAGGCTTTACTCAGCAAGAAGGCATTGACTACTCTGAAACTTTCAGTCCAGTTGTTAAGCAACAAACTGTCAGATTATTCTTCTCCATTACGGTCTTGCGTAATTGGAAGATCCATCAACTTAATATTCATAATGCATTCCTCAATAGTGTTCTAGCCGAAGAGATCTACATGAAACAACCTTTAGGTTTTGTTGATTCTACTCTTTCTTCTCATGTGCGCTGGTTGCATAAATCTTTATATGGTTTAAAACAGGCTCCACGTGTATGGTACACTCGTCTGAGTGACTTTCTGGTTTCTGTTGGGTTTCATGCTTCCAAGGTTGACATATCCTTATTTATCTTATTTGTTGGTGCCGATATCTTCTATCTTCTGGTTTATGTTGATGACATTTTGCTTACGAGTAGCAACTCTACTATACTTCACCGCCTCATACAGTTACTCAGCTCAGAGTTCAAGCTTCATGACTTAAGTGGTGTTCACTATTTTTTGGGCATTGAGGTTCACTCCATTGCTATGGGTCTGATGTTACGATAGCATAAGTATATCCTTGACATCCTCACTCGGGCTGGTATGACTTCCTGCAAACTGGTTGATACGCCTATCTCTACTTCCAAAGTCACCATAATGCCGGATCCTTTGTTTCCTAATCCTACATAGTTTTGTCAGATTGTGGGTGCTCTTCAATATCTCACCTTACCAGACCGAATATCTACTTTATGGTTAACAGAGTTCGTCAGTTTATGCATGCTCCTACAACCTCTTATTGGGGTGTCGTTAAAAGCATTCTGTGTTATCTAAGGGGTACGACTACCAATGACTTACATATCACTCGCAGTTCCTCATTTGATCTATATGGCTTTACAGATGCCGATTGGGCAGGTAGTACTGATGATCGAAAATCCACAGGTGGTTATCTTGTTTTTTTTTGTCAGTGATTAGTACTTAAAAGTGCATTTTTATCAAGGTTTTATATCATCATTTTGCACTTGAAGTATCAATAACTCCTTAACTAAAGCATGTTTTATAATAACGTATCTAATATATTAAGATACCTTTA
>Ga0325411_1002421_pt1 | contig 21119 bp, 9 predicted proteins | sample PopdelMetagenome_13_FD_206181 | JGI IMG/M metagenome (GOLD analysis project Ga0325411, IMG submission 206181) | Populus deltoides microbial communities from Bellville, Georgia, United States - Xylem-PdIQD-R4 | ecosystem: Host-associated > Plants > Phyllosphere > Stem > Wood/Secondary xylem...
TACTCACCTAATTTATAAATCGATAACAACGACAAATGCTAACAACAACAGCTAATTAAAATAACCTAATAGTATAAATACCAGAGAGAAACGCCCCCATATACAATTCCTCTGCTAGTCTTCATTTCTTTTTTCATTGCAAACACCAGCACATGGCCATAATCCCACTTCTCTGCTATCCCTCCTCTGTTCTTTTCTGAACAGAATTCCTCTCAATCTTCCTCTTCCAAAAAAAATTATAAATAAAAAGAAAAGAAAAGAAAAAAACTCTCCCTCTCCCTCCCTCCCTCTCTCTCTCTCTCTCATAACATAAGACAAAACACAGAGTAGTTAAAAGGCAGTTCATCAACAAAGAACCAAACTTTGCAAACATGCATCTCCCTTTTCCATACTGAATTCTAACAGGGTTCTGTTGAAGAAGATGCAATACCTACTCCTGTCAAACAAAGTCTATCTGGGCTAGCTGACAAGTTCTTTCCATTTTTACCTCTGTTAAGGTTTGTGGGTTCTTGTTTTCTCTTTCATTTTTTAATGAATTGTAGTAGTTGAAAAAAAATTAAATAAAAAGAACAAGTCTTTGTTACCTTTGTTTATCTCACAATTTTCTATTGTTTTTGTAATAATTTATGTGTTAGGAAAATATTTTTCTTAAGTCTTGACTTATATATGGGGTCTGTCTTTATTTTCTCTTAAATCAGGCGGTGGAAAGTGATTATTGACCCATTGGATACGCATTTTGTGACACTCTACTCCACTATAAATAAAGCTGTCTTCTTTATTTTCTTTTCTATATTTTTTTTCCCGAGAAAGTGATGGAAATGGCGTATAATCCAAAGGTGGTAAGCATTGTTTTGTTTGCTATCTGGGCTCTCTCTATAACAATAATTTTTCTTCCTCGTAAATTTCAAAATTTTCAACTGTTCTATTGATTCCCGAGTCTTTCTTTTTTTAATGTTTTGTTGTTTGTTCTGTTCATTTATGTTGTTCTTTCCTTAACTGAATAACCTTTTTTTTTTGTTTCTAACTTTATATCCCTCCATTTCTCTCTTCTTCTTCTTCTTCTTTTCCCTCTTTTTTGGGTTCTTGATTTTGGATTAGACTATGGATTCGTCTGGTGGAGATGGTGGATTGCTCTTAGAAGAAACCATGGAAGCACAAAAACTCACTGTTTTGGATCGTATAGATGGATTTCAATACACAAAGGAGAAATCAGATAGCTTTGTTATTGACATGGAAAGGTTCTCTCATGGCATCAATAAAGATATCAATACAAATCAAAGAATCACAGTGAGTTTCTGCTTTTTCTTTCTCCTTTCTTTCTTCTTCTCTCCTTTTTCTTTTGTGGATAATTTTGTTTGTAGTTGATTCAGCTACACGCATGCCATTACAATCCAATGTCTTTTTGTCAAATCATCATTATCTATATGATTCCTTTTTTTTTTTTAATGAATGAAAAGTTGCAGAGGAACCTTTCAAGAAAAGGGTCACCACGGGGCGGTGGTGGCGGCGGCGAGAAGAAGATTCATTCTAATCTCTCTCATCTTTGTGATAAAGAGGCTATTGTTGATTCAGCTTCGCCCAGAGGTATTAGTTTTGCATTACAAACTCTGATAATTTTGTGTGGAGGCCATGTCCATGTTGATTGTGCTGTCATTATGATAGTACATACATCACCATTTTCAGATAGATTTTTAGAAAAGCTGTAGATGCTGTTGTCTCTATTCTTCAATGATAAATGGATCTTTTAAAAACAATTACATATATTTTAGACTGGTTGATTTATAGGTGACTCAGTAGGTTTCCAAGTTTTTTTATTGTTAATTTGTTTTTAACCTTTCAGGACATTTAAGCTGCGTTTAATTAATTTTCTGAAAATGATAAATACAAAAGAAATAAAAACACATTTGGTTAAAATAAAAAAACAGAGACATAAAAATAATTTTATTTCAAAAACAGTTTTAGAATAAATTTATATATTTTCAAAACCATCTTTTTAGTCCGAGATAATAACTAAATTCTAAGATGCAATTCACTAGCAAACATTAGAAGCAACAAATTAAGATCGCCATACTTACTGTTTATTGTGAGAAACATAGACTAGTAATTTTCTTTTCATCAATCTCCAACTGCTCTAGTTTTGGGAGGGTAAATTCCAATTATTAGGGAACAGCTTGATGTGTACTACTGATATTTATTCTAGTAGTTTTTTTCCTTACCTTCTTCAATGTGTTGCCAAACCGGCTCTGATAGGGAGAGCAAGACAGATTTAGGTTTAACTGGTGAAGGTTAGGTGGCCTCGATAAGCTAGAGTGTGCACAAAAACAAACCCTCTATACCACTGATAATGGGGCCACTATTTACAGTTGGTGAAAGTGAGATGTTACCAAACAGTTGGGTCAACCGAAATGAAACATGGGTGGGTTTAATTAAACAGAAAGTACAGATTACAGAGCATCATCCATTTTGTTGGTCACCCTCCATTGTTGAAGGCATGTGCACTTTTTAAGTTGATGAAAATGCTAGCTACCCATAAACAAATGCTTACGCCTATATAGTATAGTTTTTACTGATCTGTAACTGCTTTAATAGGGCCTAGCACGCCTGAAAAGGCTGCGGTGGTAACGGTGGGGACCCCAGATCATTCCAGTAGCCCACAAGTTCATCATCAAATCACTATCACGACCGGCAGCATCAATGGCACCCCAGAAGGCAGATGCATTAGGAGAAACAGCTTCAAGCGCGCATCACCTTCCTGGGTCCTTGATCCCAAAAGGGTTCTTTTCTTCTTTGCCACACTGTAAGCTTACCAACCCTTGAAAAAGCTGCTAAAAGATCAATCATATGTCATGATATTTGTTTACAGGCAATTTATTTTAGGTATTTTCATTTGCAACAGGTCGAGTATGGGAACAATGTTGCTGATATACCTCACTCTTTCAATTGGGAAGCTCAAAACAGATTGATAATTCCCTTGATTGAAACCAGCAACATCATGCACCATATTCCATAAGGAGGAAATAACTCTAGTGTACACTTGGAGCATGATGTTCGACTGAAACAGAGATGAATGTAATTAGATGATGATGAGGGTCCCTTTTGCAAGAATAGGCTTCTTTACAATGGGGGTTTGCCGCAAAGCAGAAAGAATGACAGAAGATAAGGTGATGGCGAACACTAACCGAAGACTTCCCTAACCACGGCTTCTACTTTCTTCAGAGCTCAACGTTTTTCAGGGCCTCACTAAGATCTTACAGATGTAGACAAGAGCAAATAATGATGTGACAAGGAGAAGAATCTTCTTTAAAGAATACAGGGAAGATAAAACATGATGCGTTACTCTTATGCAACCCTACACAGCTTAATGGAGGGCAGGGTCAGATAGTTACTTTAACTTTCTTGTACCTTTATTTTGCCGCCCCATGCCTACTTATTGTGTTTCCTCTCTTGGAAAATCCCACTTGGATTGCCTTATTGTTATACATGGCTTTCATGTGAGTGAAACAAGATCAAGACAGCAAACAACCGTAAGGTTGAAGTCAATAAGACATTTTCTGTGCTCGGAAGCATGCGTACCCGAAGCCTTTCACCTTTTACCACATATTGTGCATTCATGGGGTAGCTCAGAGAAGAAAAAATGGCTTAAAGATGAACATTAACATCATGCCTACCATTGAATGAACTGGATACTCACTCAAACTTGAAGAATTGAAGAGCATAGAGAATCTAAGCTGGGAGACATCAGAAGACAAACCTCAAATGCCTGTCACCGATGTCATTGAAAAACTGACAGCAATTTCCTTAAGGATTAGAGCAGGGTAAAACGTAATATGATATGTAACAAGTATGAATCTGATGTAAACAACACTAAACAAGATAACCCTGGCTTCAGCAGAAGAAATTATAAGACAGTTCTAATGATCTATAGTACGGTTTTTACAGTGAAAAACGGAAACTCTCAGTAATCACAGAGACGGAAGGGGTATACTTCTTTGCTGCATTCGCTATATTCCATAACAAATACGGATTCATGGTGGATCCATGAAGGGCTTAACACTATACAGTATCCATATCTCATTCTTTGAATACATATGCATAAATTTCAATCTTCAATTAGTAGAGTTTTGAGATTCGTGGCATTGAACATTTGTGTTTCCGATCATGGAATAGCCTTAATATAACTGCTGCGGTTTCTTCAATTGCTTTTCCTGTCACTTCTGCAATCGCAAACAAGTGAAAAGCACCATAAAGGTTCAGTCACTAGCACATCTTCAAAACTTCCAATAAGTAGAACATTTAAGGATTGAAACACATTACCAATTACTGGCCAAACAGGATTCTGTGCAAAGGTCCTGCGAGCAAATTCCAACTCCTCTCTGACATGATCCATCTCAGAGTAGTTACTCCTCACTTCTTCACTGAAACCCAGACTCTTCGCCCTTGCTCTCCTTATCGTTTGTAACACTACAGGATTGATAGTCAAACCAAAAACCTTTTCGGGGTCAACTTCAAAAAGGCTTTTTGGCAATTTCACACCCTTTACAATAGGCACATTTGCTACTTTATATCCTTTCTGTGCCAAATAAATCGACAACGGTGTCTTCCCGGTCCGAGAAACTCCAGCAAGAACAATGTCAGCCTTGTGCAAGTTCTGAGGTAATGCCCCATCATCTTGTTTAATAGTGAATTCAATGGCTTCTATTCGTCGAAAATAATCCTCTGAAAGAGGAAAATTCCTACCAGGAGCTCCACGAGGAAGACCAGAAGGCAAGACACCAAGATGTGAAGCAATAGCTTCTGTTATAGGGCCTAGTATATCTGTAGCTGGGATGCCCCATAACTTACAGACTTGTTTAGCATGTTCAGCCAATGAAGAATCAGCTAATGTGTAGACCACCATTGCACCTTCTTTTGCTGCTTGTTTTATTATCTCCATTAACCTCTCCACATCATCAATCTAACCATCACTACAACATAATTAGTTCAATCCTAGTGTTGTTGCTAAGGTGTAAACAAATCGTTGTTCAAGAACTTCACCAAAAAAATAGAAGGTAAAAAGCAGAAGACTGTTGTTTCCTGTAATAATATCAAATAAATTTTTGAACATTCAGTTCGATACAAAAGCATTGACTTTATTCAAATTGAATGTATTTTAGATGCAACCGGTTCACCTTGGAGCACGTATTATGCATATGTAATTTGTTGTTCAACTTGAATGAATGTCAACACATTCTGTCCAAATTGAACCAGTTTTTGCTAATTTTTTATACATTCAAATTGATAAAAACAAAAAAAAACAAAATCTAATGTTTTGAATTCCAAAGAGTAATAAAACACATATGATAACGTGGGTTACAACCCGACCTTACCTGGTGACTCGCTAATTTAAATTTTGGTTCAGGTTGAGTTTATTTTTAGCCTGTTTTGAAAATTGATCAAACTTTTATGTTCTGATATTGACCAAAACACTTTGATTATACTTTTAATTTTTGTCCAAAACACTTTGATTTTTTAAAACTTTTTTTTCCAAAACAACACTACTTTAGAATATATATTGATCCACAAACCTTGGATAGGCTAACCTAACCAATCTGGCCGGGTCTAATAGCTATGTGCAAACAAACTTATTACCCGAGTCAACACTGCAGGGTAGTGGGTAAAAACTGCAGGGTAGCGGGGCCCACTTAAGGAACATAAGCATTTCTAAAATCCGAACTCTATAACCTAGCATTTCTCATGTTGCCATATAGAAATCCACGAAATTATCAAACGACAAGTCAATCAAGAAACTTCAAAAGAAAAAGTGAAAGTTCATGATTACCCCTGAAAACAGATGAGTATTTACAGGACACCCACGATCAACCAAGCAATGCTCGAACTGACCCAACGAAGCATTAACGGAATGTTCGGCAGTCCATCCAGTTCCGTCGGAAACCATGAAAATAGCCTTCCCAAAAGTAGCCTCCACGTCATCATATCCGTCCCTCCCCGTTAAAGAACTAACCTCTCTTTTTTCACTCTCTATTGGGTTTTGAACTTGTGGGTTCAGCTCCAGACGCTGCGTGGTTCGCTGATGCAGCCGGTCTAGTTTTCTACCTGACCGAATGGACCGAGCTCTCGACCACCGATTTAGTTGGGGGCTGCCTTTTTGTTTCCAAGCCTGAGGTTCGGAAAGAGATTTGGGGTTAGGCTCGGGAGTGGAAGAGCGTGGTGGTGGAGGTGGTAGACGGTGGCTCGAGAGACCCAACGTGGCAGAAGAAATCATTTTTTCCAAAAAATTTTATGTTCTGATATTTTTTTTTTTATTGAAATATGTGGCCATAGCTTGTTACCAACTGGCCCAGCCCAATTTGATTTTTCTTGTTACCAACTGGCCCTAAAAGGAAAATTAATTTTGCAACTCCTAGAAAAAAAAACATGAAAACTCGTGGAAAAACTCATAAAATTTTCCAGAAAAAAACCCATAAAACATTAAAAATTAAAAATATTTTAAAAAAATACTAACTTATAAAATCAGATAAATTAAAAAATCAGATGTCTATATTAATAAAATAAATTTTGCAGGACATGGATTTTTCTATTTTTTTCATTTTTTTATGATATTTTTAAATATATATTTATGGTTTATTTCTTCTTCTTCTTCTTTTATGTTCTTAGTTTTTGTGTTTTTATATTTTTCATTTTTTTCTTGTCTTTTAATTTTTTTATGATCTGGGTTTTTTAAGTTTTTGAAATTAATTTTCAATTTAATGTTTGGAAAATTAAGTTTGTTTTTCATTTATTTGGTTCTGTACTTCTCTAATTATTTTAATTGAAGTCTTGTACTCCTTTTCGTATTGATTGAGCCTTTTTATAAGAGTCCCCCGTATAAAGAAACTTAATGTAATTATATGTTATTGACTTCAGTATGATTAAATTGGATTAAAATGAAACTCCATCTGGATTAGGCTCGAAAGCAATATTTTATAACATTATATTACTAATTTAAATTAAATTTAATAACTATGTTTCAAAGAGCTCCATGGATGACTTGAATCTCCAAACCCAAAATCTTATGAACTATATAAGTTGAGTTGGTACTTCTAAACGTGGGTTAGCAATGCTATGGCTTGAAATCCATGCTTAAGTAAACTTGAGAGATATAACTTATTTGGTCAAGTTTTTAGTTTGTTTTTTAGAAGTTAATAGTTCGAGTTTTAAAAATCTCGGGCTATTGAAAACTTACATGGTCGTTAATTTCAGGGCTCGTGGAATTAGTTGAGGTACACGTAAACTGACCTGAACATCCATGTTAATAAAAAAAAATTCATGCTAAAGCTTCCGGCCTCATATCAATTTTTCACAATTGTTTTGTTCCTCCAAGTCTTTTTTTTATATAGTTTTTAGGGACAATTAACAAAATCATATTTATATATTTCAATGCAAAAATCCATCAAAATATTCTTATTTATCTACAAAATCCTACAACAATCTTTATATACTAAAAAATCAAACATCTTACTCTAGCTTAACATGATTTAACCATTTGGAAGTATAAGAACAAATATATATATACAAACCTAGACCAACGTATCATATGAATATGAATGATGTCATATGAACTATACATGATCAATAATATTAATAAAAATATTATTTCACCCGAGTTTTATGTTGCTTATATATGTGCTAATTATGTAAATATCATTCAATCCCTCTTTCTTTATTGAATCACAAGTCAATTGCTTTTATTCTAAAATCTCTCATGCTTTCTTCCATAAAACATTTAAAAATAATTTAAATCTTGATAAAATAATTTAAAATTGTATATCCTATCATATCCAATTAATGAAGCAATTAAATGATAGTGCAGGGGAGGCATATATGTGGAAAAAATAAATAAATCAAATCCAAATTTGTGTCCCACACAGAAAAGCTCACATTAGTGGTTATGATTGCCCAAAGTAACCAAACCATTTCTCACCTATGTTAAATCGATAACAATGGAAGCAAATTGTTTCCATCGTTGAACAAGTTGTATGATCTTTAGGGGAACAAGACAACGTTAACAAAAAGAAAATCACAAAAATCATTTGACACTTCAAACGTTTTAAGAAAAGGAAAAAAGGAAAGCTATCAAAAAGAAACTGACGAGAAATTGAACCTTTTAGATTTGAAGAGACTGCCCCATTTGATGAATAACTTGAAGTCCAATTGAGTGAAATTGGATTTTTTTTTTTTTTTTTAGTGAGGATACCACCAGAAAATTACAAGAACAGACTTGGAAAAAATATAAAGAAAAATAATTAGAGAGTGAATAGATTATTTTTGGGAAGTCATAACTATTATGAAAAACCCTTAAAATATTTCATGTGAATTTTCAATTGAACGAATTGTGGAATTTTCTATGTGAATTAATTACATGTGCATAAAAGAGAATAGAAGCTTGTTAGCATTAAATGCATGTATTGGTAGGCTGTTTTTAATTAGGACTGAGTTGATATGGCTACTCATTTATTTGATATGGCTACTCATCTCCTTGAAAACATGAACTATTAAAAGAAGATATTAGTAAAAAAAAAAAAAAAAACTACTGCTGTGATGTTTTTGACCTGTTATTTACTTATTTTACAAGAATGAGCCGTGATGGATAGCATGTACTGTGTTTTTGGCTAGCTTTTTAGTGGTGATAAATTGTGACAAATGTAGGTATATGTAGTCTTTTTTCATAATTAACCAAAATGATGCATATGAGAGCATTAGTTTTTCCAATCATTAATAGTTTAGTTTTGGAGGAGTGGGTATTCTTGACGAGGAAAGATTACTAATTTTTATAATGAAATTGTTGTTACTCAATTTTTCAAAAAGTAATTAAAAAAATTAGCAAAGAAAAACAACAAAAAAAAAAACCCAAAAAATATATTCTTGATGTATTTGTGTTATCTTCAACGTTTTTTTTTTTAAGAATTTAAAATTAAAAAATCTATTTTCAACCTTTCAGTTTTTAACATTTTTATTTCATAATCATTGATTAATTCTTCTCATTGAGTTAACGTTAATGTTCTCTTTTTTCAAAAATCAAAACAAAAAAAAAACATAAAAAGAAAAAAATACATTTAATATTTTAGTGATCTAATTGTAATCATGGAAGGGAGAAGATCAATTTTAAAATAAAAAATCTTCTCACCAAGCAACCCAATTTTAAATCAAATGATCCTTAATCAATATTCTTAATCTAATGGTCCATATTTCTTTACTCGAACAAAAACTCTCTCACATTATCTCCCCGCATACTAAAAAACAAACACGAACCCTTGTTTTTTTGTCAAACACAATCGCCAACTACAGGGTTGTCAAAAAACCTTCTCAACCTAATAGTTTAAGTTGTTAGGTGAGGTTCAAGGATATGATTTATATTATTTTATAACACACCCCCTCAAGTGAAAGCCCTTTGGGCTTGAAACTTGCACAGGCTCACTTTACATTGTGCTTAATTTTTATCAAATAAATGGGGATGGTGAGATTCGAACTCGTGACTGCTTGGTCATCAAGGCTCTGATATCATGTTAAAGAACCATCTCAACCCAATAGTTTAAGCTGTTAGGTGAGGTCCCAAGATATGATTTATATTATTCTATAACAAGGGTCTCCCTCACTGTGCATCTTCCACCAGCATACACACTTTCAAAATAAATTAGCCTCACTCACTCTACTGACCCAACAACCTCCCATTTTTTACTCTCCCAAACCCAAATAGCTACTACATCTTTTTCCACCAAAAGCACCAGAAAAATAGCCACCGCAAGACCTAAAGTCACCTCTTTATAGACCCAACTTGTGTAACCCCAAATTAAACAGACCCCATACATCTTCTTTCACTATCAAAAACCTCATACCATAGCCAATGCAACACCCTTGTAATTTAAGTATAATTTTCATTTTTCTAATTGTCTTGTACAAGAAAATTAAAAATATTTTTTTTACAATTATAAGAATTGTCTTAACTTCAACATTTAACAATTTCGTCAAGAAATGCCACAATCTTTATTTATATTTTTATGTGATTACATCACTTTCCAATTTATTTACATAAAGTTTATTTATAAATATTAGTTAGACAATATTATAACCTATTCAATATAAAAAAAAACTAAGTAACTTGATAGGACTTCATGAGGAGTTGTGATATCCTAAAAAAATACATGTAAAATATACAAATTATAAAACTCATAATGACTATTTACGTCATTAGAGTTACTAACAAGTATCAATAACACAAGTAAAACCAATGTCACTAATTTATTTTTTTATAAACACACCAATCTATGTAAGTTTCAAATTTAATACATTTCCATGAATCATTGGTGAAATTTTAGTTCATCATAGTACTCATTTAACAATCATAGCCACATCATAGTAAGTCTTGTTCACAACATGTTTCACTTATACTTTGATTCACTTTCTCAAATAAACTTAACTTGTATGATTGTGTGTATGTGTGTTGTCATAACTCAATTTTTAAATTTTCAATAAAATAAAAATAAAAAAAATAAAAAATAAATGAATGGAAAAATAATTTGAGAATTGGGTCAAGACAACATAAATTGAAAGTTTGAGAACTAATAGAGTTAGAATTAAAAATTTGGAAGCCAATTTTGGTAAAAAAAATGAAAGAATTGATAAGTTTGGGGACTTAATTAAACTTTGAAATAGTTTAATTAACAAAATCAGAAGCTTAATTGAAGAATTGATAAGTTTAGGGACTTAATTGAACTTGGAATTAGTTTAATTAATGAAATCAAGGGACTTAATTGAAGAAATACCAAAGTTTAGAGCCGATTCAGGACTGAAGTGATAAAATTAGGAACCAAAGACTGTTTTGTAAATGGCACCGAAATTCAGGGGTTCAATTGTAATTAATTTAGGGGTAAAATAAAAAAAAAACAACAACAACAAAGATTTCAAAAAGAACCCAATTGCTAAATGTCATAAGTTCGGGGTGAGGGGATGAAAATATCCATTTCAGGTGAAAACGACGTCCCATTTCAAAGAGAACTATTCACCATCTTCTTCATTCACACCGATTCACCAAGAAAAAGAAATGGTAGCAAATCAACGAATGTCTGCCGTTACAAAGGCATGAATGCATGGCATTCTCTGGCTTTATAAAAGCTAGAGAAAGGCCATGACACAAAAAAAAAACAGAGAGAGAGAGAGAAAAGGATAGAAAAGAAAAACCACCTAATACAGACCAAAAGAGTATACAGAGGATAAAACACACAGAACATAACAAGAAAACAAAGACATGAAGGAGGAAAACCAGGAGGACAGAGAGAACGAAAAGGAGGGAGAAGATGCAAGAACAGAGATAAAACAGCGAAACACAGAGAGAAAGACTTGAGGAGCTAAACATAAAAGAATAAAAAGGAGAAGACAGAATGGAAGGGAAGCCAGACGCAGGGAGTGGGATCCTAGCTTCTTCCTAGAATTCTAGCGACCAGCTCAGGAAAGGCTTCGCCCAGCAATGCCTGTGAATCAGGTAAGCTTTCTGTTTCCTCCCCTTCCATTTATAACTACATAGGCACTGTGCAGCTTGAATTTTAATTAACCCTTTACTATGCACGCACGCGTTGCGCGTACCTATTGGCTAGCCAGGTCACTGGTTTGGTCCAGTGATCGAGCTAGGCCCAAAAAAACAAAAAAACAAAAGCTGAGGTCGGGATGGGCTTGTGCCTCAGGCCCATCCGACCCAATATGTTTTGCGCCAAGAAAGTGTTTGGCAAAATACACCCTTATAACTTATCCCTTTTATTCAACCCCCTTTTATTTTTATATCTAAGCCAAACATGTCTTTTTAGATATCAAAAAATTCAAAACAAATCTGTGGATCTTTTTTAATTTATTTATGGGTCCCTCATGTTTTTTTTATGATTTCACTGTATAATTAATCGGTAGATTTTTACTATAATATGCATGAAAATCCGGTGTATGATACATTTTTTTTTCTTTTCTAAAAAAAATAAAAACAATAAATGTTTTGATTTCAATTTCTTTTATTAGTTTATTCACTAGCGTCAAAGTCAAGAATATCATACGTTGTTTTGTTACGTAATATTTACTAACACTAGAGTTAGAAGTATCTGTAATTGAATATTCACTAACACCAGAGTCAGGAATATTATAAACAGGTCATCATAGCATAAACCAACAAACACTTACCAATTTAAGACAAAACCAGCAATACAGCCTACCTCAGGTAGAATGTTTAAGGGGTAATAATATCTTTTCTTTTATGTAATCAGTCTCATACTATAAAATCACTGTTGACCAATAAGGGTTCCTAATAACTATAATACTAAGTGACTACTTCTTAAACAAGACATTTCTCATCTAAGAATTAGATGCCAGAAATTTGTTCTTTTAAAAAAATTTCATTGAATTTTTAAAGGTCGTCACGATATCGAATGCGACATGTGCGCGCGCGCGCGCATGTGTGTACCCAACCATCTTTAGTTCACGCCATTGTTTCAATTCCTAATGCTTTTAATTTATGACATCTTTTATTTTACAAATATGTTTATGTCCTTTTAGTTTCTCGAGTATTCAGTTTGTTCTTTACCACTACTCATTTTATTTTAACTTATTATATGTCATTATAGCTTTCCTTTTGTGATTCATTTCAGATACACATTCATGTTTTCTTATCATATATTTTGTTGTTTTAACTTTTTGTGTGATTATTTGCCTAGTTCATCGTCGTGCAGTCTATATTCATCATCGTCATGGTTCATCGTTTCATTTTTTTTTCCAAAAAGACTATATTATTATCTTTTACACTATTTATTTTTACACCTTTTCAAAAATATTTAAGGCTTGCAATTTACCTACTTTTCTAATTTAATATAAGTTTGGCAGTATCTCCCCTAAAAATTAAATGATCCCAAGTATCGACGTCAACAATCTACAAACATTCCAAACAAATCCATAGTCCTATCATCCTGGACATTTACCATTTCATTACTAATAATGAATAGAATTCAACAATATATAAAAAAACAATATACACCGCTATTTTATTTCATTAAATCGCAGTTAACACTTTAACAAAAATATATATTTTATTAATATACTAGTCAGCTATTTGATTCCATCTAATAACCCATTAATAACCCGGCAAGACAGTTGCATTGATGCCACCAACTTCATTTTGAGCAACTTAGTCAATCAAGTATCTTGATAGTCAATGACAATGATGCCACTAGCTCAACTCTGGATAGTTAGTCAAATAAATATGTCGGTCATCAACCTCATTGGTGCCACTAGCTTCAAACAGGCCAGCTAGTCAATCATAACAGATTGGTCATCAACCTCGTTGATGCCACTAGCCCCAAACAGGTCAGCTAGTCAAATTAAATATCTTCTTGGTTAATTTTGATTTACATAGAGATCTCAATTGTTGTGGTTGATCACAAATCATCTACACACACATTTAGATTTTAAAAAAAACTAATCCAATAAAAAGCTACGTATCAATAATTGTTTTTTCACTTCATCTAAAATGCATCATGTTCTTGTTCCTTCTCCGGTGTTTAGAATGTGGGATATATGCATTTTAAGATTTAAAGTGTATATATATAATAGTTGAGGCCTCAACTGATTTATTGGTTATGAAAATTATAGTTAAAAATATAATTGATTCAATTTTATTTTTATTTACCAAGAAATAATTTGGCTCCTAGGCTAATAACAAATTAACAATATATAGGTAGTATATAACATTCAATGCCCTTAGTTTATTAAGGAATTTAAAGTTATATAACTTTACTTCGAGACTTTCAATTTAATTTTAAACAATAGGAATATCCTTTTCCTAAAAATTTTGTATCCTAGATTCTAACCAGAAATTCAATTTTAAGACTTCAAAAAACCTCACCTGGAATGAATCTTTTGATAAATTAATTAATGGCTTGCCTTGGTTATAAGAAACCTTTTAGAGATTTTTTTTATGTAAGTTACAATATTGGTGGATGAATTAATCACTAAGCAAGAATCTAATCATGTTAATTAAAAATTGCTAATAATTATTTTCATTTTCCAAAACAACCAATAATTAAAGATATGCATTTTCTTTCTTGGAAAAAAAGAAAAGAAAATCTACTTAATTAATCACAAAATTTATTTAGTATTATACAAGAAACCTAGGGAGCCCTATCTTGTGACCTAATTTTTGAACATCCTCTTGCACTTGTTGTCTATATTCTTTAAAGCTAAATTTCCTATAAACTGAAGGCTCATAGCAACTTTGTATCACCGTATCATACGAAGGACAGAAGAAATATGCTGTTGAGAATCTTTCAACTCGTGGATTTGTGACAACACGGTGTTCGACACTCTTATAAACATCGTTGCTCCAAGCCTGCAAATTTTCATCATGCCCACCAACTAATGAGTTGATATTTTATTAGTTTATATATATATATATATATATATATATATATATATATATATATATATATATAAAAGAAAATGTAACTCTTTGTGCATGTATATATATAGGGAAAGAATCATGCTAACAACATTTCATAGTAAATTTCTGGGTCGTTTTGGCATGATTTTATGATTTCTTCTTCTTTTGAATCATAATCTAGAAGTTAATTTGTATGAGTAATTTAAAACAAAAATGAATTAAAATACATTTGTTTTGAAAGTATGCTAAGAAAAAACTGACTAAAAACAATTTGTTTTGAAAAAGAAATGTATTATAATTTATATTTCATAAGTTAAATTTAATATTTTTAACTTTTAATTAATTACAAACTTAACTTAATTGGTAACAAACTTTCTATTAAGTTCAAAATTAATTATTTCTAACCAAATAAACTTATGATTTAGAAAAAAAAAAAGTTAAAAAATAGCTTAAATTAATTTATAAAAATTATACCATACATAATTTTTATTCCCCCTATTTAGTAGTAGGTAGGGTATGCAAGTTGGTTCCATCAAATCAATGTTCAAGAATGAAACAATGAATTCACAAGACAGGGTTTTAAAATTGAAAAGGTACTAGGACAAGTTTCAAAATAAGTTAAATTAAAAGGATGGTTGAGGAGAAAAAAAAAGATATCTTCGGGAGTGCAAAGTGCTTAACTATCATCAAAAACGAAAACATGTAAGGGTCAAATTGAAAACTTTCAAAACTTCAGGGGTGCCATGGCCTCCCAAAGCAAAGCCTGGTTCTGCCCTTTTAGTGCCAAGGATCATTCAATTTCCTATTAAGAAAATGTTCCATTAATTACCTGAAACAAGTCTCCAATATTGATTATCAGTGCCTCTGGGTTTGGCTTGACAGCAAACCATTTCCCATCTTTCACTAATTGCAATCCTCCAACTTCATCTTGGTGCAAAATGGTGAGAAAGTCGCTATCAGTGTGTGGCATGAGTCCGAATACCTCTGAAGGGATTGGACATGGTGGATATCGGTTCATTCGTAGATAACAAGTGCTTGGCAGACAATTTTCTTTAATGAAATCAGATTTGCAGCCGAATTTCTCAGCCAAAATCTCAGCTAATTTCTGTGCTAGATTGGCAACTGTTGTAGCAAATTGTTCCATTGTCGAGCTGGAAGTATATTTGAAAAAGAAAAACAAAAAGAAGAAAATTGTTAACAAAATGGACAATCACAAAAAAGCACCTATCAATTCATATATTTTGTTAACAATTTGAAATATATGAATTGACAATTATATATAAAAAATGAATGCACATGCATGCGTCCATTTGATCAAATTCCAGAAAACAATATCATCTAGCTTGTTGCAGATGGGATGGTCTGATCATTTATAGCTCATTATTCAACTTTTGACATTTCTTTCACGTTAGGAAGTGTGGACTTTGTGTTGATCAATTACCAGGCCATGCATGCAATACACACACACAGACACTATATGATTTTGATGTGCTATGTGAAGCAGATGCTGACTTTGCTAGTCTAATTATGTACCAGTAGTTTTATGGTGTGTGTATTGCCTAAGCATTGCAGGAAAGTTTCTAAGACATTTCACAGTGATAAGGCTAAAGATAAAGAAGAAGTCCTACTCTATCACGTGAAAGCTGAACCTAAAAGGTTTGATGCCATGGCTTATGATTTTTTTCGTATGTGATTGTGAGCAGTAAGCAGTGCACAATTTTCCCTATTTTGTAAGCATAAAAAAATAAATTTGATTCCATGCTTTCACTTGCTTATTCAATTGGATCACCATCTAAATAAAACCATGTGATCCATCAAAATCTTGATTTTTGGATAGTTCATCACCTTCAATAGCTACAGAAAATCATCTGGATTCAATTTTAAAGGGTAAAAAATAAAAGTTTCAAATATTGAATATAATTTTTTTTTAAAAGAGATATACTAAATAAAGTATAAATTCCACTTCAAGAAAAACAAATTATAGAAATTTAAAGAAATAAATTTGCAATTACCTGAGAGCACTACTGAAACCATTGGAAACCTGTATCTCACTCATAGGAATATGAAAAGCTTCGGACCATGACAACTGCTTAAGGCAAGTAGCTGTAGGTGTCCCCCATCGATAAGTCCCCCTAGAGAAATTCAAAAACTTTTCTTCTTTGCTCTTTTCATTAAAAGGTTGTTTAAAAACCTTAACTTGTTCACTTCTCATTTTGTCCAAAATCTCACGCGAAATCCCATGATTTACAACTTGAAAGAACCCCCACTCCTGTGATGCCCTAGCAATCTCCGACTTGCACTTTTCTTTCTCCAAGTTCTTAAGATTCAGACGGCCAAGATCGATCAATGGAAGCTCGCATTCCTCAATGATATCAACAACATCTTTATGATCGGTTGCCCCTTCTGTGGTTTTTGCCAAGAGGGTCTTGTAGGTCTGTTGGAAAGGTGGGTCAACGTCCATCCTTTGAGCCTGAAAGGAGATGTGAAAAGGAAATTAAGGCCTAGGAAAAATAAAAATATGGCGGTGTATGGATGTGGGCTTTCTAGCCTAGGAGAGATAGGGACAAAGAGACAGGAAAAGATGACTGGGACAAGAGGTTTTTGTTTCCTTCATCGTCTATTAAAAAGTTTTTGGACCTTGGAGACAAAGTTGATTTCATGTCTTTTTGTGTTCTAGACTTGAAGATATCTAAATTTTCATGTTTTCTTGTTATGCAATTTTGGATTTTTATTTTGATGCGTTTTATTCCAATTAACTATTAAATTCATATAATGAACACAAAGAGCACAAGAAACAATGTTCTCATGATTTTCCATAAAAGTAAACAAGCTTGGTTTTAAATTGTCAGCAAAAGATAAATTTTTTAGAATATAAAACAAATTAGAACATTTATACTTTAGAATAAAAGAGACATTTATAGTCTAATTGAAAAAATAAAACCGATTGATTTAGTTTGGTTTTATATTTTTATTAAAATCAAATAAGTATAATTTGAATTAATAAGATTTTAATTGTGTTATTTTTTACATGTTTTGAATTGATGAAGTTTTTTTTGTTTAATATGGTTTGGTTTGATTTAGTTGGAGTTGATTTTTTTATTTTTAAAATCTAAATTAAAACTAAAACCAACTGAAGCAATTTTTTTAAAGAATTTATAACCAAAACTACCCAATAAATAAAACAAAATATTCAATTCAATTAATTTCAAAGAAAACTTGATTTTTTTAAAATGATATGAATTGATTTTTAAAAAAATAAATTAAATTGAGCTAAATCAACCAATCACTTATCTTATTATTTTAAACCCACTTTGATTTATCTTCCAATCCTTGTATCCAATCCAAATCATATTGACCCAAATCCCACTCCATATTCTACTCTATATATCTCCTTCTCTTACTTCTCAAACTAAGAGTTTATACATAATTTAAGAGTTTCTAGCTTTATTAATTATTAAGTTATGCTAGAATTTGGGGTTACATTAATTTTAAAAATAATGATGATGTTTCGGTTGTCATGCAACTATATAATTTGTAGGTAAGGTGAATGAAAAAATGTTTGACTAGGTTCCTTTCATTTCCTACTTATTTCTTTATGCCCCACTTATATCAAATCATATACATAATCAACTATTATGAGTTTGTCTCTATTGTAGTAGACATTAAATGAGAGAATTCCTTTCAATATTATTAGTATTGTTCTATTTGATTAACCCATGGAATTCCTCGGACTCTCAATAAACTTCTTAGAAAACGAAAAAATTAATATCGCTTGAGCTATAATTTATATGATTATTAAGGTTTTAGTTGTGCATATATGTGCTGCTCGCTATTCTTTTTGAAGACGTCTTTTGGATTCTTTGCCATCTACTTGTAGGCTATATATATGTACAAATTAAATCCTAATTTTGTAATTAACATATTAATGATCTCATTCACAAATTGGAAAGATAAAAATGGCATGCCTTCTCTAAACATGTGGCCACTCTTTTTTCTCCTGTGTGGAGCATTAATTTGGTCTCGTGTTGTTAATTTGCATAAGGGTACTTGGCAAAGTTTTGGTTTTGACGTCTTGACTCTAATGTCAGATTAAATGCTAAGGTCATGCAGCAAATGATGGTATAAAGCCACTCATAATTCAAAAAAAAAACAAAAGCCACTCACTATTAAGAAATATTAATATCTCCCAAACAACTTCCCTATTGCCTGTTTCTGTCTCAGGTATCATGTCAAATTCAGTCATTTGACTAACATTTGATGGACCCATAAAAAACCAAATAAATAAATTAATGAGTCTAGCTTAAAAAAGGCCTAGTTAATTTGTGCTAGATATAGAAGTTAATATTGGGCAGTGAATATATATTATACACTCAAGTTTCCCTTCACATTATTAGAAATAAAAAGAAAAGGAAAGAAAGAAAGAAAGAAACTAGCCAATAATTTCTTTGTATGAATCATAGAAGGAGATAGATAATATATGAATATTATATAAAGACTTAAGTGGGCCAAAACTGTATGATTGATGCAATGGATTCAATGTTATTATGAATCCTCTAGGATGATCGGTATCAGATTCGTAATGAATCACCCATCTAAAACAGTGTATTTGAAGGAATTATGTTACATGCATGAATCACAACTGAAGTGTTTCATTTAATAAACTTACCTGGTTTATAATCTGCAAAAAGCTGCTAGATTCCACCATTAAAGCTTTCCTTGATATGCACTTGAATTAAACCTTTTGTGGTCTGCATTCTCAAGAAAATGAAGTGATAAACTGTATGTTATTTCAGTCTCTAAACAAAATATAGGAGAGAAAAAAAAATACTATAGCATGTTGCTGCAATGGATAAACACAAAATATACAATATCAATTCGACAAGACATTCTCTGGCGAAATGTTTCCAACAGAAAATTTATCGGTGATTTTTATTCCGATATAAATAATCTTACTGTTGTGAAATAGAAAAAAGAAAAAAGGCTTGGTATGTATCTAGCTAGCTAATTACTTGCATGGCAGTGCACGGTAAAGTTAACGTCGAGCTACAAGTAGTTCTCGGCAAAGGGGAAAAAAAGAATTAAGCTGATAGTATCATGTAATTTTAAGTACAATATCGTGTCAAGCACAATCCTATCCATGTTGAAAGCAAGTGTAGATATATAGAGAGAACAAAACTATGAAAACAAATACAAGACGATGACAGGAAACGAAAAAGATCTAATTAACGTTCATAGCAGGATAAGATATCAAGAGTTTAGAGTAGCAAAGAATATGCGAAAGAACATAGAGACTATTTGATGAGAAGAAATATGGTACCTAAAAGAGAGACGCAAGGAGAATGAGAGAGGGAGGGAGGGAGGGAGGGAGCTAGAGAAAGGGCGTTTGTGTCGTCCACTAAGCTTGGAGGGGAGATATTTTATAGGGAAGAAAAGCTAGACCATCAATGATTATGATCGGCACAGTACTGCAGGAAGAAGATAATATTTAAGGGTAATTAAGGAGTATTTGCTTGAGAGGAAATCACGCGAGCTAACAATTGTATTAGATTTTATTTTTTTTTTTAATTTGGGCAATGAAATTAGAGACAAGTAAGCGATCCAAAGCTTACAATAAAGCACATGTAATACTCATTCAATCCCCAATACACTCATATCTTGCTCAAAATTTATGCAAAGTGCCTCTAAACGTAAAATATGATTACTTAATGTATAGTTTTTTTCTTTTTTAAAAAAAAAATTAGATGTAGCTAGAAATAGACCGATCGCTAATGAAAGTATATATTTAGACGTAACTTAATCAAACCTAAATATTCTAACAACTCAAAAGGCTAGTAATGGGAGTGAAACTTGCTATACCATCCATCTAGATGCATCTTCTCCTTGACATGACCGATGAACATAGCAGGATCCGAATTCAAGCATTAAGTGAGGAAATTCATAGCTTATCATTGAATATTTAAGCGTAAATAAGAAGTGGCTGGTTATTTTTTTCCCCTCTTTTCGAAGAGCACTAGTGGTAGATAAAGATGATTGCCAAGTACAATTTCCATTTTTAGTGTCGACATCTTTAAGAAAGAGATAAGGGAGTGGTAGACTTGGAACAATAAGGACCAAAAGACATGTTGTGACTGAAACATTAGGAGCCAATAAGGGGAGACTTGGTTCAATATCCACCAATTAAACGTCTGGTATCATCGACTTTCTTTTTTGGTATCAAATTTTAATTAAATTAACCCCCCCCCCCCCCCCCCCCCCCCCCCTCTCTCTCTACCTATCCCTATCTCTCAGCCTGTCTGAAATAAAATCTGATAGACAAGGCACATGATTAGTACTGGACCCAACCGTATAACTGTCACTGCTGATTCCGTGTCGGAACCTACGTGGAGGCAACTAGAGTCACATGCATGTTAAATTTTGCACGTCAAGATTTCTAAGCAATGTTAAGGGAGAAATATATCAATGTATGAGATTGAGGTTCGAGCATAAAAAGTTCTTTAAACTATTTTTTAGATATTTTTCGGTAGAACATGTTAACTTTTACTTTTAGGTGTATTTAAGAAATATGTTTTTTTTTTAATTATATCTAATTGATTTTTTTAATGTTTTTGATATATTAATATTAAAAATAAAAAAATGTATAAAAAAGGTCATTTTAATAGATTTTCAAGTAAGAAAT
>Ga0325411_1002425_pt1 | contig 21099 bp, 11 predicted proteins | sample PopdelMetagenome_13_FD_206181 | JGI IMG/M metagenome (GOLD analysis project Ga0325411, IMG submission 206181) | Populus deltoides microbial communities from Bellville, Georgia, United States - Xylem-PdIQD-R4 | ecosystem: Host-associated > Plants > Phyllosphere > Stem > Wood/Secondary xylem...
ACCAAATTTAAAAATTTAAAAACCAAGATTATGGATCCAAGGATGAAATTGAAAATAAAATAAAATTTGATAGAAAGGCTAAGAATCAAAATTTGAAATCAAAAAATTGAGTGCTATCTTAAATATCATCAAACTTTGAATAAAAGGGTGAAATTGAAAAGAAAAATCAAATTAACAAAAGAATTTAAAACAAAAAAATAAAATAAAGAGAATGATGATCAAATATAAAAAAATCAGGATTGTAAATCCAATAATGAAGTTAAAAATAAATTAAATTTTGATAAAAAGATCTAAAAATTAAAATTTAAAATCAAAATATTGAGGACCTTATGTATCATTAAACTTTGAATTGAAGGGTATGATTGAAAAAAAATCAAATTCACAAAAAAATCCAAATAAAAAATGAAAATCAAGACAATGTGGACCAAACTTGAAGAAATTAAAAATGAAGATTATGGATCCAAGGATGAAATTGAAAACAAAATAAAATTTGATAAAAGAACTAAAAATCAAACTTAAAAATCAAAACATTGAGAGCCAAATATGAAATGTCATAAAATAAGAGGACAAAATTGATTTTTTAATAGCCAACATAAAATTCAATGAGGGATGAGATAGAGAAGAGGATAAGAAAAAAAAGGGGCGGTTGACAACAAATTATCATTGAAAACACCACATGCGCCGCCCCACATAGAAGAGGGGGTTGTGGAGCTTTAAACGTTGTAGCAGAAGCTGGTGTTATTTCATCGGATGATAGCTCACACATTGCTCAAAGAGTATGGAGCGGCATCACACGTTACGCAGGCACTAGCAACATTTTTTTAATAATTTATAAAAATAGAGAAAGACTGAATCGTCCCTAACCCAACTTAATAATAACAGAAAAATATATAGGAAATGACAAAACACATCCATGAACACAAAGCTTAGAAAATTTGATTTTAGAAGCAATTTAGTCATTTCAATTTAAAACAAAAAAACACCCTTTAAAGTAAAATGAAAATAACTTTTAAGAACAATTTAATATTTAAATATATGAGATGACTATGACCCTTCTGAATTTGACAATATATTTGAACCCTTATGAAAAGAAGAAATTACCCTCCTAACAAAGCATGTTATTTTGTAGGACAGGGGTAAAATGGTAAATTTATTATGCAAAAGTACAATAAACTATAAGTGTGAGAATAATTGAACTCTTTTAATTTTTTTATATAATTTTCAAGTAATAATAAAACAATAATCTCTATTTGTTGTTCTAGAAAGTTATGTATTTACTAACAAGTAAAGGCTCTCTAATGAGTACTTCATATGAATCTTAAAATCTAAATGCCTCTTAATGCCTTTTAATGTGTGTATTTAAGGTCATCTTGTAGAATATTTCGTATTAATATACTTTATTAATTTAAATGTTGGATTTACATATTTAAATTGTATGGTTTTTTATATTTAAATATGTAAATTGAGTGTTTAATTTGATAAAAAATATACTCAAAATCATATAAATAACTAAAGTAAATCAGACCTTTCTAATAAATATGTCTTGATATGAATTTTGTAAGTGTATATTTTATATTATAGTGCAAAGTATTTTTTGTTTTAAAATATATTAAAATATTTTTTTAAGATTTTTTATATTTAGAATTAAAACATGAAAATCATTGAAAGATATAAAAAAAATTATTAATTTAAAATTATTTTTAAAATAAATATATTTTTAAAAAGTACATGGAGGAAGTTCAATAGCCAAAAGTAAACTTAACGTCCAGTCAGCTGATAATGTTATAAAGTGTTCTATTCATGACGCGGTTTACTGCCAAGTGTCGGTGAAAGGGACTGGATACCCGGTCACTTAGGTTGATTTTCCATTAATTAACAGCCTAAAACCAATCACTCTCTGATTAAGATTTAAAAAAGCCATTTATTTATTGTGTTAATTTTTCTCGCCCCAGTAGGGACCATTTCTACCTGTTTGAAACGTCGTCAAAACGGTGGAAGTGGTCAAACATCTGAAGGTCTGATTTGATTTTACGTTGTGGTCAAACTGTTAGTTTAAAATTTAATTTTTTATTTAAAATTATTATTTCTAACGTTAAAAATAATTTTTTAAAGAAAAATATTTTAATATATTATTAAAAAACACTTTAAAATATAATATCGTCAGACTTTTAAAGCTCGGAGACAAGGGGTCAAAGATCACGTGTGAAATCATACTATGGTTAGGAAAAAGATGACAAAACGTGACGTTTGGGAAGGAAAAAAAACAGGGCGGGGGGGTCTGATTATGAGTCGGGTCAAATGCTTCTTTGGTTTGCAGAAGCAGCAAAGGCTTCTTCCTTCTTTGGTTTCTTACAGCTGTGTTATGCGAAGAAAACAAGCTTCGAATCCTGAGGAGTGGATAACTGGTTCACCTAATTTTTGATAAAAAGTAATGAATTTCCAGTCATTATTAATAATTAGGAGGTGAAATCTTGTTATTTTCACCAACTTTCTTTTACCTATTCGTGGTCTGCCCATGTACGACAATTGAATTTTCAAGTTGTATTCAAACTCAAACACGATTGCTTCGTTCAATCACTTTGTTTTTCTAGAAGTGAAATGTACTATATTCACACTCCAATACTATTTAATCAAGTCAATTCTAATAATTCTTATTTTAAATAAATATTATTATTTTTAAATAAATTTAGGATGGAGGCATAAGTTTATGATCAAATTTATAATCGTAGATCAAATCCGTAACTAACTTGGTAGCTCTAGTTGGGAAGTTATTATTTTCTTATAAAAAAATAAATAAAAATTTTTTTTGAATAAAATTGAAATAAAACGATTTAAAATATAAAAAAAAAATTTTAGTAAAAAAATTAAATTTTTATGGAACACGGTTTGCATCGCGTTTCCAAATATTTTTTTAATCACTTTGTTTTTCTAGTAGTGAAATGTACTTTACTCAAGCTCGAGTGATATCTAATCATGTTAATTCTAGTAATTTTTATTTTTATTTTATAAAAACATTATTTTTTAAATAAATTTGAATTAAACAGAAAAATTTATGAACTTAAATCAAATCCATAACTAACTTGAAAACTCTAGTTGCGATGATGGAAGTTATTATTTTCTTACAAAAATAAATAAATAAATAAAATGTTTTTGATAAATGATAAAATAAATAGAATAAATCAAATAATGAGAAAGAAGGGGAATACGAGCAAAGACCAAAGCATTAATTTAAATAACAAGCGACCTTCAAAGATCAAGGACAAAACTACTTAATTTTCATGCGATACCATACCATGTTGTCCCACAAGATGGAATGATTATTGAGCACGTGATGTGTTAATTGTTGGGTCACGTGATTTAACGGGTAACCTAACAAAAACCAAAAAGAGTTAAACCGGCCAAAGCTCAAACTTCAAAGGCGTGTACTACGACTATCAAGTCAAGCAAATGTCGGGACAGCTGGATCCTAGCTGTCTTCACCTCTTTCTCTAAGCCCAATGTCATGTCATCACTCACGACCTTTTTACTTCTTTCTGAATATAATGCACCGTCGTCACCGTCTTATTCCCGTACCGTACACAAGGACGGTTTCCGCGTACACTGGCAGCAGCCGGTTGACCATGTGGATACACTATGTTTAATCTCATAAGTGCCCCGGGGCCTTGAATGAAGCGGTGAGAGGGGAAAAAAAAAAAAAACTGATAAAAAATAATTTTAAATTCATAGGTGCCCCCAGGGCTTTCGATATGTTGCCGTATGAGTAGGATTTTAAGTTAAATCTCAAAAGAAAAAAAATAATTATGCCATGCATAAATTTTTTAGTTAAAAAATAAAAAGATATTATTTATATTTTATAAAATAAATTTAAAATATATGAACAGGTGAATAGGTAGGTGAGATACCTTTTTTTATCATCTTCAATGACCAGAAAATCACGGTCAAAATATTAAAATTTTAAAATCTATTTTTTAACTTATTTTTACTTGAAAATACTTCAAAAACCCCATATAAACCTTAATTAATATATTTCCAACCCTAAAACGCTCTTTAATCACTTAAAAACGAAAGATAAATGAATAAAAAATCTTAATGGAACCCAATCTTATTTTTCTAGCATGGTTATAAGTAAACACCATCTCCATTGATTTTCTCTCAAGAAAGTGAACCCATTAACACAAAGATTACAATTTTGATGGCCAGAATGCGACCTTTCAAGCATTTCTCTTTTAAATTTTTTGAGTGACTTTCTATCTTCTCTCTCAATGCTCAAGAACTAAAAATTAAAGAAAATTAAAGAATGTGACCATTCAAGCATTTTTCTCTCAAATCTTTTATTTATTTTACCTTATATGATAATCTATATTGCTAGTAACAAAGGATTTTGGTTTCATAAATGCATCATATAGATACAACTCATATATACGAGGAAAAATATTGAAAACAAATTATACTAATCTCTCGGAGCTTTATGAAACTAAAGAAATATTAAAAGATAAAAAATGTTGCCCCCAATATCTCCACCAATAATAAGCATGACCCAATACCCAAAAATGTTTTCCTTCTCTATAAATAAATAGATCACAAGTCTTAAACTTCACACACAATCATTAAAGGTGTCGCGCCTTGTGCGCGACATCAAGCAGCAATAGGTTTGCTTTCTGAGAGGATATGTGAAAAGGGTTTTGAATATAATCATGAAATTATGATTATAAGGTTCAGGAGTCACAATCTATTATTATGGTTACTAAAAAACCTATGATCCACGAGAGTCCAAGAAAAGAGACTGGTTATGCAAGGGGAAGATGCATCATCCCTAGTGCACCGTAACTAAGGTTTGTTGTTTGATTATTTTTCTTGGTCATGTTTCTGTTCCTTGATCTTTTCTAAGGTTCAAGATAGATCTTCATTCATGAGAAAATCTCTACCTTATTGGGTTAAAGCCTAATTGTTCTAAAGCTCAAATTATAACATCACATTTATTTCATAAATATAACTAATTCATATTGTTTCGAACAAAATAATTGTTATGGATTTCTTTATATTTTAGTCAAACCTTAAAGAATAATCATAAATTGGTTACGATACCTATTTTTGCATTTTTAAAATATGATAAAAATGATTTTATCTCCTTTTTAGAAAATATACATGAAAAAAACTTTTTAGGATTTGGCCGTATACAAGAAAACCAAACATTTTTTTAAGAGGAAATTAATTTAAATTTTTTTGAATTTTTAATTTTTTTTAAAGAAACTTTTTGGAGAAAACCAGGTATTTTAATATTGGATTTGTATCTTACAGTGTAAATATACAGTCTAATATTATGCAAAATTATTGTTAAAACATGCGAGAAAATAAAAAATATTTTGAAAGGACTTTTGGAAAAATTTGAAAATTTTTTAATATTATATTATTATTATATGGGCTGTGCTCGGCCCAACTATCTGGGCTGGACCTAGTCAGGTTGGGTTGGGCCAACAGATGGCCCAACAGACCTGCCCTCTCTGTTTTTTTTAAGTAGGCTAGACCTAACCCAGCCTAGCCATTTGGGCTGGGCTGAAATGAGTCCAACCTGGCTAGGCTGAGCCGATTGCCATCCCAACAACTTCTTTTTTTAGTGGACCCAACCTAGTCATATGGGTTGGGTTAAAATAGGCCCAGCCCATCACTTCATGGTCATTAGCTTAGCCAAGTGACCATGCTAATTAAATCTTGAGTTGCATACGTAACAAATTCATGTTCTGCATGCAGCGACTATGATTGCAGCATGAAGAGGAAAGAATTACCTAGAGTCAAGGTGTCTAGCTGGTCATGACGGGAGGCTAGTGTGAGGTTGGTGGTAGCGTTGGTGAAGGAGTTGGCGGCTGATGTCAGTTGCTGAAGGAGAAGAAACCTACGGTAGAGAGGAAGAATGAGAGATTGGCGGTGGTGGTTCTTATCGCCAGGGAGGAGATTGGTTGGTAGAGGATGTTGTGTTATAGTTGTTTGTGGTGGTTTTGAGGTTGTGGTGGCTGAAGAGGTGGCGCGGGGAGAGGAGAAAGACGATAATGACACAAAAAAATAAGGGGAAGGCTGATTTTTCTCCCACTTCGACCTTAGATTTCTCCTTACTTGGGGTATGAAATCCACTCTTATTTATAAGGGGGTGGAAGAGGGATGTTTTATCTTTACTGGTGCCAAATCTTGACCCTTAATTCAAACCGAAACGATCCTAACTATTGGTTCAAAGTTGTCATTATGAAATGTCAGATTTTGACAACTCAAGGTTACTTGAGTTGACTTCTTTAATGCGGCACCACAATGCATGTGGTGTCAATCAGCTGGACAGGACCATACTGAGGTGTAGTCAAATATCAGGCCATCATTTTGGTGTATGTTTTGTCAAATTTGGTGAAGAGACAAAGCATTAAATACCCCTGAAACGTAGCTCTCTCAGCAGTCTTTTCAGACAAAATGAAGAAGAAGATGAACAATAACCAAAACAACATTGTTTTGGTAAAATTCAATTTAATCCTTTGATTTGTGATTTTTTTCAGTTACACCCCTGATTGGCTTCAAATTTTTAATTTTGTGCAATTTTGCCCCTACCAAACTTCAACATCACATCTGAAGTTTGACACTGTTTTTTTTTATTTTGGTCCTTAGTCTCTGATTTATACAATTTGACCATCAATCGACCATTAAACTCTCAATTCTCTTCAATTTCACCCTTAATTTCAATCAATTGGGTCCCTAGGATTCGACATATTTTACAAAATAGTCATTGGCTGTGAATTTCTTCAATTTAGCCTTTAATCGACCACAAACTTTCAATTTCTTGTGATTTTACCCCTGATTTCAACTAATTGACTTTGTAAAAATTAAATTTGATTTTCTAAAATTCCAATCTTTTCAATTAAGCCCAAATTGGGCTCCCAAACTTAATTTTTCACTAATTAAGCTCCTAATAAAATTAATTTGACCTATTTAAAGTATAATTAAGTCCTTGCAACCAATTAAATCATTTAATTGGACCCAAATTAATTTTTAAACATAATTAAACTTTTAATTTGGCCCATAATTAAATCAAATTAGCCCATTAAAAATCAAATTATGTCCCTAGGCTTAATTTTTATATAGATTCATCCAATAATGAATTAATTTGACCTTTCACTATTATTTTTTATTTTTTATATGGAAGGAAAAAAAAGGTAAAAATTAGAGAATAAACCAAAAATGAGTTATGACAAAAGGCTTGGCCATGCAATCTCGTACATGATCATCAACCACCCAACAATTCCATAAACTACCAACAACTTTTAGAACCATAAAAAACCACCCCACAACTTACGAACCACCAACAACCACTCAATAATTCATGGAGCATACAATTTATATTACATTTTTCTATTATTTTTCAATTTACCATATGTTATTTTTTTCCTTCTACATTCTACTAACATAAGCATCAAAATGTTTTATGTGCTCACATGAGACTTGCTTTCCAGCAAAGCCCATAGACCAGCTCAAAATTGCGATCTTGGAAAGCCTAATTCTTGTATGATGTTTTTGACAACCTCATCGGTGGTGTTATCTATGAGAAAATGAGTAAGAACTAGTTTATTCCTTTTTGACAAAAAGTTTTTTTCATGGCTGACGAAACTCTAAGACATGGAAGAATAATTAATCTCTCTATTATAGGAACTCCCCTAGATCTCCATCAACTCTCTCATCAAGTTTAAATTCTTAACATTGTTGTTCTATCTGTACAAGAAAATCTTTGCACTCTATCATTCCGTCAACATACAATACAACATACAACTTTATTACATATACTATGTGCTTAGAGACAACTCTAGTTATAAAAAGGAATATGATTAAATGATGTGTAAAGTAGGAATGATATTATAACTCCATAAAGGACTCGTTCTCGCTATAAAGAGTGATCCTTAATAGACTTGAGTCATAATCATGGTTGTTTTCAACAATATTTTTCTAACTCTCACTCACATGCTCTTTGTAAAAAGAGACCTAGATGTGAGATAAGATCAATAACTGTATGAGCTAATAAGAATGAATATCACAATCACCCAAGTGGGAGACTCTCCATTATATCATCAGGTATTACACATTCATATCTTCAAAGATTGTGTCTTTGTGAAAGCCAACTTAGATAATCATGATGGTTTTATAAATTCTAAGGAGTACATATAAAATATGAGAAACATTTTAGAGCTTGTAATGCAAAAGAATGATTCTGTGTGAAAAATCCTACCTATGACATTCAATGGATCTACTCTGGTGTGGTATCCTAGCTTTACGTCTGGCTCCATCTCTGGCATTCATAATATCCATGTTAAGCTCATCTCTCATTTCAGCACTAGTATTCCAACTAAAAAAGAGCATGGTTGAGCTTTTTTCTATCACTCAACAAGAAGATGAAAGTGTTAGAGTATATATCTAGAGCTTTAACAAGGAAATGATAAAACATTTAAGATTTGCTTGAATCCATTATCATTGAAGCCCTGATCAGTGGAGCCCATATTACTCTTTATAAGAAAGCTTATATATTCTTTTTGACTTGACTCTTCTTGATGTAAAATAGGTGATAAAGAATAATATTCGTGTAGAATAAAAAGTATGACAAGAAAGGGACACTCTCATTTCCAAAATATACACAGTTCCATCAGTCTCTCACTATGGCGTCCAAAAGGAATATTAAGAGATCTATTTATGATAATCTAGCATTTCTTGAGCTTCTGACCATATGCCTTACTAGTCCATATGTCAAGCTATTTATTGTTATTCAAGGAAATGATCTCATGTGATATCCACCTCTAATGAAGAGTGGCACAAACTTAAAGAACCGTAACAAATCTGTCGCTTTCACTATGATCATGGTCATGACACTAAGAAATGCCATGCCTTGAAAAAGAAGATAGAAATATTGATCTCTAGGAGATACCCTTAATAATTTTTTAAGAAACATGAAAAAGTCCCTATAATCCACTATCTTTTAAACTTTTCAATAAAAGTAATAATGTTTTTCCATGTCTCTAATGTCTCCAATAAAAATTCTCTATATATCTAATTATATCCCCATGTCTTTGACAAAAAAATCTTTATATCTTCAATGAAAAATCTGTCTCTAAATGAATTCTTCATACGTGTCTCTAATGTCTCTAACAAAACTCTTCACAGTAAGATCTCTAGTGAAATCTTCATGTTTTTATACAACATCTCCTTATATAATGCTTTCATAAAAAACAAAAATCTCTATTTTTCTAGTAATAATGTTCTCTACTATAAATTAAACACATAAAACTAATCAAATTCTCATTTTGGGCAATGCCTGAATGACTAGAAACCTAGCATTGTAGGCCCTAACTTAATTCTAACTCATCTCAATTTGTTTAATTTTGCCTTAGCACACACCTCTATATATTTTTTAAGTTCCTAGGAGTCGCGTATATAGTTTTATTTACACACAATACGTTTTCTACATAATGCAATGTGCCTACCTGATATAAATTAAGACTTTTAAAATTGATTGGAAAATATTAAAAATGGATATACCACCTATTTTTTTTTTTAAAGAAAACTAAGAATTTTAAAAAATAAATTGATTGTAAACATTTTTAATAGGTGGTTTTGTATGCTTAAAGAAAGATAATCATTAACCTTACAATATCCTTTTCGAGGAAAGGTTATCTTAGTTTTGTGTTTTCTTCTAAATTTATTTCATCCATGCCATTAATTGTCTAAATATTTTCCAAACTTATTTGCAAGTTATTTATTATTGATAAATGTTTATTTGAGTAAGCATCAAACCTTGAATCAAGAGTCTTACAACTTGATGATTTGTTTTTATGTTTTTAGTAAAAAAATCTCATTAAGCCTACAACCGTTTCTAAAACTAGGAGACTCATCAACCTAACCGTTTAAAAAACTTAAACAAAAATTGATAAACTTGTCAATGTTTTGAGCTCATTTTAAGTCTAAACATCAAGTGTTAGGTTTATTTTGGTCCCTAAAACTAGGAGACTCATCAACCTAACCATCTAAAAAGCTTAAACAAAACTTGATGAAATCTCATCTATACATTTTTTTAACTCATTTTAAGTTTAAAAACCAATTCTTATGTTCATGTCAGTTCTTAAAACTAGGAGACTCATTAACCTAAACTAGAAGACTCATTAAAAGGATAAAAATTGTGAAATAGGCACGAATTGTATCAAGAACACATTTTCCTTGGAAATCTTATAGCTTTTATATTAAAAAAAAACAATAAGAAAAGCTATTGAATCAAAATACAAAAAAACTTGTCAAAAGGTTAAAAATCACAAAATGGCTATAAATTGGTTGAATTGCATGACACATTTTACTTGGAAATTTCATATTTTTTTGCAATATTTTTATATTTTAAAACAAAATAATAGGAAAAGTGATTGAAATGAGGGTCAAAATTGAGTTATAATAAAAAATCATGTAAAGGATAAAATTTTCGAGATGGTTGTGAATTTGTCGAATTGCATTGAGAATATATTTTCCTTGAAATTTTCATATTTTTGCAATTTTTATATTTTAAAACAAAAAAATTATTTTACATATGGATCAAAATCAAGTTATGACAATTGCCTTATCTTTACAATGCTTATAGTACAAACTCTATGAAAAGTGCTTTTTCTTAGGCTTTGTTTAATAAGCTTGTAAATATAAGGTAATTGCAATAACCTGGATTTGGTTTTTTTGAACCTTTGTTGGACTCAAAATAAAAACAAAGATTTTTCAAAATTCCTCGTAAGCTCAATATCGAAGAAAGATTGGCGAGAACCCTCATAGGCTTTAATATCATAAAACAAAATATTTGTGGGAGATCTCATATGTTTAATATCGCATAATGATTTGTGAAAGTCATGTGAGACTAAAAAATAAAAAGTTTTGCGAGAGTTCTCATAGGCTTAATATCACAAAAACATTTTCCAGAGCTTTCTAAGACTAACAAATAAAAAGTCAATGAGAGCCCTTATAGACTCATTATCACAAAATGATTTGTGAGAGACATATGAGACTTTAAAATATCAAGTCTTATGAAAGCTCTTATAATCTCAATATTGCAAGAAGATTTGTGAGAGTCCTCATAGGCTTAATATCATAGAAATATTTACAAGAGTTTTATGAAAATAAAAAAATAAAAAGTCTCTTGAAAAAGCCATTTTAGGCTTAATATCATAAAAGGGTTTGGGAGAGTCCTCATATGCTCAATATTATAGAAAGATATGTGAAAGCCTTTATAGGCTCAATATCATAAAAAACAAATTTGCAAAAGCTTTTTGGGACTAAAAAATAAAAAGTCTTATAAGATCCCTCGTATGCTCAATATTCTCGCTCAAGTGTGTTTGATAGTGTGGTAGCTTTTGTGGTTGTGGTTTGAAAAAAATTGTTTTATAAAAGTACTTTTAGTTGAGGTTGGTTTGATATTTATACATGTTTGGTTAAAACTGTAGTTGAAATTGATGTTGAATAAAAAGTAGTTTAATGTGTTTGGCTAAGAATGCTTTTCAATTTGAGATTATAAATAACTAAAAAAAGATATATATTAATATTGATGTTTTTAATTTAAATATTATAAATTTAACTACTGCTATTATATCATGAAATAAATAATACTTTATATAAATTCATCCAACAAAGACTACAATTTCCATGATTTTTTGAGCGTGCAACAAAATCAGGTAAAATATCATTAGGAATAAAATTGGGATTACGATCAAATTCTGTAAATGCTACACCGTCATGCGATCTCTTTCTAATTGATGCAGTGTCTTTGAATAATGTTAAATAATAGTTTTTCAAATAAAACACAATTAAAAATTAAAAAAAATTGGTTTTTTTTACTGGGTCGGACCCAGTCCAATATATTTAGGTTCAGGCTGGACCCGGTCCGACCATTAACAATGGATAAACCAAACAGTGCAAAGTGAGTTTTTAATTCACTTTGCACTGTTCACTCAGTGCAAAGTGAATTAAAAACTCACTTTGCATAGTTCTCTAGAGTGAATTATTCACTATGCACGTAAAGACAGAATACAGGCGAAAGCAGCAACTTTTTGCTTTTGTTAAACTTCAAACATAGCCGCAAGTGTGGTGGGTTCCAAAAAAAAAAAACTATGTTTTTTAATTTAATCAAACATCAATATCTATGGTATATAATCAACCTCATTCATAGCTACATTACCAAACATGCATTCAATATCATAGAAGGATTTTCTGGACCCTTATGAGATTAAAAATAAAAAAAATCCTTGCAAGGTTTGAATTTACTAGAGTTTTATTGGACTTGAATTTCCCATAGCCTTGATAGGTTTTTTTTTTTTTAAAAAAATTTATAGAATCTTTGTTGGGTTCAAGATAGAAAGAACCTTGGAATGTAATGACAATTATATACTAAAGAAATTGGATGCTTACCTGTGAAAAAGTATAGCCATTTCTTTCGATGTTCAACTCCCCTAGTGATGAATGAAATTGAAAGCTCACATTTTTGCTAATATTTTGACTCCCAACTTACTGACTTGCTCAATCTTACTTGGGTATAATATCTACATGGATGCTTTTGCTGATACAACAGCTTCATAAGACCTAATTATTAAGGTTAAATAAGTATGTTAAATAAAATAGAAAATAGAAAATAGAAAAAAGGAAAATATTATATGTTATTAAGGTTTGTTGGAAAAGCTATGGAAGATTTTATTCAGCAAATATGTCTGTAAATGAACTAATTAATATTTATTAAAAGTTAAACATCTATTTGTTGAGGAAACCGTGAAAGAGTTATTTCAAAAAACATGTTATTTTTTTATTGAAAATATTCACTTTTATGGAGAAGTTTTTGAAGATTCTGTTCATTGCATTAGACCATTAATGAAATACTATGTATTATTAAAAATAATAAATAAAACTAATTCATTTTTATTAAAAATTAGATACCTATTTTTTTGAGAAAATATTTAAAATATTATTAAAATATTGTCTAGCTATATAGGTAATTTCAATGTTAAAATAAAAAATTTTAGTCTCAGATTTTAAAAAACATTAATTAAGAATTTTCATATATTTCTAAAGCTTTCTATCCAAGTTATTTTATTTTTTAAATTAAAAAATGTCATTTTACATAGAACTTAATGAAAAATTTAAGTAAAAAAATCAAAATAGTTTAATGATAAAAATAGTATAAAAACTAATAATTTAATAATAGATTTGGTGTTTGTCATGAAAAGAAATATGGATCCTCGGATACCCAAGCCCATGCGTAAATGGCCTTATACCAAGCCAGATAAAATCTGAATATCGTTGGACCCTATCCAATACGGCCTCGTTTATATATATTTTCCCTGAGCAGCTAACCAAAATGGTGCGCAAGTAAAGCGACCCTGGCAGGCACTCGTACACCAACAATTTTTGTTCCTAAATAAAAATGTTAACTTCCTTTAAAAATAATTTTTTTTATTAAAAAATATATATTTTAGATGGAATGGAAAGCTTAACATATATTTTTGAAACTTGAGGAATAAAATTTACAGTAAAATTTGTTTGGGAGCAAAACTGAAACTATTTGAATCGGGGAGCAACACCACCTGTTTTATTGTTTATATAAATAGTAAAGTGGGTTTTTTTTTTCATTTTAATTCTTTATTTTTATTTAGGGTTTTTTTTAATAATGTTGTAGAATTTGGTTGATACTTAACTTTATAATTATTTATTTTTGTTACCATATAATTCATTAAAAAATAATTAAAAAAATAGAATTATTAAACCTAGTAAAGTCTATGACTTGAATCATGAGTTAAACTACAAAGTTTGTTCAATTTATTAATATGTTATCATCTCAATATTTTTTTTTAAAAAATATATTATTTTAAAATTAAATTATATTTTTACTGGATAAATTTTGGATTCACCAATTTCCCGGGAAAACCTTTTTTATTTTTGTAAAAAAATTGCTGTTTATACTTTTTGATAAAAAAAATAAAATTCAGTAATTCTTTAGTGTCATAAGAGCGGCGGGGACAAGGCTGAGCATTTCTTCATGTAGGAGCGTGCACTCAAAATGCTATATATTAAAATAATCCGGATTGCTCTTAGATAGATTCTTTTGTGGCTCTATGGATCCATAAACGAAACTTACCATAATATTAACAGGAAATTGTTTAATATAATAATATGGTACATGAGAAAATAAAATAATATCATAAAATCTCAAATATATGAGAATCATATGATCTTACAATCACAAGAAGGTGGTAAGAAGTAGTCAACGTGGGAGATACTTTAGACCCTCTCGCCACATCATCCACTAAGGAGAAAGGGGAAGTCTTCTACAAGCTGACAAAAGCCAAGTTCAGAAACACTTTAATCCCCTCAAATGGGACCCTCCAAAACCGCCCATCTGAATAAACTATAAAAACGTCCTTCCAGCACTGACCCTTTCTGCGGATAAATTATTCTCCTTCAAAACACTAATAATTCCCCCGTTTGCTAATTAATTTATCAATTCTTGACAGTTAACCAGCGACCAGGCAGAGAACTTATACCTTCTTTTACTAGAATAATTCCTTAGTTAAAATCACAAATACATGCAATATACAGGTCAAAGTCTATATATATAAAGCCGAGTATACGTCAAAAGCAATTACGTATATAATTATATTAGTGCAGCGTCCAATATTCAAAGGATACGTATATTCATGATCAGCACACGTTACCTAAGGATCCCAAAGAGAATCTGTTTGCTTGTTGTCCCACTCCTCCTCCTCCCCAAGGTCAATGGAGGAGTAAATCATGGACTCTTCTGGCATTGCTATCCCTGACATTTGCATCCACATCTTTGGTGAATCCAAGGGTGACTCGTTAATGGCTTGGATTTGGCTAGGTGAGAGCCTAACCGTGATGGGACCAACGTTTGAGCTAGAGCTGCCACCTTGGGAGGACTCAACTGTAGAGGGCCTAAGGCTCATAGCTGCCTCATGGGCTGCTATGCGAATATCTTCAGCATCAGAGCTTGCTGGCTTTGGTAGGCTATGAACCAAGTCAGGGAAATTAAGTTTTGCATCATATCCCCTAAAATGCAAAGCAGCAACATCATAAGCTGTTGCTGCCATTTCTGGTGTCTCAAAACTCCCTAACCAAATTCTACTTTTTTTCCCTGGCTCACGTATCTCTGACACCCATTTGCCCCATTTCCTCTTTCGTACCCCTCTATAGCAAGAACTCATACCACCATGGCTAGCAGTGTTTCTCTCTTCCATCTATAGTTCCAGCTAAGTTAGCTAGTGAGGTTTGAGGGAATTAATGATCGATATAGGCTGGCACGAGGTGGTGTTATCCGGTTATATTACTCCAGTATATATAGATATTTGTGGGCATGCATATGATATCTAAGTTGATAGAAACGTGGAGACTCAGTAGGAGAGGAAGTGAGCTTCCAAGTAGTTGCATTGGTGACAGATGTGTTCTTGTGCATGTTCACAATCTAAATTTCTTCTGTTTTGAAACCTAAGAAATTGTAGATTTTCATGGACCAACCAATCACATACTTACAAGTGTATAATTTTTTTTTAACAGTTAGCATCACGTATGTTTACGCGTAATTTAATTAATATTTTAAGGTTTTAAAGTTAATGATGATGTAAATTTTTAATAATTTTAAAATTTACAATACTTGAATTTATAATTTTTTTTAAAATAAATCAATAAACTCAAAACCTAACCGATTATACGCAATTTAACGTGAAAAGTTTTGAACACTGCAATTCATAGGAGAATGTTTTTTTGGAGGCAAGAAATCATGTTAATTAACAATTAGTACTGTTTATAAACGCGGTTTGAAACTTGGTGGAATAGATTTGGACCCACTTATCCTCCTACGGGTCTATTTAATTTTCTTGATGTGCTTAGGTCATTCTGGAGATGCTGGTTTCATTTACTGGAGTCCATGGCCATGGCGCACCTTCCTTTTTTCACGAGCGAGTGACACATGCATCTCTTGGATCAAGAGAGCAAAATATCACTGAAAGATAAATTAGGAAATGCAGAAATGATATCATCAAAAGAATGACAGGTGAAGGATATTCATTTTATTAACCATGTGGACGTGGAGTCTTATCTTGTGTTTTTTTTTTTAAATATTCTTTTTTATTTTTAATATTAGTAGATGAAAATCATATAAAAATATTTAAAAATATTAATTTTTTCAAATAAAAAACAATTTAAATATTTTATAGAGTAAGTTAATTTTAACACAAAATAAATATTTTATATAAAAAGTGCTATATAGTCTTCAAGGGTATCTCTATGGTTCTAAATGCCAAGGCTTGTATACATTCTTGTAGGAGTGTTTATCGATGCAGTTGGGATGGGTTTCGATTGATAATTATATAAAATTTAATTTTTAATATTTTATAAATTATAAACTCAAATTATTCATTTTTTTAGTAACCAAATGAATTTGATATATCAGGCTAGTTAAATGTTTTTTTGAATATTACAAATATCTACAAGTTAGAACTTATATTTCTAATTTTCATAGGTTTAGCTTAATTAGAATTAAGATTTGGGCTCAATAAATTAGCCTAAAACGTATTATAAGGTGTAACAAAAAAAATTAGGTTTAATATATTAATTGAATCAATTAACTAAAATGAAAGAATCGATTAAAAAAAAAAGACATAACATAAACAATTAAATTAAGTTTGTTGTTATAGAGTTTATGAGTTAATTAGGTTGGGTTGACTAGATTTTTATAATCTTGATCCGCCATCTAACCCATGATAACAATTTTTAATTTTTTTTATCCATTATCATGTATAATATTCATATTATTTAATTTTAACAGGTTGAGTGGATTTAGATAATATACATATTATAGATGAGCTAGTTTTTTTCAATACCCCTACATTAACATACACCATTTTTAACTTGAAAATCTAAATTATTAGATTATAAATCCATATTTATATATAAGTAACCGCTTCAAATTTATCATCCTAACTAATTAATATGAGGTTCTTTAATAACTTATTTAACTCAATAACTACTTCCAAAAAATTGACAAATACAAATGGGATACCGACGAAAAAATTCTGTTGGTAGATTACGATAAACATTACCAACAGAATAATCCCTCATTGTATCTATTGGTATACACCAACAGAAATATATCCTCTGTATATACTGAAGGAATTACAATGAGAAAAAAAGAAATTAAAAAAAAATCAAAAGGTACAATGACATGTTATTTATATAGATATAATTATTGATGAAATGAACTTGATGGTGAAATTTATCCATCAATCCATTAGTAATATTTAATTCATGACATGACAAGTAACCCCGCTCTCCTCCCTCGTTTTTTCTTTTTCCTCCATCAGCTTCGCAACAAACAACATAACCCCCTTTCCTATTTTATCATAAATCAACTTCCCATGACAAATTCAGCCACCCCAAGTTCTGTCAGCATCCCTATTCGAATTCAATATTTTTTTAGGACTATCCACATCAAGTAAGCAAAATTATCCAATTTTTTTATTTGAACTTAATTTTAAAGTGTTAATTTTTATTGCATATTTTTGTAGTATATGTAGTTTGTTTGTGTGTTTACTTGTTTTATAGCTTTTCCCATATAAATTTGTTGTATGAATATATGATTTGTACATGTTATGGTCTGTTTAAGATTTTGAAAAATTATATTTGTTTGTAATTTGATGAAGTTGATTTTGAATTTATAACTTAGGTGTTTTATAATGAAGCAAATAATAGCTTATTTAATGGATACATTTTATATTTTATCAATTTTATTATTGAGTTGAAATTTTAGTAAATGTGTATGAATTAGAATTTATATAGATAATTGATAATGATTAAAGAGTACTATTAAAATAGATTGAACAACTTTGAGTTAAACCAATGTTAGTTAATTTATTTAGTTTACATAATTAATTAATACATGTTGTCATCAATATTCTATATAGGTTTGATATAAGTAAAGGGTAATCGTTTATGAATGTATCGAGATTCACCTAGAGGGTTGCGTAAGATGAATTATTGTAATGAAGTTGAGAGTTTTATTAATCATACACTATCTAATCTGAGAAATATTAGTAGAGATAATATTAGATGTTCATGTAAAAGTTGTAAAAATAAAAATATTCTCGATCTAGATGTTATAATGATTCATCTTCTACAAAAAAAAAAAGGTTCATGGAGAAATACTTATGTTGGTTTGCACATGGAGAACCATATGTTCCTTATAAGACAATGGTATAAAGGATTGTTGGGTCAACCTTTAGTTCTAGAAACGTGCATGGAGTTGTAGATGAAAATAATAATCCTTATAAAAATATGGTTATGGATGTGATGTGAATGTTCAATCATAAATGAAGAACAAAATGCAGACACGACTAAGTTTTTTTGTTCTTTTGAAAGATTCCGATGAACCATTATGGGATGGGTGGATAAATTATAGTAAATTATCGGTTGTTACATATGTGTTCACTATCAAGTTAGATAATAGGTTGAGTGAGACCGGTTATGATAGAATTATCGAATGAGCGAGAAGCATTTTACCTGAAGGGAATAGGATGAAAGAGAACTTATATACTGTTAAATCCATGATGAAACCCCTTCAGCCTAGGATACTAGAAAATTAACATGTGTCTAAACTTCTGTTTGTTGTATTACATTGAAAATATAGAGTTGATCGAGTGCAGAACATGTGGGCTTGCTTGTTATAAACCCAAAAATGGTAGGGGAAGGACTTTTGTCACACATATAAAACTTACATACTCCCCAATCACTTCTAGATCGCAAAGACTATTCATGTCTCCAAAGATTAAGTATATGACATAGAATCATTCACAAGATGCGGTGTATGAAGTCATCGTGCACCCATCTGATCGTAAAGCCTGGAAACATTTTAATAGGGCATCTACAGTTTCAATGAAATCAAGGAACATACGTCTCAGGTTATGTACAGGCAAATTTAATCCATTTGGGTCATTTACTGTTTCTTATTCTTGTTGATTAGTGATACTTATGGTTTATAACTTGCCACCGAGGATGTGTATAAGGCCAGAGTTCATGTTTTTATCTATGATTATACCCGGTTCTAATAGTTTAGGTTGGAATATAGATGTTTATCTTTGACTATTAATTGATGAGTTGAAGCAGTTGTGGTCATTCAAGATTTTAACTTATGATATCTCGAGAAAATATAATTTTCAAATGAAAACAGCTTTGATGTGGACTATTAATGATTTCTTGTGTATGGAATGGTTTCTAGTTGGAGCACGCATGAAAAATAACAAGGCTTTCACGTTGGAAATGGTGGTAAAGAAATTTTTTATTGCCATCGACGATTTTTGCCAACGAATTACAAGTATAGAAAGAACATAAATGACTTATTTATTGGTAGAGTTGAAAGAGATGTTGCACTATCGCTACCGTTAGGTGTAGAATTGTATGCCATGATGTCATAGTATGATGACATTGTTTTGGTTTTCAATCTGGTAAGTAGAAATTTTCTGGTTTTGGTGTGACCTATAATTAGGTATAGCGAAATATTTTCTGAAAGTTTTCTTATTAGGCGGTCAATCTTTTCCGCCATAACCTTGATGTCATGCACATTATGTGTATTCTCATGAAAAGAAAAAAAAAATCACTAAACCTATGACAATGATTTGAGACTTGGGTTTGATAACAAAACTTAATCCTCACTTTTAAAGCACATGCATTAGATATTAGATTTGAAAGGATGATAAATGATAAATTAGGCTTTGAGCTTATTTTCTGAGTTATATCCAAAATAGGCTTAAAGGTCTCTACACATATTTATTGGGCCTTGATAGGGTTATATCAACTCAACTCAATTTTACTCGCAATGATGGAACAATGTCCTAACATGTGAAATATTATAAACAAGATTTTTCATATATTGATCAAAATAAAAAGAAAAAAACATTTATGAATAACGATAAAATTCACATGATGTGTGTGTATAAAAAGAATGTTCTAATCAAAAGTACGACTCTTTTAAAAAAATAAATAAAAAAACCTTTTCAACTCACATATCATATCCACATTTAAGAAAAAACAATATATATGTATAACTTTAAAAACATGTCAATTTTTAAACTTTCAAAAGAAAAGACCCGTTTAATGATCATACTATCTTTAAGTTAAATATAAATAACATAAAATAAATTAAAAATATTTTTTTCTTTATTATAAGAAAACTAACAAAGTTTTAACATAAAATGAACATCACTCGTTTAGTGATCATATTGATAAAAACAAATAACACAAGCTTTTACACACATACACAAGAAAATACTCCTGCCACTGGTTTTTTTTTTTTTATCATCGAAAATCTTAGTATTCTGGATTAAAAAAAAATCCACATGTAAACTTATCCAACATGAAAATAAAATGTCTACCCACAAAAGTTATCCATACATACCAATCAACCATGTTCATATTAAATCAATAAAATCATGCTAAAAATTATACAAAACAAACAAATTCATTTTGGGCACGAAATTGACCTTCTACAACTACCAGAAATGAACCGGAAAGAGGTAGAGCAGTGTTGGTGCGGCTGACATACAAAAACAATGGCTTTTTAGGTGGTAATCAAGTTGTGATTTCTAGTTTTTTCTTGGGTTTTCTTCGGCTAGAATCTCGGGTGGTTTTGTGAGGACAGATCAAGACTAATTTTTGAGGAAGCAGCTGATATAAATCATTCATAATGCAGAGCAAACGATTGTGTCGTGGCGCAATTTTGTGTTTATATTGTTGCAAAGGCTTGGAGAATGGCTTCTCCGTGGTGTTGCTATTATGAAGGATTGCAGAGAAGATGACTTCGGTTGGATTGGATTTGATGTTGGAGAAAAAGGAGTATGACAGATCGGAGTCGAAAAACATGGTAACTGGTGGCAGATGGTTTTGTTGATGATCAAAAGATGGAAATGGGGCTGCTACTAGCTTTTTTTTTTTTTTTTTTTAACTACAGTGAGAAAAGAAAGGCTGTAGAAGGAGAAGATTTGTTACCGCAAAAAATTTTCTATATTG
>Ga0325411_1002426_pt1 | contig 21099 bp, 9 predicted proteins | sample PopdelMetagenome_13_FD_206181 | JGI IMG/M metagenome (GOLD analysis project Ga0325411, IMG submission 206181) | Populus deltoides microbial communities from Bellville, Georgia, United States - Xylem-PdIQD-R4 | ecosystem: Host-associated > Plants > Phyllosphere > Stem > Wood/Secondary xylem...
AAGGAGCAGGGGGGGTCAATGTAAAAGCAATAATTTATAAGTTGCAAACAATATTTTGTTCAATGAGATATTTGAGCCTCAAATTTGATACATCTGCCTGATTGATGTTTGATAATCTGTTATTATTATTATTATTATTATTATTATTATTATTATTATTATTACAAGGTTGATTAGAAGGCTCAACAGACTTTTACACTAAGAGATGGCGATATTCTCCGCTATTAGATTTAACAGTTTTATCGATGAAAATTTATGTCAGTATTTAAACTAATAGTCTGTCTGTGATTATTTTACCAGCGGGATCACGGACAAGAAAAATCCGTTGGAAAAACACTTGTCGGTAATTTTGGTTTGTTGGTGAGTCCGTCATTAATAAATTTAATGATGGCTTTACAGACAGAACATGCGCGCACCAAAAATTATCCGTTTCATTCCATTAGTAATTTTCTCGGTACAAATTAGCATATCACTGACAGAAGAATTGTATGTAATTTCATCGGTAAAATTACATATCATTGATAGACTACCATCGATAATTCCACCGATGAATTAATAGTTGCAGTGGGATTTGCAGTAATTATTTTCCAACTCTCTGGAATATACCGACAGACTTATTTTGTCAGTGCATTAACAGTAGCAATGACATTTGCTATAATTCTTTTCCAACTCTTTGGAATATATCGACGGATATTTTTTCGTCAGTAACCCCATTCATAATATTTTTTTAAAAAATATTGAACAAAAGTAGAAAAATATTTAAAATAAATTAAAATAATATAAAAATCAAATATATAAAAATAAATTATCTTAATATAAAAATAAAATATTTATTATAAATTTAAATATTTATATGTTCAAATACAATAAAACTAAAATAGAAGCGGCACTGGAGGAGGAGATGGAGGTTGGTTGTTGTCGGGACCATGGAGTCAATTAGAGAGTGCATATGTACCACTCATCTGTAATCCCATCTCCATTACCACTCGGCGGAGTTCTTCATAATCCACAGTGAGTCATTCATATTTTTTATTAAGATGGGTCATCTGATCTTGTACTCGTTGGTTTAACATTGCCGCAAACTTTGGAGTTTGAATGCTCAGGATCGATTACGAGCATCCAACGGTCAAAACACTATGGGTTATCAGCAAGTTCTCGACCATAGTGTTAGAGAGTTTATACACTCAATTTCGATCGGGTCCTCCAAACAATCTTGCCTCCAACCATGAATCCAAATTGATATACGGGGGAGTCGAACGATCGTCTCCATATCTCTCTTTCAACCGGTTGTTATATGTGTCCTAGAAATAAAAAATAAATTCATCAAATTTAAGTAAATAATAACTTAAGAAAAAAATGATTGAAAACCAACATACCACAAAAGTGTTGAACTCGGCTATCTACGAATTGTTACATCTTTTTTTGGCGGTCATCACTCCGCACTTGTGTTTCCACAAAAAGTTCCATTGAACTTGACTCATGTCCAAGTATCATAGCCTGTAAGATAAAAATATTTTCAAATAAATATATTTATAAAAAACAACAAATTAAAAAAATAGATGTAATTTAAAAAATCTTAACATCCGCTTTGCATGCAAAACAGACGGAGCCACCGATGTGTATAGTAACAGAACCATAAACATGTAGAAGTTTGAACATATGTTAATTTTCTAGTATCCTAGACTAAAGGGTTTCATCATGGAATTAGCAGCATAGAAGTTTTCTTTCAGCTTGTTCCCTTCAGGTAAAATGTTTCTCATCCATTCGAGAATTCTGTCAAAACCGGCCTCACTCAACCCATGATCTGACTTGATGGTGAACACCTGTGCAACAACCGATAATTTATTGTGATTTGTGCAACTATCCCATAATGATTCGTCAGAATCTTTCAAAAGATAAAATCATGGTCGTGTTTGTGTTTGTGTTAGGTTCTTCATCTATGATTGAACATTGACTGACATAACCCTGATTCATTCTTGTCGTATCCATAACCATATTCCTATAAGAATTACTATTGTCATCTACAACTCTATGCATGTTGCTAACACTAGAAGTTGACCAGCCATCATTTCTACCATGGTATCATGAGGAACATATGATTGTCTGTATGCATACCAACACATGTATTTCTCCATGAATCTTTTTTGTAGAAGATGCATCGTTACAAAATCTAGATCGAGGAACTTTTTTATTTTCACACATTTTGCATGAACATCTAATATCACCTCCATTAATATTTCTCGGACTAGATATTGTATAATTAATAAAACCCTAAATCTCATTACAATAATTCATCATCTGCAACTCTTGGGATGAATCTTGATACATCCATGAACAATCATCCATTACTTATATCAAACCTATATAAAATAATGATGACAACATATATTAATTGACTACGTTAACTAAATAAATTTGTAAAAATATTGGTTTAGCTCAAGTTTATTTAATCTATTTTAATAGTTCTCTTAATTCATTATCAATTATCTACATAAATTCAAATTTCTACATATTTACTGGAAATTACAACTTAGTAATAAAATTGACAAAATATAAAACGGATTCGTTAAATTAGCCATTATTTATTTCATCACAAAACACCTAAGTCAAAAATTCAACATAAGTTTCATCAATTTACAAACAAATACAATTTTACAAAATCTAAAACAAACCCTAACATGTACAAATCATAAATCCATTCAACAAATTTGTTTGAGAAAAAACTATAAAACAAGTAAACACCCAAAAAAAATACATATACTACAAAAATATGAAAAAAATTAACATTTTAAAATTGTTTTCAAATAAAAAAAATGGTAGATGTGCTTACTTAAGGTGAAGAATCCTCAATAAAATTTGAATCAAAACACGGATGTTAATAAAATCAAGTATTGTGGTAGCTGGATTTATTGTGGGAGGTTGAATTGTATTGAGATTGAGGGGGGAAGGGGTGGCTGTTTGTTGCAGAAAAAAATGCACAAGGAAGAAGTAGAAATGAGAGAGAAGGAGAGGAGGGTCGAGCGTTAAGTCATAAATTAAATATTATCGACGGATTGACCGATAAAATTATTCTGATGGTAACACCGTCGATAATTCTATCGGTAGAAATGTCACATCATCATATGATTTGCCTTCTTGAATCTCACTGTAATACCCTCCATAATGTCACTGGTATATACTAACGGGAGTTTTTCATCGGCATATTCACGGATAAATTTTACCATCGGGTTAATTCCATCATCGTACTACTTGCTTATTTTTATTTCTTTTTTTCCATTGCGATTCCCTCGGTATATACCGTGAGAATATTCTTGTCAGTATTTACTAACAATTTAGGGATGAAAAATGCGGTAAGTAAATGTCACCGCAACATACCAACAGAAAAATTTCGTCGATGTTTCCGTTTGTATTTGTCAATTTTTTGATGGTGCCCCATCACATTGCGAAGAAACTACAGTATGGTTCAATTTAAACCTAACTTCACAAGAATGCTACCACATATATAGCTAATAAATGAAGATTTATAATCCTGATGGGTAGTTCTACTGGTCAGGCCTTGGGTTTGTTTCCCAATGATCACGAGTTCCAGTCATTTCAGGGTCACTGGAAGCTTACATGGTCGTTAATTTTAGACCCGTAGGATTAGTCGAGGTGCTTGCAAACTGATCCGGACACCTCCGTTAATAAAAAAAAATGAAGATTCATTAGTAATTAAATATTGTTGTTAAGTAACATTTTGGCCATAATACAATACAATCGATTCTTGACTTCTCTCTTTAGCATCAACATGTAACTCAGCCAAATCCCTAAATTAATCAAATCTCCCAAGCTCATTCGATTTGATGAAAATAAATCCTGAAAACACAAGGACACACTACTAATAATTAAAGGAGAATGAATATAGGCCGAAAAGGAAATGGGGCCGCGCAAGCTCTGGCAACCCAAGCATGCCAGGGACTGCGAGCTTGTAATTTGCTTACAGTCACCACACACACACGGGGGCACGAATTGGAAGGCAAAGAGCAGGATGAGCTTTTAAGCGCACGTGATGGAGTGGCCACCTATGTCTCTTACTTAATTATTCCTGTCGTGCATCCACACGTGTGCTCCTCCATCGCATCCCACACATCCCCATACATCCATTTCTTTTCTTACTCCATTATAAATAAATAAATAAACAAAGAGTTCAGATTAAATAAATTATCATTTCTTTAATGGTACGGTAGCGGTGGAAAATATGTATTTTTAGTTTTTTTTTTACTTGTTATTTTTATCATCTTATATTTGACTTATTTATCACTATTTTGTTTTTGTTTTTTTAATATTTTTTTATTTTTTTCATTTTTTTCTTTACATCTTTTTGAAAACAATTATATTTTTTTATTTTTTACACTTTCAATATTTATAACTCTACACTTGACTTATTTATACCATTTTTTTATTCTTATCTTTATTTTTTTGTAATTTTTTTAAAAAAATTTATCTATATATAATTTTTTGAACAATTATCATACAAAGGCTAAGGAAATGGTATTTTAATGTAACAATTACAACATTATCTTATTTTTCTACTTCGTAAAAAATAAGCTTGAGATCTCACATATTTTTATTAACACACAATCTTCATTATATTTTATTATATGTAAACATCGATTTTTTGATTCATAGTTATAATTTTTACTCGTTGTCAAAAAACACGTTAATAACAACTATATATTAATTTATTTACTTTAAAAAAATTATTGTTCGACCTGTGTAGCTACACGAGTCGAATAGACATATTAATATTTTTTTGTATTTATTGATATAGATGGTTCTTGATTTATTTAAGTAAATGTATCCATAATTGTTTTATTTATAATTAAAAAAAATTGCAAAAAATTCATTTGAAAAAATTATATATTTATTTATTAAAAGAAAATTATCCAAGACAAAACGCATCAAGTAACTAGCATACTGCTATTCTGATTTGGGACCTCTTCAAAGTTGGTTTTGCCCCCTTGTTGCCAAGCAAAAATCATCAGGATTCATCACTTTATGCCTGAACTTCCCACCACGTCTGGAGAGGTCAACTTTCAGTAGTTAAAATTACTGAAATGCCAGTGTTGGTTGCGATGGAGCTTGCTTCTGGCACGGGCTTTTTGGGAAAGAAAGAACATATAGATGGTGAAAGAGAGAGGGGCACGAGGGCAGCTTTTGTTAAAGGAGCTAAAGAGGGATTGTGTGGACGTGTGGGAGTAAAAATAGAAAGTGAGGTTTTAAGAGAATTTTTGGCGATCCCAAGGAGATTATTGTGGGGAACTATTTTATTAGTGCTGCAGCTTTTCTTTCATCTCTCTACTACCAGGACACGTGTTTTCACACTCTTTCTCCTTTTTTTTTACCCAGAGAAAAAATCATTCTGTTAATTAAATAGCTTTTTTTTTACTTATAATTATATTTCAAATATTAATTTTATAGAAGATAAAATAATTTGCTAAAAGTTAGAAGAAGTGAAGAAGTAGGAAGTGGCATTTTTCATGATGAGGTGAGGAGATGGAGGATGCTGAAAAAGTCATGGAACTCTGGCTGCCGAGATGAATTTCTAGTTTGTGAGTTTATCAACATTAAATTTTTATTTTTTTTAATTTTTTAAAAAGAATAAAAAAAATTTTGAAATTTTGTATGATAAAAAAAATTGTGAAAAGATTCTTGTTTTGCTTTTATTTATATTTTTTTATACTGAATTAGAAGAATTACTAGTAATATATTTCTATATTTAGTATCTATGTCGACAAGAAAACTATTTGATTTTATCCAATTTTTTTTCAATCTAAATTGAAGTGGTGAGATTGTACACAGGCAATCACAAAATCGGATAAGTTTATGTTGAATATACTTCTGATTTTATTTTAATTTAAATGAATATCATTTTTTTTTTGTTTTATCGTATGATCAATAGATCATGGAATTCACTGAGAACTCATTGCATTTTGTTAGGGTCTTTAAATATAAATAAAGTATGGTATTTTTCTTGACCAAATTATTAGAGTGGTTCGAGTAGTTAAATCAGTGCCGAAAACTTGAAGGGCGTAGGTTTCAATCATTGTTATTAAATTGAATTCGAATAATAATGTATTCAAGCTATTAAGATCATGAGCTTATTGATTTAACTATAAAGTCATTGATTATATGGAGAAATTTTAAGGTTCACAGTATATAATTTCTTTGTTCTTTTTTCTTAATTAGTGATTGACCCATGGGTCTAGTCAATCAAATTTGACAGGTTTGCAAAATATATATTATGTCTTTTATTATTATTTTTTTTTTAGTTTAATAGGTCAATTGTGCGCACCTTGACTAATCTCACGGGTCCTAAAGTTAACGATCATATAAGTTTCTGGTGGCTATCATATGAGCAACCACAGGGCTCGAACCTGAAATAACAGAGAAAACAAATCTCTTGATCTCAAACTCTTACCACTGAACCACCACCTAGATGATTGTCTCTTATGTTTAATATTATGATAAGGTGATTGAGTCAACAATGTCTTTTTTTAAAAAAATATTAAAATAATATTTTAAAGTGTTTTTTTAAATTTTAATATTCTATATTAAAAATAAAATAAAAAAAATATTATTTTACATATTTATAATTAAAAAACTTTTTAAAAATACTTCATATCAATGACAACATGGCTGGACAATATTTTTTGTTAAAATTTGATTTTTTTAAAAAATTATTTTTTGTATTGTTTTGATTTGTTGATATTAAAAATATTTTTTTAAAAAAATTATTATTTTAATATATTTTTAAATAAAAATAAATAAATGTTGTTATTCTATTTAAATTGTGATTTAACAACACTAGTTTCAATCATGGAACTGTTTCATGTAAGGAATTTCGGTCCATGAAATGACTAATTGGGCTAAAACCCATCTCAATAGTCAATGCTCTCATAGGTCAACGAACTATTTCTACCAATATTCTTTGCAGATGCGTGAATTCAAGTACATTTACACTGTGTTTAGTACTGCCGTTAAAATATTATCCGTTAAAAATTTTAATTTTTTAAATATTTTAATATATTAATATCAAAAATAAATTTTAAAAAATTATTTTAATATATTTTCATATTATAATAAATAACCATAGCTGTAATACACATGACTGCTTATTGGACTTCGTGTTCACGAAGAGATTTTCATTTACACATATCATCTTTATATTTTTTAATCACACTCAAATACCCCATCACCGATTCAAAGTCTGCTCTTCTTTTGAGAAACAAATCTGCCCATTTCTCTTTTAGAGACTCTTTGAAAACAGGATTACTCCGTATTTTTAAAAAATTTAATTTTTTTTATATTTTAATACATTGAATTCAAAAATAATTTTTAAAAAATAAAAAATATTATTTTAATATATTTCAGTATAAAAAATACTCTAAAAAACAATCACAACTACACTTCTAAACAAACCTTTAATGATTTTCTATCAACATCATCAATCAGAATTGGTAACAGCCGAATGTCTCTGACATTATATTTAGTGTTTATTTCTATGGTTAAATTATATTTTTCAAAAAATAATTGATTTTTAAATTAATTTTATTTTAATGATTTTAGATTTTTTAAGGTATTAATATCAAAAATAAATTTTAAAAAATAAAAAATATATATTATTTTAATATATTTCTAAATATAAAACACTTTAAAAATTACTTCCATGCATTACCATGTAAAGAAAAAAACTTGGAAACTTACATGCTCGATCCTTCGTAAGCTTTTTAATAGCGGTGATATTGTTAGCAATTGCAATTATTTACGTTTAATTCTGTTTAACTAATTATCTTAGATAATTATAAACTAATTAATGTAGTGTATATAATATAATCACTAAAAAAATCATGCAAGTAGAATAAAAATTAAATTTTTAATTTGTTTTAAAGAAAGCAACTTGCATGCATTCAAATTTAATCAATATGAATTATATAAATTCATGAAATGGGAGTATTATATATTTAAATTAACAAATTGTTTAGTAACATTTACTTGTTGAAACAGTGCAATTAGCCCATTAGGATTTCAAAAATATTACCTCACCGTTGACGAACCGTGAAAATAAACTCAAAAACTCTTTACAAAAAAAAAAATTAAACCTAGGCTCTATAATTAATTACCAAAAAAAAAGAAGCAAAACAATGTTGTAAATAAGGTATAAGAGATCATGCTTATCGTACAAGTATTCAACTCCTTTTTATACTATTTTTTGAAATTAAAACTAAAGCATAATTAATTATGATAATTACTAGAATTAATTATCATTGTCTTGCTTTAATTGCCGAGCTTTAAAAAGAATAAAAAATCTAATAATTTCTTGCCTTTTAAAAACCAAATGTTTTTCTTTTATATAAAAATTTTGGTGCCATACTATTTCATTTTTAACTTTTTCAACTTTCTACTATATAAATTACAAGAAAATATTGTATTATTTCAATATGGGATAGAGAATTTTGAATTTCAAAAAAACATGTCAATGAATGAATGTTTAGGATTACCTTATATATAATTCATCTATAATTTGTTTTACTCTTGTTAATATTATATGTTAAATTTTTTGTTAAAAAATAATTTTTAATAAAATATTAACACCAAAAATGAATTTACTATATTTTTAATTTGATCTTAAATATGTCAATTAATCATGTATTTTAAATAAATTTCTATCAAATTTTGTTTTTTTTCAACACATTTCTTACGTATATGATTAAGAATCTGTTTGTTTTTTTGTTTTAATGGTATTTTTTTAAAAAATTCTTTTTTTAAATTTGTTTTGGCTTTAAATTAATAATTTTTTGTATTATCCGATTGTTCTGATGAGCTGATATCAAAAATAAATTTTAAAAATATAAAAAAATTATTTTTATATATTTTTAAATAAAAAATAATTATTACGACAATAACAATTATGCTTTAAGAAAATTAGTTGGTATACTAGTTACCATCAAATAGGAATGATTGCATGTAGAGATTAATATAATAAAACACTCTAAAAGTCTTACGATTAGGTTCGTTATCAATTCCAAACTCTTTAGAGAGAGGCATCCCAACCATCAATGAACCTAGCTAGCTCGTTTCTACATGCACTTTATCTGTATGGTTAAATAAATTAAAAGGGCTTAATAGTATGCTTCGCAGAATGCAAAAGGTTCAATTTTTAGTGGTAAATACAGGTGAAGTTTCACATGGATAACCTGAACGAGAAAAATCCTCATGACTGCTGTTCTGTTCAAAATACCTGTAGCACAATAGTGTTGAACGAGGCAGTTTTCATGGGATGTTAAATTATGACCTCTGCTACTGATAGAGAGAAACTATGATACCGCCTGCTATCACCCATAAAGAATATATTGCAGAATTGGACCATATGTCCCTTGGTTTTCAGTGAAGACCATCATGAGTATAGATGCTGATGAATTATCGAACCTCTCACGGGCTAGTAATGATAGTGACTGAGCTAGTTGTTGAGCACAACAAAGAAAAGGCCGGACCACCAGCAGCATCCATGGATCCTCTCTCTCTCTCTCTCTCTCTCTCTCTCTCTCTCTATATATATATATATATATATATATATATAGATTGTGGGTGAGAGAGGATCCATATACATCAGTCTTCTCTGGCTGCCACTCAATTTTTGGGTCGTAAAGTTACATTAATGTTGATGTGAGAAACCGTAGCTGGTGAGGGAATTAAAGGCAGATTCTTCTTTTGAAATGAAAGCGTATTCGGTGTCTAAAGAAGTAGGAGCTAGGATAATGACCATTCATGTCAATCTTGACATGTGCATCGTTGATAAATACATCGAGACTAAAGTTGTATTGCTATTATCTTGACACCAGTCTAGCATTGTCTTTCTCGATAATCCGAAATAAGACCATCGGTATCTTTTCGTGCTTAATTTGCATAAAACAGAAAGAAAGATATGTAGCTGTAACTAGCTTTGTAGCCCACGCTTGGGACACCATGATTAGCCGTGGAATGAACTGTTTTTTCTTTTTTTAATAATTTTTAAATGCTAAAATGAGGTAAAAAAAAAAATAGTGGTAAACCTATAACTACGACAATTAAGATTAAGCCAATCTAAGATATTTTATTAAATCTGTAATTCAGATCATAAGATTAGAATAACTTGATAAAAAAATAAAGTAAATTATAAAATTTTTTTTAAAAAAAAAAAACTCTATGTTAACTTTTCAAACTCGTGATCCAAATCATAAAATTAGAATAACTTGATAAAAAAAATAAAGTGAATTATAAAGTTTTTTTTTTAAAAAAAACTCCATATTAACTTTTCAAACCTGTGATCTGAATCATTAGACATAAAGCACCAATATGAACAAACCATAAAATTCAATTCTCATTCAATCAAATATTGAAGGATGAAATTGAAAAAAAAATTCAATTATACAAAAGAATTAAAAAAATACCAATTAAAAGAACGAGGATCAAAACTAAAATACAAAATAAATTTTATTTTTTATTAGAGGGTGAAATTGAAAATAATAGTCAATTAAGTAAAACGAAAAAAACAAAATCAAAAGCATGATGGTCAAAATGTAAGAATAAAAATAATGTTTTAATTGAAGGAAGAAATTGAAAAGAAATTTAAACTTATGTAAAAGGGCTAAGAAGAAAAATTAAAAATCAAAACAATGAGGATCAAATTAAAAAACATAATACCTTTAATTTAATTTGAAGAATGAAATTAAAAACCAATAAAACTTATATAAAAAGGCCAATGTAAAAAATTAGAAATCCAAAGAATGAGGACCAAATTGAAGAACATAATATTTAGTAAATTGAAATTGAAAAATAGTATTGAAAACAAACAAAACTTCTAAAAAAGGACTAAGATCAAAAATTAGAAATCAACAAAATAAGAATTGAAGTTAAAATATTAACAACTAAGAGAACCAAGTTGTAATTTTCAATGGAGGAGAGGGAAAAGATGGAGAGAGAAAAAAAAGATTCATCAACAACAAATTGAAACACCACTGAGACACAAGTCACATCAATAAAAAGAAAACATGGTGACACTTCCAATGACATGATAAAAAGGCATTTTTGGATGCTAGGAAGCATCGCACGCGCCTCTAGGTGACATGCACTCGTCTTTTTTTCTATTTAGCCAAATACCAAAGTTCCCCTGAGATGACTTTATAATTACAAAAAAGTCATTGTGAAAAGACCAAGAAGCCCATTGACTCCAGGTTTAAAACTTTTGCTTTTAAGTGTATCTTCATCATTTCACCATGCATTTTAATTATTTATTATTTTTTTATATTGGGTAAAATATTGAATTGCCCCTCAGTTGACATCATAATAAAAAAAAATCATTATAAAAATACTAAAATACCTTTGATGCCAAGTTTATTTTTGTTTTGTTTTGAAAGGTATTTTGGTCGTTTTACTCTGTAATTGAGATATGAAAAGACTCATTTATCCCTGGTAAGTTTTGTAATGACAAAAGGGTCATGTGAAAATATTTTAATGCCCTTGATAGCTGGTGTTAAGTTTTTTAGGTTGAGGGGTAAAAACATCATTACAATGTTCCAGTGAACAATATCAATGAGTATATAGCTACAATACTTTCTTGAGGCTAATTAGCTCTTTTTAATAAGTCATTAATAATTTTTTATTATTTTGGAATCACTTAAAAAAAATATTTGTGGAAGTGTTATATTACAATTGTCGCAGGGTACATCTTGGTGAACTATAATTATTTTAGGATTGATATGGTAAGATTAAAAACTTGAGTCACCACCTAGTCTTATTGTAATTAGAAACCCTAACTGGTCTTTAGAGTTTTAAGTAAAAAACTAATTATAAATAGAAAAAATAACTATCACCTTATATCTTCCTACCCAAGATAAGTTACAACCATATACATCCTACCTAAGGTAAGTTGTCATCTTATACATCATACATAAGGTAAGCTTGCATTGTTACTTATCTTTGATGGTAAAAGTACCTATTATGTCATTGCTAAAGTTTACCTAAAATAATATATGTATTATCATGAAAGGGTAAGGACCACTAAAATGATATGGGATCTAGGCCTTGTAATAAAACTTAATCCTCACTTTTATGATATGGATGTTAGACCCAAAATGATGGTAAATGATAAATTGAGCTTCATGCCTTCTTTGCTTGATTATATCCAAAATAGGTCTGAAGGACACCTTACACCTAATGAGTCTTTGTGGGGTCACGTTGACCCAACTTAAGTTTACTCACAATGGTAGGGAGGAACATGTCGCAATACCCAAATATTCACACACAAAATGACAAAACAACATTCACAATAAAGTATTTATATAATTTGTATATATTGTTTTTTTAATTAACAAAGTTTCAAATTCACGAGAAAAAAACTTTTTTAAGGATCTTACCATACTCGGGTTGATTCTTCGGTAAAAAATTAGAACTTTATATTTCTAGAAAAAAAAACCATAAAGTTTCAACTTCTTGTGAACAAAACCCTTTTTTTCATATAATAATTTCAACTCAAAAGCTTAAACTGCTAGGTGAAGGTACAAGGTATGACTTATATTATACTTTAACACATCATCTCAAATGAAAATTTTTTGAATTTGAAACTTGCACAGGCTCATTACTACCACGTGCTTAATTTTATTAAATAAAGTGAGAATTATGAGATTTGAACTCATGATCACTTTTCCAACAGTGCGTTGATACCATGTCAAATAATAAATTCAAACTAAAAGATTAAGTTGTTAGATGAGACCCTAAGATATGATATATATATATATATATATATATATATATATATATATATATATTATTCTACAACACACATTCTCAAGTGAAAGCTTTTTAGACTTGAAACTTACACAATCTCATAATACCTTGTGTTATTCATTAATTTTAATTAAAAAAGAGAATAGGGGGTGGTGCCTAAGATATGATTTATATTATTCTTCAACACACCTTCTCAAGTGAAAGCTTTTTAGGCTTGAAACTTACACAATCTCATAATACCTTATGTTATTCATTAATTTTAATTAAAAAAGAAAATAGGGGGTGGTGAGATTTAAACTCGTGACCTTTTAGTCAGTAAAGCTCTAATACCATGTCAAAAAATCATCCCCACCTTAAAACTTAAGATGTTAGATGAAGGTCTAAGATATGATTTATATGATGCTCTAAACTAGTTGATTCTTCAACTAAAGAAAACTATTTATTTAAATTTTAAAAAATATCAAATTCTCAACTTTTTTAGTATAGAACCCATTTAAAGATTTTACCTTCGATAAAAAAAAAATGATCAATGAACATCTCATAAGAAGAAAATGAAAACCTATATAATCACATCATTATAAAAAAAATCCCATGATGATCAACAAACACATACACACATGAAAATTAATAACATATTACAAGTTCAAAAGAGATTAATCGATATATTAAGGTTCAAAATCAACCTAAGAAGTTCTTCCTTGAAAACTATTGGAATGGCTAGACAGTGGTGTCTCTTGTCTTCCATACACTAGCAAGTTGACTATTGTGGGGTTGTGATATGTGTGAAACATGCGAAGATATTGCTCTAAAAAACATACTAGAACTTAGATTCTTTTGGGTGTGTTAATAGTATAATTGCTGTGTTATTAGGTAGGATTTCTTGTGGATTTTCAAAGCACATTTAATTTTGATTAATGACTGGTATAGAGACAATGAGAGGGTAGATCATGTCACTAGTTTTTGGTTGTGGAGCGACGAAGAGAGGGGGCAATGGGGTTGTCTGTGGTTTATATGGCTAGATCAAGTATGAGTTTTATTTGGTCTGTCTCACAAGCATACTAAAAAAAAATAGCAAGTATGATATTTGGTTAGGACATGGACGACAAATACCTAAAATTCTTGTAGTTGAAATGTTGATTATATTCTTGCCAATTGAAAGCATTTGCCATGCTCCTTCCACCTCTCTACTTGATGGAGACTAGAACTAGTATTGATTGGACACCGTTCAACACCTACATAGGACTTATACTTTGACAAAATTTGGTAATGACAAAATAATTGTTATAAAACAATGTGCTTTAAATAGTAAATATTACGGCAACACTCATCTAATATCAATTCCATTATCTTGAAAGAGATTAGTTACAAGTTTTAATTTGTCGCATGGATTGCTTGAATTATGTAGATGGAGGAGATGAAGCTGGTACGTAGTTATTGAATACTCTAGCGACCTTCCTTCTGTTGCTGTAAACATGACATTTCAATCTAAATTCGAGAATCTGAACAGGAGGCAGCTGGCTAATGATGTTCTAATTTAAAAAATTTTGAAATGGGGTGTGATGGAATTACTAATTTATGCGAGCACGAGCAACTTTCTGAACCTTTTCTTTTTCTTTTTCTTTTTGAGAAAGTAATTCTTCAAATCATTCTTTATATATATCAATTAACATTTAACCCTGAAGAGATTAACTCAATTGGTCAGGTTAAAGTTTGTTCCCTAGAGGTCACCAGTTTGAGTCTTACAAACCTGAAGGTCACTAAAGGCTTATATGGTATTTAACTTTAGGGCCCATGGGATTAGTCGAGGTGCACGCAAGCTGATTCGGATATCCACGTTAATCTAAAAAAAACCGAACATTTGTTATTAAGGTTAATTTAGAGCAACTTATAATTTACATATATTTAGGTCTTAATTTGTCCACAATATTTGCATCTCATATAATTAGAGACTGAAAATTGGCAACATTAATCATTCAATCTTTAAAAATCACGTAATCTTTATATCCTTTCCAATTAAGATATGAATTGATTGAGACCAGAACTAGTGTTGATCGGACACCGTCAATATCTACCGGATTTGTATTTGGACCAAGTCCATATATGATAAATATAAAGATTATGAATTTCAATTCTCACATCAAAAGTGCATGGCATTGAATCAAACTAAATTAAATTAAGATAGATGAAATTAGGTGCGAGTCTTTGTTACTCGGGTGGAACATGATCTTTATTCTTCCAGACTTTGCTGCTTGATGAAGTTAGAAATTAACAATACAATAACTAATAAAAACAAAATGGTTGAACCATTTCTTTTGTTGAAATACTGAAATGTGAGCCTCGAACTTACCATAATCCAAAGTTTTTTATTTTCTTGATAACATAATCCAAGCATATTGAATGGAAAAATTTTATGGTGTATATAAGGAATGATTTAAAAACCTGAATAGACCGAAATCTGTTGGTGCCAAGTCCAAACTCTAACTTTGTCTGGGCCTTGTTCATCTGTTGTTTGTCAAGTCTTCAAAAGCATTCTAATAGGACTTGATCAGCCGATCAGTTATTTTCAGAGATGTCTAGCCTGCTTAAATCTATTGAAATGAGGAATGCTAGCGATAGTCTCTTCGATAGCCGCGAGCAACAATCTCTTTGACGACCGATAACAACACTATATCCAAATAAGGCTTCCGCTGTCTCTTTTTTTTTAGTGTTTTTATCTCAATCATATATTTGAAAATATTTAGTAAATCAATACACATCATAATTTTATATGGATTTTAATGAAAATTCTCTCTTAAAATCTTAGTTAATAAAAAACTACAATTTATAATTTTTCTTAAACATATTTTTTTAAAACCGGAACTACAAAAACTACCAGAATGCTAAGATGAAAACGTGTTGCCAATAAAATATAAAAGTATGACTAAAAACAAATTAAGTTGTTTTTTCTTTATCTCTCTTTTTATTATACATGACTAGCCTCTTAGTGACCTAGTGTACTACACAGGTAGTGTTTAGTTACTATCCCGAGACATAAGAGATAGAAATAGTAGAGACATAAAACATGTATATGATTGAAGAGAAAGAGACAAATATATAAAAATAAATTTGTTCCTCGTACAATTTTGGAGTGAATTTTAGCACCTGCAAAGCAAAAGGTATATGAAAGATACGTTTTCAGAGACTATTTATTATTTTTATCCCTAACATATCTTTGTAAAAAACTCTTAATTTTAAAATCGTCCAACTAGACATGTAAGGATAAAAGTGACTAATATCATAGTTTTAAAATCCAATCCAAGACAAGGCCCAAGTCATAGGTCAAAATAATCAAATTGGATGGATTCAGGTTAGCTCGAGTTAACCCTTATTTAAAAAAAAAAGGATCAAAATAACATCATTTTAATCAAATATTTTTTTAAAAAAAGTCAACGGTTTTCTTACTTAGATTTTGATTAGGTTCTATCACGAGTCAACCAAGTCATAAGTGGACCTGGGTTTTTTATCGAGCCAAACCTTTATTTTTTTTTTCTTAAACTTGAATCAGTCCAAGCGCCAAGTAGACTAGGTCCCAGATCAACTCGCCGGGTTGAGCCGAGTTTATGGCCAGAGTTATTATACTATTATTAATGTCATAACCTATTTTTTTACTTTTTTTATTATTTTTCTAAAAAAAACTAACATAGATAAAAACAAAAAAAATCCAAAAAATATATATTTTACTCATTTTACTCATTTTCAACATCTTTTCAAAAGAATCCAAAATTCAAAAATTTACTTTCGACGCATTCAACTATTAATACGCTTAATTCAAAATCAGTGATTAGTTTTTCTCATCAAATCCACATTGATGTTACCTTTTTCATAAAAATCAAAATAAAAAAATAATATATATATATATATGGACAAGGGGATCAAAAGCATAAAGAAAAAAAAAGAGACTAGAGTGAATTCAAGTTGCCCAGTCACCAAGTTATTTGGGGACCAAGCAATTAGGAGGAAGAGACAAAATTACTTTGTCTATAAATAGTGAAAAATCTCACAAAAAAAGGGAAGAGAATTAGTTGGGGTACTGGCCATAAAATAATGGAAGAAGGAGAATTAGTTAGAAAATTAGTCTAAAATATCCAAAACACTCTCTCTCCTGGAAAAAACCAAAACAAAAAAAAAACACAAAAAAATCTCAAAACTTGTGACCCACTCTTCTAAATAAGAGGCGCATATACCATCTCTTTCATTTTTCTTCACTTATCCAGCACACACTATTATTTTTCATAAAGAAAGGAATAACAAAACCCTCATTTTCTCCCAAAGAAAATGGTTCGTCCCTCTCTTTTAAAACATAAAAAAAAGCCACCATATTATCATCCGTTGTCCACGGTAGATCAACTATTTCACTAGCAAAGTTAAGTTCGAAGAAAGGAGTGCATTATGTGCTTTAGAGAAGAGTTTCAAAATGTAAAAGCATCAATTAAATTGAAGCAAGTGTGCCAACCAGCTAAGGCATTTACACAGAGTTTTGTAGCATATAGTTTTTACTCACAAGGAGTGTGTAGGAAATTCTTGAGGAGAATTGGTCCCTGAAGAGTTGGAGAGCCTGTGAACTCCTAAAAGGAGTTCATATGTGAACTGTTAGCAACTAGATGTTCCAGTTAAGATGACAACAGTTTGAAGATCGTCAGATGCATTGGCAAGCTACTGCAGTAAGAGACATAACATGGTTTATTGTCTCATCAAGTAAGGTAGTATAGACACAAAGGGTTGTTCAGAGATACTCATTTTGTAATCGTTCAAACTAGTGAAAAAATTATATATCATGTGTTTGGTTGCCATAGGGGGTTTTTCTGATCTTTTGAAGAGTTCTTAAAAAGGTTTTTCCTTTATAGCCAAATACCTTGTGCATTTAAGTTTTCTGTATTCTTTATTTATTTAGTTATTGATCAATATTTGCAAAATGCTATCAGATCATTTGTTAACAAATGGTAAACAGGAAAAGGGACTTTCAAAGTCCATAAACACTGTTGGGGCTTTTGTTAACCCAAACAGCATTACTAGAAACTCGTAATATCCATAACAAGTTATAAATGTGGTCTTTGCCATATCCAGCTCCTTTATCATTAATTGATAGTATCTTATTCTTAGGTTTATCTTTGAAAACACAATGGCTCCTCTAAGTTAATCAAACAAATCATATATCCATGGAAGTGAATATTTATTTTTTATCACCACTTTATTCAGTTGTTTGTTATATAAAATCTAGGGGTTCCATCCTTCTTCTTTACAAATAGTACTGGAGCCCTCTAGGGTGAGTTACTAGGATGTATGAAACCTTTATCCAGTAACTCTTATAGTTGAATCTTGAACTCTATCAATTCAGCTGGTGTCATTCTATATGATGACTGGGCTACTAGTGATGTACCAGGTAACACATCATTACTTCTCTCTCTAGTGGCACTCTCGATAACTCATCCAGAAATACTTCTAAAAACTCCCTCAATATGGGAATATTTGACAATTGAATATCATCCTTCTTTCCTTTTATCACATGGGCAAGGTAGCCTCCACATCTTTTTAATATCATCTTTCTAGTGGTTATAATCGAGATGATATAGTTTGGTATGATATTCCTCTCTCTTTCTCTCTCTTAAATGCCACCCTCCTACCTTCTAGTCCTTGGACAATTAATGTTTTCGCAAAATAGTTCGTTTGAGCCCCATACATACCTAACTAATCTATACCTAGAATGACTTCAAAGTCATATAATTCCAATGATAATAGATCTACCCTCATCTCACACCCATTAATATCAACTTTAATCCCCCTATAAACATTATCAATATTTACATTTTTACCTAATAAGATACTTATAACAAACCCTCTTTTTATCATACATGGATTTTTTCTCAGTTTCCCCACAAGTCTATCTGTAACAAATGAATGTATAACCCCGAGATTAAACAATGCATGTACTAACATAAACTTTAATTATAAGGTATTTGCCACAACATCAGGGGTTGCTCTGGTCTCTTCCTAAGTCATGTAGAACACTCTATCCTAGGTCCGATCATTCTAAACACAAGATTGGCCTTTACTACTACTTGCCCCTAACTGTGCGTATATGGTTGGTCTGTCAATAGTGGCAAATTGTTGCTAGATTTGAGCTTATTGTTGCTAGTTCTAAACAAACTTAGCTCTTCAAGGGCAATTTATTCGGAAATGGCCCTAACCTCCACAATAATATCATTTTCGACTTATGTGTGGGCAGTCCTGCCATTTATGTTCCCCCTGCAGATGTAACATTGTCCTGAAAATGCAGAACAACCTCCTAGATGTCTCTGTCTGTACTGGGAACACTGAGGATAAGTGATCGTCTTTTGTTCTGAAACTCCTCTATTAAATCTACCCTTTAAATTTGACTGTCCTCCAGTCAACCCACCTCAATACTATGAGTCAATCCTACTCTCATTCCTCCTCCCTTTCTGAACTGATTGAACTAGTATTTCTTTCTTTTCAAGAGAGGTGGTCTGCTTGTAGGATAATACATATCCCTCTATTTGCCTAAACCAGACTAGCCCTATTTGCCCTTTTTCATACATGTCTCTAAAGCTCTAGCTGCCTCTATAAGCTCTCTACTTGTTTCAAACTTAAAAGCAATCAGACATTGCCTCAACTCTTTCTGCAACCTATCTCATAGTCTCTCAATTTTATGCTACTCACTAGGAACATAATAGGAAGCAAACATGGAGAGGTCATAGAATCTCGTCTCATAATTCAGCACCGACATGTCCCCCTACATTAAAGCCTGTAATTCCTACTCCTTCACCTTACAATGGTACGATGAATAGAATTGATGTTCAAACTGGTCCCTAAAGTCGATCCATGACTATGACCCTGTTGATCTCCTCGATCTCATCGTATCCTACCAAGACCGTGCTCTATTGGAAAATAGATTGGTGGCACAATTACATCTGGTTCATCCAAAAAAAGTTCACATCTTAGCTCCCTTATACTCTTCACAATACACACCAACGTGACTACATTATTTGCTAGTACTCTTATCACTAGTGTTGTCTACACTATCAGAGCCACTAAGGTTGTCGGGGTCGATGTATTGGGCATCAATTCAATCATTACTCTCATAATTTAAACTATAAATGTTGGGTTAGCATTCAAAGCAAGGGGCTACTGGAAGTTCTGCCATTGTGGTTGGAGGTACAACACTTTGTCTTGGCTTATTCGACTTCCCAGGATGTGATACTACTTCCTGCCTCAAATCAGCATCCCCTTGAGGTCCAATCGACTCCCCTAATCTCAACTGCGGTGGCATTAGTGGCATGTGAGAGACAATATCCTCTAAGTGGTTTTTTCCTTGCCTTTCCTCAAATCCCTCCTGTCAGATCTGTCTCCTTGTTGACGAATTATTTTTTATAATTTTTTAAATCATTTGAATTATATCAATAAAAAAAATTATGTAATCTTTTTTATGTCATTTCTTAGGTGCTTTCTCCGCATCTACTTACTTTTGTGTCTTATTTTGTCTCCATTTATGAAAGGTCAAGCCGACATTATAGGCATTGCAATGCAAGGAGCCTTGCTTTGAGACATTATTGTAAGAGGAATCAAAATGATATGTGATTGCTCTTTGAAAAATAAAAGGCAGAAATATTCCATCAACTTTACATTTAAAAATTAGGTCAAATTAAAAAAAAAAAATTCAATTGTTACAACACACACAAAAGGAGTATATTTCGATGCTTCAAATCCAACATCATTTATAGTGCTAAGAGTTTCTTGCATGATTCCTTCTCTCTTTACATTTGATTAACTCTTTGTTTGGCATTATGATAAGTTTTACTTTTAAAATACTTTCACATTGCTTCATCTATAAAAAAAATATTAAATTATTTTTTTATGTATTTTTTTCGATAACTTTAACATATTAAAATAAAAAATAAATTAAAAGACTACCATTTTAATATTTTCAATTTTAATATTTTCAATTTAAAAACAATTTACATCACAATATCACAATACCATGATCAAACTCTTGTATTTTACTAAAAGTTAAAAGGATTTTTACTCCAATTACATCATAACATGTTCCTTCGTAATCCTAAATAAAATACAACTCAATACACATTTTCTTTTTAGGTTTTTTACTTCGGAAGAATTACGCTTCATTTAGGATAAGGTTTACTTGTTTTATGTTTAAGGTAAAAGACTATACAGTAACCAGTCACAAATGCGAGCAGTACATCCAAGACTCTAGTTCTTCCATGCCCTAAAAAATAATAACGT
>Ga0325411_1002427_pt1 | contig 21097 bp, 16 predicted proteins | sample PopdelMetagenome_13_FD_206181 | JGI IMG/M metagenome (GOLD analysis project Ga0325411, IMG submission 206181) | Populus deltoides microbial communities from Bellville, Georgia, United States - Xylem-PdIQD-R4 | ecosystem: Host-associated > Plants > Phyllosphere > Stem > Wood/Secondary xylem...
CAGCTTGTCAGAATTATTAAAGAAAGCTTTAATGAAATAAAAACTATGTTTGACACGATTGTATTAAAAAAGTTTAGAATACATTGCTTATGCATGAGTAGAGGGAACTTCTTGGAATCTATTTTTTTTAATTTAATTATATGATAATAAAAATAAGTATGCATATGAAAGGAAATAAATAAAATTTAAGAAAATAAAAAATCATGAAAATCTATACAAGAAGAGCGTTTGCTAATATTATAAAAAATATTATAATCTTATCGTAATAAAATAAAAACTAAATAACATCTAATAAAATTATACCCTAGATATATTTTTAATTATTTAATTTTAATGAAATTAAATTAAAATTAAAAAAAAGGCTTTAATAAATATAACCTATGTCATAGGCTTGTGGGGTCAAATGGTTTGGCACATAAATAAATTGGGTATCCATTGAAGCTTGAAAAACATAGCAAACAAAGTATCATTAACAATAGTAAAAGATGCATTATTTGATTGCTTAGATTCCGACCAACAGAGAGGTGGTTGAAAATTTAGGCTAGAGGCTTTTAGACATAAAAAAAACTATTTAAAAATCATTTTTATATGAAAACATCTAATAAACATCATTAATGTCTAAAAAAATCTAATTTCTCAACTCAAAATATCTTTAAACTGATAACTTTCTCTTTCTTTTGTTATTTTTTATTAACTTTTTCACTCCTTGCTGAAATTTAGAGACTAAACAATAAGCAAAATGAGATTTTGGATCAAAAAGTACTTTTTTGTGTCAATTCAAGATTGGCCATGTGATCTTTTTTTATTTTCTAGGTCGGTCCTTTTTCTTTTAGTCATATTTTTTCACTATAAATTCAAACTATATCTCATGAAATTAGCCTGATCACATAAAATTTTAAAATATGATCAAATCTATGAGAGGCGCTGCAGTGTATTACTACAATGAAACCACAAGGATATTTAGTTTTGTGTTAGAGAGACTAGCACAAAGCGTTTGTATCCAATTTCCTTACTAAGTTGTCAAACTAAGCAATTAGGGTTGTCAATCGATTTGACTCGGATTAGATTATAATAAATATCTGGATTCTCGAATTGGATCTTATGGATTCGTATCAGATTTTAAAAATCCATTAGACTTACCATTGAATTTTTTTAAAGAAAAAATGCTAGCTACATTCAAAATCATGCTGCATAGTCAAATGTTCCTAATAAAAAATTAAATTAAATGCCACAATTAATTTAAATTAGACAATAATTATGACAAAGCTAAAGGAAAATAATAAAAACGCCTGCTCTATGCACAACTTGATTGGTATGAAAGAAACATTTTAGTATTTTATAAAGAACAAGTTCGAGATGGACAGAAATTCAAATTGGATCAAGACGTTATAAATTATAAATACAAGTATAATACTAGCAACAACTCATGAATTATTGTCAGCTAGTCAGATTCTGAGTTTGCTCCCTAGAGATTACTGGAGTCTCATAAATTTTAGAGCCACTAGAGACTTACATGATCCTTAACTTTAGAGCCCGTGAAATCAGTCGAGGTACACGCAAGCTGACCCGGACAACTATGTTAATAAAAAAAAACATAAATATAGAGTGTTATTTAGTATTTAGAGTAAGAAAAAAAAACCCTGAATCTAAATCCATAGTCATGTTTTTTTTCTTATTTTTTATATTTATGTTTTTTTTAATATTATATTTTTATAAATAATATTAATATTAATCTGGGATCAGATTATTATCAAACCAGATTGAGATAGATCCACATTTGATCCATGGGTTAGCGGACTCGAGTCATAAAAATTGTAAACCACATTCATTTAATTACATCAAAATTGGATTAAATTGGGGTTAAAATCCGATCCATTAATAGCCAAACCAGTAATTATAAAAGGTTACTCATTTGCGGAAAGAGATGGTTTATTTTGTGTTTAAAAATGTATATAAATGGCACTTTAATTAAAATAAAGTTAGCAATTAAGTGGCATTGTTTCCATAAATGTACTCATTTAATTGGTAACTGGGAAATGACAATACTATTCAAAAAAAAAAAATTGATGTTAAAAATCATAGAGATTTAGAGAGTATTTAGAAATGTAAATAAAAATTACAAATATATTAAAATAATATATATTTTTTTCAAAAAAATAATTTTTGATATTAGCATATCAAAACAATTTAAAAATAAAAATAATTAATTTTAAATAAAAAAATTCAAATATTATAAAATACTATTTAAAACACAATTTCAAAAGATACCTTACTAGCCAAATTTAGCCTACAAATCATGACAATTGAAAATAATTTTTGTTTTGTTTACAAGATATGTTATTATGGTACGTAAAACAAGTATATATATAATATCAAATAAACATATAGACATTAATAAATAATAGAGTAGCAAAAATTTTGCGTCAACTTTTAAAATACTATCGTTATTATATCTGATATTTTATTAGTAACTTCATTTATAAATTCAAAAATCCAGCTACCAAAAAAGTTTTACCCAACACTCTGAAAAATTTCGATGTTATCCCACGTAGGCTGCCACATTCTTTTGCTGATGGGTTTAATCTTTTGCATCCGTTGGCAGTTGTAGTTCTTTGTGCGGCTAGTTTTATAGCGGTGAGTGGGACGAAAAGGACTTCTTTATTGAATTGGATTGCCTCCATTGCTAGTTCTTTAATGATTGTTTGTATTATTGTTGTTGGATTTATTCATTCCAAGGGCTCAAATTTGGCACCTTATTTTCCACAAGGAGTAGAGGGTGTTTTTGTGTCTTCGGCCATTGTATATTGGGCTTACACTGAGTTTGATATGGTTGCTACCTCGGCTGAAGAGACCAAGAACCCGCCAAGGGATTTACCAATTGGCTTGGTGGGTTCAATGTCTATAATTAGTGTGATTTATGGCCTGATGGCTATGGCATTGACGGGGATGTTCAAGTATAAAGATATTGAAATTCTATAGGTATAATTCTAAATTTATTATTTAAAAATTACTAGTTTAAATGTCATAAATCTCAGGACTATTGAAGATTTATCTGGTCATTAGCATTAAGATTTCAAAGAATGAATTGAGATGCATCTAAACTAGATTCACACACACAGTTAAAAAAGAGAAAAAGAAGACAGGTATACAGAGATTGAGCCAAATGCTGCATATTCGGTTGCTTTTGCTCAAATTGGCATGAATTGGGCTAAGTACTTAGTGAGTAGTTGAGAAACAGTGCACAAAATAAATCTAGCAGCTAAGAATCTCAGCACGCATAGCGCAACTTTGTAACCAACCAAGGCACTTCGTGGAGTACTCATTAGTCCTGCAACGCATAGAGCATATTAGTATCGAGCAAGCATTGAAAAAAAAAAAAAAACAGAGAAAGTAGCTGTCGAGGCCAGAGGTTGCAGCATGGGAATCTGATATAAAAGCTAACGGATGCAGGGATTAATTCAAGAGCTGTTCTTCTAAGTTGTACCCATATATATCTTTCAGCCGAGCTCAATCACAAAGAACACATAAAAACGAAAAAAAAAAAGCAATACAAAATCCTGACCGGTGAGTAGGAAATGTTAAGCTAATGAACAATATACAGTATTGTTAGAAGGCCACGTCGTTCAGAGAGAGGCCCAAAGCCAAATCCCAAATATTTTTGGGATGAAGTGGACGTGAATGAAGACCGTTGCAGTCATGTGCAAGTAGAGAACAAGAAGATTGCAATATTGGACTGGGTCTTTTGCAGTTGAGAGTTTCATATCATAATTGAGAGTTCTACGTGTTTGTGTTTTCCTGTTGCATGTTATTTCCATTTGTTATGCTCTATATTTCTTACCTGTTTGAAGTTCCAGTTGTTAGCTACTAATTTCCCTTCATTTTCAGCATTCCTATACGTAGCTTTGCTTATTCAAGCATCCAGAATTTATCACTGAAGTATGAGAAAAATATTCAACGAAATTGCGCTCCTTTTCTCACCCAGAGAGAGGGGGAGAGAGAGAACAACAATTTACATTAGCATTTGTAATATTTGCTGGGATCTATCAGAAGGACATGCTTATATCTCCCATGGTTGATTCTGAGCCATTAGGAATGTATGCTGTAAAAAACATTAAAAGGCGTTCATTACATATCAGTTGTTTCAGTAATTATTGACAATGAGTCCAAAACCTTTTTGTATTATCAAGAAGAAAGTTCAGTAACAGAAGGTCAATATTCTAGAGGAATTGCATAGGAACTGGAAAACATGAATCATGGTTCAGATGAACACGATGCTGCTTCACCATTTTCATCACTAATTGATATTAAGAAGCACAAAATCATTTTTCCATTAATATGCAGCAATTAAAATAACCTATAGCATCAATTAATGTCAAAATAGCTGCAGTTGACACTGAGCTATCCTTGCGTAAGAAAGAAACGTGTTCAGACCTAAGATTGTTCGCCTTAATTTGTCTTGGGATGTTGCTTCTCAAATTGACTCATAAATGATTAAATTATTTATTTAATATTAAATATATTTATAGAAATAGTTTAATGATAGAGTACATCATAATATAATTATATTATCTTTTTAGCAATGAATTCGCTTTTTTAAGACACTTATAAAAATTGTTTACATAGTTTGGATGCCTGGAGAAATTTTATTATTTTAAGTTAGTAAGAATTAATGCTTATTATAAAATAAATTGAAAATAACAATCTATATTATTATTTAAAACATTGCAAGTTTAATGGTAATAGCAGTTATCAAACCCGGTCCCGATATTGACCTGGCCAAGAGACCGGGTCCTGGGTTTCATGAGTCAACTCGGATCAATCCGGAAAAATTAAAAAAATATATTTAAAGTTTTAATATTTCATATAAAAAAATTAAGAAAAAATCAATGTAAATATAGGTTATACATGTTGTAAATAATGAAGTTTAAAAGAATATTTTAAAGAATTTTTTATCCCATATTGAAAAGATACTATGTTATCCTTTTAAGTTAAAGTATTTAGACTAAAATTTTTTTTATCTCACATTGAAAAAAACATAACTTTTTTTTTTGTTAATATAGAATATATATACTAAAGGGTTTCAAATCTTACATTGAAAAAAATTAATTTTTTTCTTATGAACATAAAGTGTGTGTGTGTATATATATATATATTAAAATGCTTCAAATCGTATATTGAAAAAATAACTTTTTTTATTTGGAACATAGAATATATATATTAAAATGCTTCAAATCGTATATTGAAAATATATTATGTTATCATTTTAAGTTAAAGTATTTAAATAAAAAAGTTTTTTATCTCACATTGAAAAAACATAACTTTTTTCTTGTGAACATATAATATAAATACGAAAAAGCTTCAAATCCCACATTGAAAAAATAATTTTTTCTTGGAAACATAGAGTATATATACTAAAGGGTTTCAAATCCCACATTGAAAGAACATAACTTTTTTCTTGTAAATATAAAGTATATATACGAAAGAGTTTCAAATCCCACATTGAAAAAATAAAATATTTTTCTAATATTTATATAATAAACTTTAAAAAGTGTTAATAACCAACTAAAAAAAATATGAAAAAAGAGGGGTATAGGAGAAAAATCACATTTGAAAAAAAAAACAACGGGTCTCATCCGGGTTCTATTGGGTCGATCGAGTTTTGCCGAGTTGTTTTACCGGCCGGTCTTTTAACAAACTCGGGCCGATCCAGCCACCAGGTCTCAGGTCGACCTACCAGACCGGTCCAGATTTAATAACTATAGGTAATACACATCAACATCAATGGCAAAATAATTTTATTTTTCTTTTTGTATTTTATTGTGCCTTATATCCCTTATCACTATCAAACACAACTCAATTTTTATTTTTTGTTGTCTTTTTCCTAGTTTTTTTTAATGCAAAATCCAGAGTGTTTTATATATATATATATATATATATATATATAATGTACCATGAATGTTCATTAGCATAAGTTTTAAGTAAAATATAAATTAGTTCATCTAGTTTTGAAAACTAATTAATTACTTTTTGTCCATTTCATGTTATTTTTTAATTTATTTTTTTTTCTTGTTTTAAAAAGAGAAAAAAAAGTAAATAATATAAAAAGATTGAAGAGAAAAGAATAAATTTTTGAAATAAAGTAATATTGAATTAAGCATGGTTAAGAGACTAATTAATTTGTTTTATAAAATTAGTGGGACTAATTTACAATTAACTCCATCAGCTTTGGATTTTTCTTCGAGGTGGCCTGTCGTGTTTCCCATTGCTTTTCTACCAAACACACTTCGTAACAACACACCTCCCTCAAATCAATTCTAATTCCAATTCCGACGAGCCAGGCAAAGAAAAAACCATTCGGACCACACTCCCACTCTATCAGAGAAACTAGCGATGCCTTTTCTATTGTATTCCAACTCCTACTGACGCTGAACTATAATTATGACTCAAATTCTACCATCAACAGAAACAAACCAGCCATTGCTATATCCCCATAACAATTCGAACCCAACAATAACTTCAATGGATGTTCAAAACTCGCCAAGAAAGAGTTACTGGAGATGTAGCAAGCAAGATTTTTTCCCAGAACCATCCTTCAAAGATTTGTCCTCTTACAGGACAGCACTGTCTCAGATCTGCCCTCGTTTGAAAGACCGTCTTCTCTCTCGTTCTACTGAAACCCATGAGCTCGTTACTCTACGAAGAGAGAGTGAAAATTCTATGCAAAAATGTCTCACTTGGTGGGACCTCATGTGGATGAGCTTCGGCTCTGTTGTGGGCTCTGGTATCTTTGTTATTACAGGACAAGAAGCTCGTGATAATGCAGGTCCAGCTATTGTACTTTCTTATGCACTCTCAGGGTTTTCTGCTTTGCTTTCTGTTTTTTGTTACACTGAGTTTGCTGTTGAGATTCCTGTTGCTGGAGGTTCTTTCTCTTATCTTCGCGTTGAGTTAGGTGATTTTATTGCATATCTTGCTGCTGGGAATATACTTTTAGAGGCAATTATTGGTGCTGCGGGGTTAGGGAGGTCTTGGTCTTCATATTTTGCAAGCATGATTAATTCTAAAAACCCTGACTTTATGAGAATTAAAATTGACTCTTTCGCTGATGGGTTTAATCTTTTAGATCCATTAGCAGTTGTAGTCCTCTTGGTGGCTAATTCTATAGCAATGAGTGGGACAAAAAGGACTTCTTTCTTGAATTGGATTGCCTCTATTGCTACTGCTTTTATCATTGCTTTTATTATTGTTGTTGGGTTTATTCATTTCAAGAGCTCAAATTTGGTACCCTATTTTCCGAAAGGGGCAGAGGGTGTTTTTGTATCTGCAGCTGTTGTGTATTGGGCCTACACTGGGTTTGATATGGTTGCTACTATGGCTGAAGAGACCAAGAACCCGTCAAGGGATATACCAATTGGCTTGGTTGGTTCAATGTCTATAATCACCGTGATTTATTGCTTGATGGCTTTGGCATTGACAGGGATGGTCAAATATACAGAGATTGATCCAAATGCTGCGTATTCGGTTGCTTTTGCTCAAATTGGCATGAATTGGGCTACGTATTTAGTGAGTATTTGTGCACTCAAGGGAATGACTACAAGCTTAATGGTTGGATCACTTGGACAAGGAAGATACACTACTCAAATAGCGAGATCCCATATGATTCCTCCTTGGTTTGCTCGGGTTCATCCCAAAACTGGAACACCTATCAATGCTACTCTTCTAACAACTATTCTTAGTGCTATTGTAGCATTTTTCTCCAGTTTGGATGTTTTATCGAGTGTATTTTCTATTTGTACGCTACTTATTTTCATGTTATTGGCTGTTGCATTGCTTGTGAGGCGATATTATGTGAAAGATGTTACATCAAAGAATGATTCAGTTACATTTTTTGTGTCCCTGTTCACTATTGTTGGTTCTTCAATTGGAGTTACTGCACTTTGGAATTCAGGTGTGAGAGGGTGGATCGGATATGTGGTGGCTTCTGTTATTTGGTGTTCAGGTACTTTGGGGATCTCTTTGCTGCACAAGCACCGTGTTCCTAAAGTTTGGGGTGTTCCTCTTGTCCCATGGTTGCCGTCATTGTCAATTGCGATGAATGTGTTTCTACTTGGATCATTGGATTATAAAGCGTTCCTGAGGTTCATTATTTGCAGTGCGGTGATGATGTTGTACTACCTGATGGTTGGTGTCCATGCAACTTATGATGTGGCTCATCAGAACCAAAAAGAAACATTGGCTGAAGAGGGTAGATGAGGTGTATGTATTTCTACTGGATGTTTAACAAATTGATGTTGTTATCTATGATGATAATGTTCATATTATTGACTCAGATATTTAATGAATATTTAGCATCTTATAAAGTAAACAATATGGTTTAAGAGAATCAGGAACGTAGGCAAGTTTGTGTTTGGAAAGTACCATGTTCAAATAAATTGATTATTCATTGAATTTCTTCGTTGACTATTTTTCTTGCAACTTGATATTCAATAAATTATGCTATTAAACATCTCATTGAAACCAATCTATGTACAATCCAGCATAAATTCAGGGGTCCTTGAGTATTCATTAATCCATCAATACAAATCTGCTCATTCATTTATGCAAATACGGACTCAATATTAACCACGTGTGGCTTGCAGCTCAAAAAGTTCAGCAAAAGTACACCAATAGGGCATAGGCTTTAGAGGAAACTTGAGATGTGGTTCTGGTTTCTGCATAGTTATCTGTGGCCTGAAGGCAGAATCTCTCAATCTTATGATTGGAGCTTCATAAACTGCAAGTGGCTTGTTTAATGACATGACCTTGTTTCTTGAGCTTTCCTTTTTTTGAAATTTCTAAGGGGTATTTCAGAACCAAGTTATCTCTAGCTGATGGGTGTTTGCTGATTGGAAAGTTCAAGTTTCCAAAGATATAGACTGGTTTCCGGTTTGATTTCTGAAAGTTAAATTCAGAGGAATTCTTTTGGTAAGGGTCTTTTCCCAATTCACCCCATTTATCATCTGTGTTTTAATGTTTGCTACTTTTAATCTCCAAGACCATTTGAGATGAACGGTTGAAATGCTTTGCAATAATATCCGGAATGTTATAGGATCTTTAGTACATTACCACTCTTCTTCAGTCTTGACATTAATTGAAATGGTTGTATCGAGTCTTTTACTTTGTCCTTTGCATTAATAAACATTGTTCATATCAAACTGAACCTTTCTACTAGATGGTAAAACCCTGTGTAGATGACATTGGACCTTTATTCGGGGAAAATATTTCACTTTCTGTGATTTTTTGAGATTTAGTATGTCATTTAACATCTGTTTTATCACATGTACTGGGATCTATGCCTGAATTTAGCCATTGATTCTAGACTCGGTGCTGAGGTGTTCCATAGGATCTCTGCTGCCTTTTGGATGCTAGAGAGTTGGAGATGCCTACTGTATTGCAATAATACTAGTTGTGATGCATCGAGGACCTAAAATGTAGGATGCAGGTCTTAGCCTTGAGCTTCTATATCAAGTAACGTCTACTTGTAGACGGCCACCAAAAAGAATTAGCTTTTCAATGCCTTATCTGTCCTGAACATTTACAGAGTGATCTCCATTCTTTTCTGTCAGTCATCCTCTTCATGCAAGTAAAAAAATCAGAAAAAGAATGGTTGATGTGGTCCCTCATTCATTGGTATTTTTTTAAAGGATTGTTTTCGTTATAATGCTATAGCTGCATTGAAAGTCTCTAGCTCATGTTACATAAAATTTGAAGTCTACTAAAGCTTTATGCACATGTTTGATTAATTTTGTTGATAATCTCATTGAATGAATACATGCTATTACTTTTAGGCAACTGGGTTCAACATAGTTTCATCATTCTTGTCATGTTGGGCCTGGAATTTTTTTAAAGGGCTTCATTGAGTAAGGCAACTGTTTCTTCCACAAACTGTATCTGTTGTCTTTTTGGCTTCCGATAGAAAGGAGTTCAGAATGCTTGTCAGCTGAATCTCTTGAATTCTATGTAGTTTTTACTTTCCAAATGCTTGTTTCAGCTTATTCTTTGATGTTTGTAGGATTACTTGCTCTGACCAAAAGTTGATTGTGAATATTTTGACTTGTTTGCTGGGATTACCTCAGCATTTGAAAATTTTAGAATCGATATCATTTCATCTTCTTCTCATGATCATTTAGCTCTGAGCTGCTCAACTGCATGGATCATTGCGCTCTTAAATTACTAGGATTGTGAGCATAACATACCATTTATATGAAATAACTAGATTATATTGAAGTCTTCTTTTTACTGTCTTGAAAGTAGTTGAGTACATTTGATTTTTGAAGGAAAGGTATGGTATCGTGCTGAGCTGAAGTATTTTCTGTTTCTGGATCAAGTTTTGTTAAGCATGACCCAATCTTCTTCTATATGCTAGCTTCTTCTTTTTTCCCGGTCAATCAGAGGGTTTTCTTCATCATTCTAGAAACCTTGAAAATACACAGTATTGTAGATATTAAACATATTTATCATATGTTCTCTAAGAATACAAAACGGAGTAAATTACGTGTGTCTCGTTTTTTTTATAATGGAAATTGAAAAACAGTATCCTAATAAAAAACACGCCTGTGAAAATAAAACAAACATGTACTTTTTACATAGAGTTTAGGTCATAGCTTTTGAGTTCTTTCTTTGCTTCATAAACTTTTAAAAGAAATCCATCCTTTAAAAATAGTATTATTGAAATCTTGAAAAATTGATTCCATTATACTCGTTTGCAGTAAGTGATTAACAATAAAGTTTTAAGAATAAAATATTAATCATTGATAACAACAAATTTTTAACTTTATTATATTTGAATATTTTAATAAATAAATACTTTATATTGTTTTAGTTTAAGTATGATATTCATTTATGTGCATAATATTTATTTATAAGAAATTGATACAAAACAAGGAGAATTAATTATGTAATTAGTATAATTAATTTTTCATTAATTTTGGTTTAAAAAATAGTATAAATAAAGGATGAAAAGGAGATGTTCTACACATTTTATTATAGCCATTAGCCTTATTCTCTATATTTGTTAAGATTGTTTTGCTTTTTGATTTTTTTTGCTTTGCTTTCTTTCTTTTTTACCCTTTGATATAGAGCTTAGGTTCTAGTTATTTGTAATGGGTTTTTGAATTTTCTTCTTCCTTTGATTCGTAGACTTTTAAAGAAAGTGTATCTTTAAAAGTAATGTTATTGGAATTATAAGAAATTTATTGCATTATGTTTGTTTGCATTAAGTGATGAGTGATAAAGTTTCAAGGATAAAAAATTGATTCTTGACAACAACAAATATTCAACTTTATCGAATTCTAAGTGTTACAACAAATAAATATTGTACACTATTTTAGGATATGTATAATATTCATTTATATGCTTAATATGCATGCTAGCATTTTGTTTTTATCTCTTTTTCAAGATTCAGTATATGATTAGTAAATGTTGGTTATTGGGTTAGGGCTGGTCCGTTCATGATGGATGAGCCTGGTCCAAGTTATTAGAAAAATTACTAAAGGAAGTAACCATCTTCTCTAATCATATATAAAGAGACATAACCCATATGGAATGATAACTTTTCATTATTGAAAGAACATGGTTCTCTCTTTCTCTTCTCTCTTCTTGACTCTCTGCATTAACTTGACAAGATTTACAAAGATGTTCGTACTGTGGAATATCACTTTGGTTCTAGTAATTGAAGTGGCATTGAAGTAATTGATCAAGGAATAAGAAAGCGAATTCTCACAAGTAAGTTTTCCTTTCCAGTCTACATTGGTATCAGAGCCATGATTTTTAATATTGCTTTTATGCAATATATCTATTATTACATGAACGATAAATGTAAATTTTATGTTAAAAAATACTTTCATTGAGAATTTTGAATTTACAAAATTTTATGAAGTAATTCAGTTATGATTTTGTCTTTTCTATGTTAATTAGATAAGATCTTCTGCAAAACATTTTGCATGGTAGTTTTAATAATTCTATTATCAATTCATGTGTAAATTGATGATGGAAATGGAGATTGGAACGTTTCCATTTCCATTTGACTACAATTACAGTAGTCTTGGAGTCATTTGGCAGTTAATTAACTGTCATTTGATGGTTTAAAAAAAAACATTGGCTACGTGAATTGATAATGTGAAAGGGAATTGGAATTTGCCCATTTCCATTTCTATTCCCAATTGACTACCTGTAGTCATTTGGAAACTGTCATTTGACAGTTAAGAAAAATAACTGCCTTTAGGCAGTTGAGAGAATAGTTATTTAAGAAAAAAAGAAAAAAAGAAAATCGAATGAACACATCTTTTGAAAGATGTGTATATATATTAATAATGTTAATATATATATACACATCTTTTAAAAGATGAGTGGCAGTTAATATATATTAATAATTATTAATATTAAGAATAATATTAAGACAATTAATTTTTTTTTGTTAATATAAATTGTCAAATTGTGGAGTAATTTATTTATTGTTAAAATAAATTGCTTAATTTCCATATTTTTTTTTAACACATATGATGATACATGCTTTAATTAAATATTAATTATAATATTTATATGCTTTTGGAATATTTTGTTGTTGTAGATAGGCAACAACAAATCGATCAACATTGGTATCATTTGTTGGGTAGACTGGCTATGAGTGGTGTTTACAAATTCTACATGGAACATCAAATGTTAATCGTTCTTAATTCTCTGCTTGGGGAATGAATGCCGGTGTGATTATCGTTGGAATATAGGTTGGAATCCTTAGATTTCAACAATCTCGCAGATGAAATGCTGCTTGAGAGGAAACGTCAGTATGTCGAAAAGGGTATACGACGCACTGGAAGAAGCGCAGGTCGTTTGGATGCTGCTACTAAATTCATTCCATGGTTTGAGCAGAATGAACTTAGAGGAGATGACTTTGATGAAATGGATGACGTAATTTGAGACCCTACTTATGTGCCTAAAATATAAAATAATTCAGAAATGTATTATTCTTAATATTGTATTCTTTTTTAAGATGAATAGTTGTTTAATTGTGAACTGAATATTTTATGTAATTTAAGTTTTAATCACATTATATGCATATATATGATAATATAAGCAACGTGATTAGTGGGAGTTGTTAGTTGAAACTAATAACTATAATTTTACACTCATTTAAATTTCCAATAATGATTAGACCATACAAATAAAAATTGATTAAGTGTTTAACATTCTTTTCATTTCTCTTGTATGTGTTCGATTATTATTTGTTTAATTTAAAATGGAGTGGCAAAATATGTCAATTAAATTGTACTAGATACTAATATTTGTAATTGCTGTCAATAGCGTTTAATATGACTGCATCTAAGAGTATTATTGTTGATTTGAACCATGGAGACAAACTAAGTGAAAAGAATTACGATGTTTGGCATCGTAAGATTGAGTATCTCCTTGAAGAGCAAGAAATGCTGTAAACAATCAGACAACCGATGGCTGAACCTGAGCAAGGAAACACTACTCAGCACAAGCTTGATAAGGAAGCATGTCAAACCTATAAGCGCAAAGATCATGTAACTTGCATTTTGATGTTGAGCAGCATGAGAAATGATATTATACTGCGTTTTGAAAGGCATCGTTCAGCTTAATCTGTTTGGGACGCAGTAAAGATTCAGTATGGAGGAACCTCCACTACTAGACTTCGCCAGCTAACCCTCAAATTTGATGGTTATAAGAAGCGCCAAAATCAGACAATGAGGCAGCATCTTACGGTCATGTTTAACATGATCAGTGAATTAAGAGGTGCTGGACATGAGATGACTGATGAACAACAAGTCCAAGCAGTTATCCACTCTTTGCCATACCATTGGGAACCCATGCGTATTAACCTTACCCACAATGACAACATCAAGACATTTGATGATGTTGCTCGTCATGTCGAGCTTGAAGAAGATCGACTTCACGCTGAGAAGCCTATAAACGAGGCTTTTATATATGAGACTAAGATGCGTGGAGCATTTGGCTCTAAATATAAAAAAGGTAAGGCTAAAGGTCCTAAATATGGCAAGAGAGGAATATAAGCAAGTAGTAGTGGACATAAGCGCAAACGTGGGAAACGCGGCGGTAAGAAAGACAAGAATATGAATTGTTTCAATTGTGGTAAACCTGGTCACTTTGCTCGTAATTGCACTAAGCCAAAGGTAATGTTTAACCACAATCATCCCTCTAACTTATACGTTAGTAGTTGTTTAATTCTTGCTGAATCTGTTCCTTTTTAGACTATAGACTCAGGAGCAACTGACCACATAGCAAGGGATCGAACAACCTTTGTGGAATTCCGTCGAATTCCAAAGGGAAGTAGATACATATACATGGGGAATAATGCTTCCATTGCTGTGCTTAGGATTGGTACCTGCAAACTGGATTTGCGGGGCGGTCACACACTTTATCTTTATGATGTACTCTACGCTCCAGAAGTTCAACGGAATCTTGTGTCTGTTCTTGCTTTACTCCAATTGGGTTTTAATATTGAGTTTGTTGGTTGTTGTGTAAAAATACATCTTGATAACATTTTTTATGGTTCTGGTTTTGTATTAAATGGTTTGATGGTGTTAGACACCGTTAATGTATCTATTAATTATGATGCTTCAATTTAAGTTGTTCAAAATTCTATCACTATTAATGATAGTAATATCATAACTTGGCATGCTAGATTAGGACACATTGGGCAAGATCGATTATATAGATTAGCAAGAGTTGATCTTTTAGGATCATTTACCAAAAAGGAATTGCCCGTTTGTGAGCATTGCCTTGCTGGAAAAGCAACTAGATTACCATTTGGCAAAGCTAAAAGAGCTAGTAGTCCATTACAGCTTATTCATTCAGACATTGATGGCCCAATGAATGTGAGAGCAAGACATGGAGGAAATTATTTTATCATATTTATAGATGATTTTACATGGTTTGGTCATATTTATTTGATCTCATATAAGTCTGAAGCATTGGATTGCTTCATTCAATGTACCAATTTGGTGGAGAATAAACTATGTACCAAGATCAAAGCTTTAAGAACTGATCGAGGACGTGAATATCTGTCTAAACAATTTAAAAATTTTTGTGATGAAAAGGGTATAGCCAGACAGCTAACTATTCCTTATACTCCACAACAAAATGGTGTAGCGGAAAGAAGGAATAGAACCCTATTTGACATGGTTAGGTCAATGATGGCGCAAACTAACTTACCAATTTCCTTTTAGGGAGATGCATTGTTAACTGCTGCTTACATACTTAATCGTATACCCTTTAAATCTGTCTCATCCACCCCATATGAACTATGAAATGGTGTCAAACCTAATCTAGGTTATTTCCATCCATGGGGGGTGTGCAGCTTATATTCACAATACTTCTAATGAATATGGGAAACTTGATCCTAGGGGGAAGAAGTGTATTTTTATACGATATTTTGAATATTCCAAAGGATTTGTATTTATTGGTGAAAAGGCTAATGGAAGAGTAACAGAGATTGAATCGCGTGATGTTGTATTCTTAGAAAAGGTTTTTCCAAAAACAGGTGAGGTTGAAAAAGATTTTCAATTACATGAAATGGAAAATCTAGATTATGGCGCAACAAACCATTCAGTAGAGGGCTTAGATGAAACTTTTAATCCTTCTAAAAACAGTGGAAGTGATATTTTATCTATTCCTACTCTCATGGAGCAAGATCATGAGCAATCTCAACCTCGAAGAAGCATTCGTGAACCAATTCCTCGTCGTCAATTTGACATTGAGGGGGAAGCGTTCATAATTGCTCCACAACATGATGAAGAACCTAAAACATTCAGTCATGCTTTATCTGGTTCTAAAGCAAGTGAATAGATTAAAGCTATGAAAGAAGAAATGGAGTCAATGAAAATTAATCAAGTTGGGACTTGGTTGATTTACCATCAGGATGAAGATCCATTGGAAATAAATGGGTTTTTAAAATTAAACGTAAGGCGGACGGGTTAATAGAACATTATAAGGCTCGACTAGTAGCGAAAGGCTACACTCAAAAAGAGGAAATTGATTATGAAGATACATTCTCACCAGTTGTGAGGATTACTTCAATTCGCCTCATTTTAGCTATAGTCGCACATATGGACCTAGAGTTATATCAAATGGACGTTAGAACTGCGTTTTTTAAATGGAGAACTAAATGAGGAGATTTATATGGATCAGCCTTTAGGATTCAAGACTAAAGGACAAGAGCGCAAAGTTTGCAAGCTTAAAAGATCCATATATGGTCTTAAGCAAGCCTCTAGACAATGGAACGTTAAGTTTCATTAAGCTATCCTTAATGATGGTTTTACAATGATGAAAAAAGATCATTGTGTGTATTTAAAACGTTCTAACAATAGTTTTATAATATTATCCTTATATGTTGACGATATCTTAATAGCTGGAAATAGCAAAGAGATGATTAATACTACTAAAAAGTGGTTATCATCAAACTTTGAAATGAAAGACATGGGGAGGCCAGCTATGTACTTGGTGTGAAAATCATAAGAGATCGCGCTAAAAGGCTTTTGGGTTTGACTCAAGAGACTTACATCAAAAAAATGTTAGAGCGTTATCACATGCAAGATAGCAAACCAATGGACGCCCCTGTTGATAAAAGTTTGAGCCTCAGCTGTGATATGTGCCCCAAGACTTTAGAAGAAAAGGAGAAAATGTCCAGAGTACCTTATGCTAGTGCTGTCGGTAGTTTGATGTATGCAATGATGTGCACACGTCCCGATATATGTTATGCTATTGGATTGGTTAGCCGATATCAATCAAACTCTGGTCAGAAACACTAGATGGCAGTCAAAAGGATTCTACGATATCTGAAAGGAACTTCAAATTACATGCTATGTTACCAAGGAAAGAAATATTTATGATTGATTGGTTTCTCTGATGCTGATTGGAGAGGAGATGTCGACCAATCCAAATCAACTTCAGGATGTGCTTTCTTGCTTAATGATAATGCAATACTATGGAGGAGCAAGAAACAATCCTGCGTAGCCTTATCTACCATGGAGGCTGAGTATGTAGCTTGTTCCGCAATAACACAAGATGCTGTTTAGTGAAAAAATTTCCAGTATCATTTGAAAATTGTCAAATCAGCATCAGACCCAATGACAATTTACTGTGATAACACTGCTACAATAGCTGTGACCAAAGATCCAAAATACCATGGAAAGACCAAACACATCAAGATGAGATATCACTACATTAGAGAATCAATTACTGAACAAGATGTGATCCTAAAACACATTTCTACAAATTCTATAGTTGCAGATCCACTCACAAAACCAATAGCAAGGGATGTATTTGTTAGACATGTGAGATCCCTTGGCTTATGTAAAATATAATTAGTTTTAAGGATCATACGAAAGCTTACAGTGATTGAGTAATGAATAAATGTCATTAGAATATCATTTTATTTATTATTTGTTTCATGAATATATTGGGAGTATCGTATAGTATAATTTGTTATAGTATGTTGATAGACTTAGATTGGCTCACTTACATGAGCAATCACCTCTATCACTTGTAAGGTGAGTAGAGATAAGACTATTTGAGTTTTAATGCTCAATAAGCGACTTGGGCGCAGTGGGAGCAATTTTAACTCAAAGTGATTATTAAAAAGTCACCTTGGCTGGGACCAAGATGAGGTTCTTAAATAAAAGAATCAGCATGAATGAATTCCCGTCATTCATGTGTCAATTATAATTGAAGCCGAGAATGAAATTATTCACTTGCCACTAATAAAAAATGAGCAAATGAGAATTTCTGATTTGAAGTCTATGTTTTTATTTACAAGACTAAGACTCGTATAGTGTATTTCCTCTAATAAGGAGAGCAACGACATACACTCTTTGCCTTAAAAAAAGAAACGAGTAAGCTCCACTATAGCATGTATTTCATACTATATATGCTAGCGACCATTACAGGAATAAAGAATGGATCCCTACTTCTTTATTATGTGAGTCCTGAAGATCATATCTAAGATCTCAAAATCTTACCCTTTATGACTTGACTATATCATGAGGTGATGTATTAATGATCACTACTTTAGGAGTATATCCTATAGTCATGGAATGATTCAACTTAAAGGAATACTCTTAGGAAAGCGAGTTAATTTAGATTTGATTGATATGAGAGTGAAAGAAAATGTAATTTTAGTTCTACACCTGTTACTTGTATTCACCGTCCAGGATCATATCACTTGAATATATTTGATATAATTTAGAATACTTGTAATTGTAAGGATGGATTGAATATGAAAATTGTTGAGGGATTGAATTATATTCAGTTATGTGTAACTAAAAATGCTTGGGGTATATTAGTACACTTTAAGGAATAATTAATTATGAGGTTGATGTCTCCTATATGGCCTGAATTAGTTTTATATATTGGAGCTCCTTTCACTATGTGCTTTAGGTCACACAGTCCGTTCGTCAAGTATGAAATTCTTGTGCAAGTTTGAAGTATAATGTATTAGAGAGATTCAGTCCTTCATGGGCGAGTGGGAGATATTGGTTATTGGGTTAGGTCTGGTCCGCCCATGATGGATGGGCCTGGTCCAAGTTATTAGAGAAGTTACTAAAGGAAGTAACCGCCTTCTCTAATCATATATAAAGGGACATAACCCATATGGAATAATAACTTTTCATTATTGAAAGAACATAGTTCTCTCTTTATCTTCTCTCTTCTTAACTCTTTGCATTAACTTGACAAGATTTACAAAGACATTCGTACTGTGGAATATCACTTTGGTTCTAGCAATTGAGTGGCACTGAAGTAATTGATCCAGAAATAAGAAAGCGAATTCTCACAAGTAAGTTTTCCTTTCCGGTCTACAGTATACATTCTAGTATTTTATTTTGATTTCAACTACAAGTTTACATTGATTGTATAAATTGCATGCATACAAAAAAAAACTTAGTTTTAAAAAAAAAAGCAACTATCTTAAAGCTTTATTATACTAGTCTTTGGGTTAGTTTATATATCTAAATCTTTGCAAACTAACTTAATTTTTTAGGTTGTTAACAACTCTAATTTTAAATTAAACTTTTAATCTAGCTTATATGATCATGCAATTTATTTAAAATAATATTAATATGATGCTTGTTAAATATTTATTTTCAATAACTAAACAATTAAAAATTATTTAAATCAACTATCTTAGTTATCAAATTTTTATTTGATAATTTGATTGGTTTTGTGATTGTTATACATATTTAAATTTGTTGTTTCTTTCTTGCATTTGAGAAACTAATATTTTAGTTATAAATATTTGGTTATTTCTTATTTAGAATTATCATGACTTTAAATCAAGATTTGGTTGTCTTAAGTGATTTTGCTTTGGTAAATGCTATCTTGTTAAGAAAGATTCCACCATCTCTTATATTGAAGTACCCCATAAAAAGTTAGAAAATAAATTATATGAATTGTGAAAAGATAAAAGACTTTTCTATAATTACCTCAAATGTGAGGTTATCATACAAAAGTAGTAGTACTTGATCCCAAAAGATCAATATATAATCTAAAATCATGAATTGTGTTTTTATAGGATATACTTACAATAGTGGTGCATGTTGATTTTTTATACACAAGTTAAATATTGATGACATTCATCCTAATACTATAATGGAATCAAGAATGCTACATTTTTTAATGTTTTCCATTTAATAAAGTAAAAGAAAATTATTCACTTAAAAGAACGAATGAAACTATCCCAAATAGTTATCATCAATAGAAAAAAGATAAGTTGAGCTTAAAAGGAGTAAAATGAAAAAAATGACCAAAATATTTGGTCCTGATTTTCTAAAATACTTGTTAGAATGAACCTTAAACCTACTCTGAGACAATGTCCTATTCTAAAGCTTCATATTGAAATAAGATAGTCAATAGTGAAATTGGATCAATTATAAACAATCTTGCATGAGAGCAAGTGAATCTTCCATCTGGAAATAAACTATTAGCATATAAGTAAATCTTTAAAAGAAAGATGAAAGTTAATATAACTATTGGTAAATACAAAGAAAGGCTTGTTATTAATGGATTCAAACAACAAGAAGGTGCAAATTATTTTGACATATATTCACATATATCAAGAATAACTTGCATTCGTACATTAATAGTCATCGCAATTATTAACAAGCTTGAAATATATCAAATAAATGTAAAAAAAACTTTTTTTAATGATGACCTTGATGAAGAAGTTTACATGGAACAACTTAAGGAGTTTATTGTTAATGGACAAGAAAAAAAGTTTGTAAGCTTGTCAAATCATTATATGGTTTGAAACAAGCACCTAAATAATGGTATGAGAAAATAAAATAAGGTTATGTTGTTAAATGAGTTTATTGATAAATTTATGTGTGTGAGTGTTATGTCATTTTATGTCTCTATATGCATGATATATGTTTTTTATAACAATGATCATATGGTCAAGTCTACTAAGAAAAATATTAACTAATAAGTTTGACATGAAAGACTTAGATATTCTAGATGTTATACTATAAATAAAAATTACTAAGACATTTAATGGGTTGGTATTGTTCCAATCTATAACATCATTTATGTATGTTAAGAAAAGTTTTGACAATTTTTATAAAGACGACAATAGCACTACCAAAACACCAATTGACATCAATGTATATCTACCTAAATATAAAGGTATAGGAATAAGTCAATTGAAATATTCTTATTTGGTTTATGTTTTCAAGTTCGGTGGAGCTCTTGTATCTTGAAAACCCTCTAAGAAAATGCGTATCGCAAGATTCATAATGGAATCATAAATTTTTGCTCTTGATAAAGCTAGAGATTGAATGGCTTTCAAATTTCTTGGAAAATATTCCATGTTGACCAAAACCAATGGTAGCATTTCATGTCTACTGGGATAGTTACTTTTTAATTGGAACGGCACAAAATAATATATATAATGGTAAGTTTAGACATATAGATAGTAAACATAATATTGTTATCATAATCCTTTTTTTTACCTCCATTATTCAATGTATTTTAAATTTCAAAAATATATCTTTCTAATGTGATTTATTTAATTTATTATCATTTCATG
>Ga0325411_1002430_pt1 | contig 21093 bp, 8 predicted proteins | sample PopdelMetagenome_13_FD_206181 | JGI IMG/M metagenome (GOLD analysis project Ga0325411, IMG submission 206181) | Populus deltoides microbial communities from Bellville, Georgia, United States - Xylem-PdIQD-R4 | ecosystem: Host-associated > Plants > Phyllosphere > Stem > Wood/Secondary xylem...
TTAGATGCAAGACTTAATTATACTTTAAATGGGTCAAATTAATTTTATGAGAGGCTTAATTGGTGACAAATTAAGTTTGAGAGCCTAATTTGAGCTTAATTGAGAATATTAAAATTTTAGAGAACAAATTTAATTTTTACCAAGTTAATTGATTGAAATTGAGAGGCAAAATCGCAAGAAAATCAAAGTTTTAGGGTCAATTAGGGGTTACATTGAAGAAATTCGCAGCAAATGACCAATCTGAAAAAGAGTGCTGAACGATAAGATTGATTGAAATCATGGGTGAAATTGAAGAAAATAAAAGTTTAATGATCAATTAGAGGCTAAATTAAAGAAATTGAGACCAAGGACCACAATAAAAACAACGCTGAAATCTGGGTCTAGAATTGAAGCTTTTACAGGGACCAAATTGCATAAACTTTAAAGTTTGAAGCCAATCAGGAGTGTAGATGAGATAAATCAGAAATCGAAGGACCAAAACAAACTTTACAAAAACAATGTTGTTTTGATTGCCGTTTATTTTCTCCTTCAATTTTCTTTGAAACGATAGCCAAGGGAGACTATTTTGTAGATGCATTTAATGCCCCTAATCTTCACCAAAGTTGACAAAAATTGCATACAAATGATTATTTGACATTTCTTTACAACCTCGTATGGTCCGTTCAGGCTGATTGACAACACAACAGTTACGACTCTAGCCTAAAAAAATCAACTCAAACAACCTTTAACTATAAAAAATTACACAAAATCCTCCCCCACTCTATCCATAGAACTAAAGGAGACAAGTGGCAGTATATGATTTCAAATAAAACCTTGAAGATTAACAACAATATATTAACAACCACGTGGTAATACCAAAAATAAATGCAGGGAATTCTAAGAGTTAAAACTCATCAGAATAAGTTTTAGGTTTGCTCCATAAAAGTCATTAATTTGAGACCCACAAATCTTAGAACCACTGGAGATTTACATGATCGTTAACTTAGGGCCCGTATAATTAGTCGAGGTACGAGTAAGACCACCTAGACACCCATATTAATAATAATAAAAAATAATAAGTATAGGGCTCGTGTCCAATCATGTCTTGACAACTGGTTTCTGACCAGAAAGAGACGTGTCTTGTCCGAAATTGAGAGTAGGACAGCGTCGATATTTTTTTATATTCTTCCTATCCATTTGAATGTCTTCGTGTCCAATCATTTCTTGCTTGATTGCATTGTAGTTACATGTCTTTAAAGATTAAATTATAAGTATCAATTCTAGCTGTAATAGTCAATAATTAGCTTGATTTTCGCGTCACACTACGAGTGTTATTTAATTTTAAAATCTTGTATATAAAGTCAAATTATTTTCATGAGTAGAAAACAACGCGATTTTGACATGAATTTTCTCTCTCTAGAAACTGTGAAGACGCGATTGTGTCGGTCATATTGTTTTTTCTATGAATCTTTTTCAAAAGTTTTCCTAGTTAAAACTTACTTCTTATATATATCTTCATTTATTTTACTATATGCGAAAATAAAAGAATACTTAATTCGAAATAAAAATATATATAATTTTTTAATAAAAAGATTAAACATTTTATTCTCACCAAACGCTTTTGGATTTTCTTATAAAAATATTTGCATATTATTCTTGTACATGATGATTTAAACTAAAGCAGACAATATTGTTCACTTGAGGTTTTTCTTTTTTAAATAAAAAGATGATATGTTGCCCACTACAATAGGTTGCTAGAAAATTAGGGTCCGAGTAATTTAGACTCTAAAATCTGAATTTCAACCTATTTTTATTTAAAAAAACACAAAAAAACAATAGAAATATCAACAATCTAAAATACCCTCCAATCAGTCTCAAAACTTAAAATTAAATTAAATTCTAAGTGTTCCGATCTACATTTTTAAGAATAATTAAAAGCTCAAATCATCTCAATAAAACTCCATTATTTAAAATTAATCAATTGACATAAAGATTGATATTTTTGTATGACCATTATATAATCAACCAAAACCTTTCACTCTTCTTTTTATTTTTAATTATTTTCTCTCACTTAATACACGAGAATTGAAAAAAGAAGAAAATAAAGTTTTAGAATCAAAATATTAAAACCAGCAACTAAAAAGGTTAAATATATAAAATTCAAAAGATGAAACCAAATATTTTTTAGCCTCATGAATAGTTAACAAGTATTGTGGATATATTGCAGCAATCAATAGGGCTCTATCTACATAGACAGTAAAACTTCTAACTCTTTTAGTTTTTTGAATTATAATTTTTAATATTAGCAACAAAATGCAATAAAATAAAATAAAAAAGATAACAATTGTATATCCAAAATAATTTTATAATTAAGTATTACTCTAAAAGTGGTGGGTTTTTCATCGAGTATGGCTCCACCATTCATTATCTCACACATTACTGTGGATGGGTTGTGTAAAATTTCATGTTTTTGGTGATTTGGTCTTAATTGAAAACTAATTGATTTTGATTTCTTATGAAAAGGTGAGATTGAAAGAAGAGGGATTGAAATGAAAAATGAGCTAAACATGGGTGACATGCCATAAGTTTCGCAAAAGATGCACTTTGGTCTTTGTAATTTAAAAATCTCAAAAATTATATAATTTCACTATCTCAATATTTTTCCAATTTAATTTTAGTGCAAAAAATTTATTTTTGTTATTTTTTAGTCCTTGGTTGAGAAAGGAGATAGAGGGGTCGCTGGATTCCGGCAGTTGAAAGAGAAAAGTATCGTTAACACTGATGTAGGCCATCAAAATGGATGTTATTTATGTCAAATGGTTTTATTTAATGAGAGGAGTTCATATTAAGTGTTTTTTTAGCTTTAAAGTTTGTGAGAAAACATATCTGAGCTTGGGTTGATTTTTGAATTCGGGTTGATTTCAGGTTTTTGGGTTGTTTTCAAGGCCATATATAGGTTTATCACGGTTTCTATGATGTTTTAGGTAAAAAAATAGGTTGAAAATGAGTTTTTGGATGAAAAAAACTCAAACCCTGATTTCTCAGCCACAAAAAATTAAGGGCCTAATCACACAGGCCTTCTTGGTCTGATCATACAGGCCCAACGTACCTAGCCTTTGCTTTTTTGTCCAATTATTTATTCAAATTAATAATTTTTTTATGGTATGTTATTTTTTTAATTTATGTTTAAATTAGTAGCTCTTCTCTATTTCGCTTTGCTTAGAGAACCTGTTGTAAATAACAATTATTTTTTAGGTATGCATTTAAATTTAAAGAGTTTTTCTGATTTATCTATAATTTTTTTTTTTTATCTTTTGTATGAATGAACCATATTTTTAAAAATAAAATATGTGTAGTCTTGCATGATGTTTTTCTTTCCTATTTTATTTTATTTGATCAATTTAATTTGTGTCTCTATTTCTATTATTTTTTGCTTAAATAAAAAAGATATTTTAATAAAAACATTTAGCAAACACTACCGGGTATATGTCTCGTCTTTCGAGATTAAATATTTTGATGTGTACTTGTCGCTCGATTTTCAAGTTTTGTTTTTAGATATCGTTAATGAATTTTTATTTATTTATTGACACACATAGTTCTCGATTTATTTGATTACATGTACGCATGAAATTTTTTATTTGAACTCAAATTTTTTAAACTACAGAAATGTGTTGGAAAAAATCTGCATATATAATTTTTTTGTAGGAAAGAAAATATCCGATCTGTGGAGGAGCATGGGTCACATAACTAGTATAACACTAGATTTTGACAGCGCCATGCTATGGTAGTGCTTGTTGTGTTATCCAAAATCTTATTTCGGTGAAGGGCATGCAATTAATAAATGAAAAAAAAGAGAGGTGAAAAGTGAACTTATATAGATGTAAAGATAACTTGCATTTTTATTTTTTAGTGGTTCACTAGTTTTTTTTTTGCTCACGCTATATTGTTAGTTAGATAAAAAATTATTTATACTAAAAAAATTATCTAGGTTACGAGGAATTTTTTGGAATTGTTAATAAATCCAACCTAGTGAGTCAACTTTAAAAACTCTTGACTTGACTCCCTACCTAGCTCGAGTTTCATTAAGTTGTGTGAGAGTTGCCTTGACGTAACTCAGTCAACTTGACATATTTAAAGATAATTCGGATGATCCATAAAAAGTGTGGTTTGACTTTAAAAAAATTTCAAGATTTGTTTTTAATATTTAGATGGTGACATATTTGATTGACTCGGGCTTTACAACTTAACTAGTAAAAATTGCAACCCGAATCATGGACACCACTAGTTTAACAACTTTTTTTTACTTAATAATACGATAACAAAAATAGAAGTTTACAAAATTGAACACCAACCAAATGTTAGGATTATTTTAAGATTGTGATAACTTCATAAAAAGTAAGTCAAAACAAGTTATGAATACCAGTTCAAAATCAACCAAATATTGTAGGATAAAATTGATAAAAAATCCAAAAATGATTCAATTAAAAGAAAAAAAATTGAAAGATATAAATTTTTTAAAAGAAACCATAGAACATTGTTATTAAACCCAACCCAACATATCAACCTTTAAACCTTTCCACCCAATTCCTTGACTAGCTTGGGTTTAAAATTAACTTCCATAAGAGTTGACTATTGGTGACCCAGTTGATTTGGCAGTCCAAAAACAACCCTGAGACCTGTAAATGTGTGGTTTGGCTTTTAAAAAAAAATTAATATGGCATCTTTTTTTTTTAAAAAAATATTGAGACAATGACATATTGAATCAACTTGAGCTTTGTTGTAACCCATTTTTGGGTCCCCACACAAAAATAAAAATAAAAATATAAATATATAGCTGGAAGAAATTAGAAAAATAATAGGAGGTTGGAGCGCTCAGAAAAGGATCAGAAAATTGATTAAGGAGGTTCAAAAATATAAGGATTGAAATTTTTTACAATATATACTTAAATGATGAGAGCCCTGTGGGAAAAGAAAATTTAATTTGAAGAGAAAAGTCCAAAATTGGATGTTTATGGACTTAATTAGATTTTATTGAAGGTTTAATTGAATTTATAGAGGGTTTGATTGCAAAAACAATTGATTTTTAAGTCAATTTGAGCTTTAATTGGAAGAAATTAAAGTTCTGGGGTCAACTTATAATTTTTAAGAGTTGATTTGGTCAAATCAGGGGCTTAATTGCATAAATATTGAAGTTTAATGGCCAATTAGGGACTTAATTGAGGAAATCTGAAACTAAGGACCAAATTGGAAAAGGCGTGTAAATAGAGGGGCTGTAATTAACAAAATCAGGGGCCAAATTGAAGAAATTAAAAGTTTATTGATCAATTGAGGGTCCAATTGCATAAATTAGAGACCAAGAACCAAAGTGAAAAATGCGGCCAACTATAAGGGCGGCGATTGAAGTTGAAGGGATGCAATTGAAATGAACAAAAGATAAATTAAAGACTGATTTGGAAGTTGGCATGTTGGCGCCATATTTAAATAAAACAACACGTTTTGTCCAAAATCACGCCGTTTCATGCTTTTCAAAAAAAATAAAAATAAAAAGGGTGCAAAACAGTGTCGTTTTGAGCGACACTGTTCCTTTTTCTTCTTCCTCTGGATGTGCAGCAGGGGAAGAATGAAAACTTTTTTTTTTCTCTTGAATTCTTCCTGCCTCTCTTTCCCCGCATGCTTCTGCCTAAAACCCAAAGCCCCACGCATGCCCTCATGATGAAAAATCAGCAAGGACGTGCTCTGCAAACCCACGCCCGTTGGCTGCCTAGCCCGGCGTCGTGGCAGGGCAGGTTGGCGTCGCTCCCCACGCACAGCGATAGGGTGGCAGTAGGGACGCCCCCCGCTCCCCTTTGCCTTATAAATACCGCACTCATTGCCAACAGATAGTGGGGGAACAAAAAAAGGAAAACGCAGAGAGAAAACGAAAACAGAGCAGGAAAAAAGTGAGGAGAGGCAGAGAAATAACAAAGGAAAAGAGAGAAAGGAACGAACCAAAGAGAGGAGAGAAAGTGACCAAAAGGAGAGTAACATAATAGAGAGAGAAAGGAAAGATTAAGGGGAAGCTGGAAACCAGGAAGGGAAATTTTGTTAAATAACAAAACCAAGAGGACAAAGAGACAACCACTGGTAAACGAAACAGAGAAAGAAAGAAAGAAAAATAGAGGAGAGGGGAAAAGGAAGAATCTCTCTCTTCGCCGCTGGAAATAACAGCATTGCTGTTTGGAGCCGCCGTCCGTGAGCCACGACACCGCCACCGGCCTCCACTGCAGCACCGCCAGCGAAGCAGCCAGACTAGCAACGCACTGCCTCTTCCGCGCCAGGTAACTCTTCTTCCCCCTTCATTGTTTGCGTTTTGTAGCTTTTTAGCTCCTGCATGCAGAATGAATAGCGTTCTGCATGCAGGAAGAGGGGAGGGAAAATAATTCCCCCCCGGTCAGTTATGTTGCTGGGCCAGGCTGATTCTGGCCCAGCATTGTTGGTTTTTTTCCTTCTCTGGGCCAGGATGGTTCTGGCCCAGCCATGTGTTTATGGGCCAGACTGATTCTGGCCCATCCCTACTGTCTGGGCCGGGTCCAGCCCAGAAGAAAATAGAATATGAACTTTTGGGCTGAAGATCGGCCCAACCCTTTTGGGGTTGAGTCCGGCCCAGTTAGTGGGCCGACCCAGCCCAGCCCAGCCCATCTAGTATTATATATTATATATTATATTGTTTTTGTATTATATATATATATAATTTAAAAAAATTCTGAAAAATCCTTAAAAAATTTGTTGATTTTCCTGCATATTTTTATCAAAATTATTTAATACTGGTTTGTATTTTTATACCGTAAAGATACAAATCCAATATTAAAATACTCGGTTTTCGTCGAGACATCAAAAATATAAACTATAAAAAAAATGTTTTGTTTTCATGCATACGGCCTAGTCTCTCCAAAGATAGAGAAAAAAAATCATCACATCATATTTTCATATAACAAAGAAAATTTCAAAAAATATCTGTATTAGTATGCACTTTTGCTGTAACAACAAGTTTGTTAGAACCATGAGAACTAGGCCAATATTTTAAAAATTCTAAAAAATATTTTTGTCTTCTTTTAGTATCTGGATTAAAAATTTATACGTAAAACATATTCCTAATATTAAAAATATATTTTTCATATAGACGTTAGAACGGTTAGGTTTTTACCCGATAAGATAAGGACCTCCTTACTAAGGAGGACTTTTCTTAAACCATAGACAGACCAACAACTAGAAATACGATAACACCTTAGTTTTTTATCAGACAATCAAACAATGCAGCTTACCTTAGGTAAGATGTATTTGGGGTGCTAATATCTTCCCTTTACGCAACCAGTCCTCGTACCCGATCTCTGAGACCAGTTAGGGTTCCTAGTGACCAAAATATTAGGTGGCTACTCCCATTCCATTTTTCATTGATAAAAAACAAGAATTTCTTGTCTCTCTATATTTGCCAGATAGATAGATACATTTTAGATTTAAAGTGGAACATATTCGCCGCGACGCCGCACCCGTGCGACAGGCTTCACGACTTAATTCGCTAAACCTGCGACTTGGATCAAGGACTCTACTGAATTTAAAAATTTATTTTTTAACTATTTTTTATTTAATGATGTGATAAAAAAATAAATATTTGTAAAAATTAAGCACCAACTAAATGCCGAGATATTTGTTTAAGACTAAGATAACTTTATATAAAATAAATCAAAATAGATTATGATGACCCATTTAAAATTAATAAAATATATAAGGATAAAATTTAAAGAAAAAAATTGGAAGGTAGAATTTAGAAAAAAAGAAAAAAAAGTTTGAAAAAAAATTAAGACATTTTATTGTATATATAAACAATATGACATCATAACATTGATTTTTTTTTTATAAAAGAAATCAGCACATTTATCTCAAAATTCTAACAAAATAACACAATTTGAGAATCTTCTAGTAAATAGCACACTTTCATATTGTTGCACTTCTGAAGTTGGACATTTACTAAATGTCACTATTCGCAAATGCAACAAGACATTTGTCACGTTTTAGAAGCATGACTTATCATGAAATTTAAACATCTCCCAGATAAAAGAACACAAATAGATGCAAATATCTCTCTCTCTAAAAACTAACTTCCATAACCTTTCTCTCTCTTAAAACCCACAAATCCCTTATGTTTTGCCCTTAAAACACCTAAAAAAAAATCAAACCCAATTTAGTCTCCAAATGTATCCTTAGATGTTTTCCTCTTTAAAATCCGTCACTGTCACTGTTGCTGTCGCCCCAACTTTTTTTCTAGTCCTACAAGAAAGGTAAACATATTACATTGCTATGAATTTGTGTTTGATTTAGTTGAAATAAAATCATTGTTAATGGTTTAGTTTGAGTTTAGGGTTTTTTGAATTAGTAATAAATTAGTTATTAATACCATTAATTAGAATTGATCTGATAGAGTTGAACATGAAAATAAGTTATATTAATTACGAATTATTTTTTTCAATAAATTATGTGTTGTATTGGATTTTTGATAAGTTGTCGAATTAGAGATTTTGTGTGGATTGGTTGAAATCAATCAATAATTTTATGGACTATGCTTGATGATTTCATGTTATAGAGCATGATTGCGATAAAATTTTGACAAATTACACGTTGCGTTGAATTGTGGATAAGTTGCTGAATTTAATATTTTCTTTGAATTGTTTTAATTTGCTATGAATTTTGATTTGATTTAATGCAATTAAGTATGAAAATATCAATTAGATTTGATACATGAATTATGTTTAATTTTGATCAAGTATGCATTGTGTTAAATTTTAGGAATTTTTTTGAATTTGTTATGGATTTTGGCAATTAAAATTGGAGTAATGCAATTTAGTTAAAACTATGTCTGATTAACTGAAATTCGATTGTTTATTACATAATTTATTATAACATATTTATGTTATGTCTTATGGTGGCGTATTATTCCTGATGTGAATTGTAATATCACATACAATGATGAGAGCAATTTATTGTTAAATAGTAATTTAGGCATGTCATATGCGAAAATGTAATAAACTATTTGTTAGGGGCTTGGATGTAACTATAATGTTATTGATGTTGAAATAACTTAGAGGTGTCAAATTGGTGAACAACATTATTATCATGTATCAATTGTATGTGATGAGAGTTTTAAGATATTGATTGATTTTTTTCATTCAAAATGGATTGAACATGATGGTATTGTATATGAGTAGGAAACCAAAATCTTTGTGTCTCCCAACTTCTAGTTGAATATGTAAAAGTGCTTCACAATCTACTGATCTTTCAAAGTCATTAATAGAGGGAAAACAAATTTATTGTCGGATGATTTGTTACAAAAGGTTAATGATACTTTGTTTGACAATCCATTTGCTGATCAACATAGATTTGACTATTCTAAGCCTAATAACAATGAAGATGATAAGACGTTAAACCTGAATATGATAGTAAATATTGATAATGATGTTGATAATGATATTGATGATGAAATAATACCTCATATTCTTGAATATGGAGATGCTTCTAGATCAAGTTTTGTTGTTTCTCATGATTGATCACTTAGTCATTAGAATCATTTAATTATTTTCTGAAAAGTGCTCATGCAATGCTTGTTTCAACTCTAATACAATTGATATATTACAAGTGTAATAGTTATTAGGTCAAGTAGAAATGTGAAACAAATAATTTTATTCAACAATGAATAATTTAGCCTTCATTAATAAAAGTTGAGCTGACAATGAGCAGAGATAAATCAAGAGATCATATTGCAATATTTTTCAATTCTGAACAATAGGTTTTCTAGGTCAACACCCCTATTAAATCGGGTGTTGTAAAAAAAGTCAGTTAAGCAGTCAGATTGAATAACAGAACACACACATATGGTAAATGATAGGGCATACCGAACTTTCAAGTTCATATGTTCTTGTATGTTGTGCTGAGAATCACTTAGACTTTACATAATTTGTTGATGATCATTACACGATTCAGAGCTACATATTAGTATATGGCATGACATCCTGTCCATTACCAGATGAGTTAGAATGAAGTGACTACACAAGACCTCAAGTTGAAGCAGACTTATCTATATGGAAACTCGAGCATGGTCGATGAAGGTCTACTCGTTTGCACAATGAAATGGATGCAAAAGAGAGTCATATGCATTAAGATGTGGTATGTGTAATGAAATAGGCTATAATAGGAAAACATGTCATATTCAACAATATATGTATGATAAAAAAAAAGTTAAAATATATTATGGCATTTTTCATTAGCATATTAAATCTATTTAATTTCACATTAAACACAAATACTCTTATATTAAATCTATTTAATTTCACATGTCATACAAATAATAAGTGTTGTGCACGTGAGGTGACGGATCTTCTTCTCATGTTAGGCGACCACATTAAGACACTGACATTCTTGGAGAGCAAGATTTTTCCCATAAAGAGTTTGAGTTACAGTACATGACTACTAGGCCCGTTGAAACTTCTGTCATGTAGTTGTAAGATAAACATCAATCAAAAGATTAAGGGTATTATATATATATAATTATATTTTAGATGGTTATGCAGGATGAGGTCACGATTTATTATCGGACTCATAAACATATGAAACTACATGAATGAATTCAACCATATGCATCCCAGATTGGTTTTTTACACATCAATTATCTAAAGCACATCAAGCTTGATCATGTCTTGATCCATGAACTAATTGAGTTATGGAGACGTAAGACAAACACATTCTATTTTAGGCACAAGAAGAGGACACCGACATTGCAGAAAGTTGCAATTTTGTTTGGACTTCCTATTAATGAATGGGCAGCCACATCTACTTGAGTGTAATCATATTACAGTATTTGAGCATACATTTGGATTGACACAATGTGAAACCCGAGAACAAATTATACAAAAAAGGAGGATTTATAATAAATTAAAATTTTCAAATACAAAAATAATGTAACTACAAAAAATAATAATGATAATAATGATGATGATAAAATTTATTAGTTTTAGAGGACAAAAAAAAATGGTTTAATTGAGAAAAAGGGAGAAAGATAGGGCCAAAATGGAATTAAGAAGAAGTAAGACTATAAATATCCCATTCCTTCTCTCTCCCATGACTGGCTGGACAACATCAAGAAGGGGTGGAAATTTTCAGATTTTTCCTTCATCAAACCTAGGAGTAAACATAAATTAGTATACCTACACAAGTCTTGGAATTATTAAGTAGAGGAAACACATTTAGGTGGAGAATTAAGAAGAAGAATTTGTGAAGAAAAAAAAGGGGAAGAGTGGCTGGCTATATGCAAGGAGAAGAAGGCTAAGATTCTCTTTTAAATTTTATGAAGTAAAGCTTAGATTTAATCCAAGTAAGGAGTTCTAATTCTAATTCTATTAAATTAACTTCAATTTGATTAGAAGTTTCATAATTTTCTTGAATTGGGAATTAGGCTTCTTGAACATTAAATTTGGGGAAAATACAGAAATGATTGAAATTAAGTAGACTAGAATAGTCTAAGTTGCCTCAAAAGATAAAATGAGTCCATAAAAAAGAGGAAGGGAACCCTCCCTTAGGCATGTTTCGACCAAGAGCCAAGCCAGGGAAGGAAGAGAAATTCTGGTGGGTTGAGTATTTTTGATGCATTAATTAGTGATAGAAATGGTCTTGAATATGGAGGGGTGCAATGAAAGAGAGAGAGAGAGAGAGAGAACAAATGCAAGGTGACCGGCCACTAGAAGGGAAGAAAGGAGAGGAGGAGAACTTATGATTTTCTTGCTTAATTAATTGAGATGTGTTGTTATTGTTGCAATGTCGCGGTCGCACAAATTAATTACCCTAGCTTCAAACACAACACATAAGATAGTATAGAGCAAGCAAGGGGTCGATCCCGCGAGGAAGATTCAAGTCAGATTTTTATGTTATATGATATGCAATTTAGAAGGGGGGTTTGGACGTTATCTGGGCTAAAACAAAAGAAAATAGAAAACTATCAAACAAAATTTAATAAAATCAGAAAATTATCAAGAGAACAAACCTTGGTTGCAAACACACATCCACCTACAGAAATCAGAACTGATCATGGAAACAAAACATCAATTTATATTCTAAATATTTATCTCTTCTTAACACTGGTTAGTTAACGGATCCACCGTATAACTAACCCTAACCATCAAACAACCACAGTATCCGCACTAGTAATTTAATTCAGTGGTAGCCTTAAGAACTAGTTAAGTTGATTAATCAAGAAAACATAACTGTCCGCAGTCTATGTTTGATTTGATTGAATGCTCTCCTTAAGATTAATAACGTAGATCTGCCACAATTATTAAACTTAGTTGCTTCACAAGTTCATATACCACAACTCCGGTTTTGATATTAAACTTAGTAATAGATTGTCTACAATAATAACTTAGAGTCCGCTCTAGCAATTAAAATAAACAATCATAAGAAAAATAAGCATAGAAGAACAAACATATTCATCATATAAACAGAAAAAAAGGTAAAATAAATCTCATAGTTCTTGAAATCCGAAGGTTCCGTGTCCTTGCAACCAATAAAAAGTGTTTAGCCTTGCATGTTTGTTGAACAACTAATCAAAAAGAAGGAAGAATGCATAATTTTGAGTTTCTTAGAGGAGGGGGGCGTTTTTCTCCTCTTGGCTGGTTGCCCCCCTTATCTTTCCTCATTCTTTTTATATCCTAGGAAACCCTAGTCTCTATTTTACTAAATAGTCCTCCCTTAAGTAGACTGTTTATATTTAAGTACTTCAATAACTATTTTTGTAAAAAAGAAGAAATAGCCTTGCATGAAATCTTCAAACTTTAACTTAGAGGAGCTAAATTGCTGAAATAAAAACTTGGATATCGGGTTAGATGCTTCGGAACGTAATTTGGACTCGTTTCTTCACGAAACCTGTTTGTTGGCAGAATTCAGTTGTCAACTTTGAAAAATCATATCACCCTCATATGACATCGTTTTTGGCAGAAATTTGGAGCATTTATAGGTTGTTGAGTCAGGAATCCAAAACAACTGTGTTTTCAACAATTGGACTTCTGTAGCTCCAGATATTCAAGTTGGAATGGATGAAGGTCAACACTAGCAGATTGCGAGATTTGACTTTGAAAGCTGCGATTTCCATGCTTTTTCTTATTTTATTTTCTTGACTTAGACTTCTAGAAAGGTATGAATGTTAGCCTTTTAATGCCATTGGAATCACTGCATTTTAACCTCTATAGCTCACGCTTTGCAGAAAACATCGATTGAAGGTCAAATCTGCCAATTATCTCCAATTTACTCCTTTTTGCATCTTTCATCCAAAAGTGCCTTCAAAACATAAAACAAAGAATATCAAGGCATTTTATATATAAAACATAGGCAAAAAACTAGTTAAATGTGGGTGAAACTATCGAATAATATGGTTGCATCAGTTATAATGTGGTTGTAACGCCTAGCACATTCTTATGCGTTTATACTTATTTTCATTGATCAAGTATGTAAAAAATGCGAGTAAATTGTTTTCTTTTATAAGAAAAGTCTCAACAACCTATCAAAATTTTTTTTTAATTAAAAAACACAGTTTATCACAACTCTTGTTGAAATCATATTCACATAAATTATTTTTAAGTTTATCTTTCTCTTAAAATACATATATTCTTTCTGCATAAAACTAGATAACTCGGTGAACTTATGAAACTGATTTCCTCAAAAAAAATTACCTGTGACATATAAAAAATTAAAAATTAATTCATAATAAACATTTGCATGTTTCTAGTTACTAACGTTTAATAACTATATGATCAAAACCAATTTCATAAATATTTCTTTAATAACATTGATCTTACATTAATTTCCAACGTTATACATCTTCATTGTTCTTTGATAATTTTTTATTTCCAACATCTTATTCATCACATTATCATTCTTGTATCATGATAACTTTCCTTTTCCTTTTCCTTTTTTTTTTCCTTAATCTAGTTTAACACATCAATATACGATTAATTCCTTGTGACTTTAAAATTGATCGGAATCATTCAAACATTTTCATACAATTTTTCTTTTCACCTTGGATTTATTTCATAACTCTTTCCCTTTCATGAATATATTCAGTTTATGTTATTATTTCATATCACATGGAATTTGCACCACAATTTATTTCCTCAACACATAAATCATGTCGCACGCGCGACGTTCGATGGCGATTTTCATTTGTTTGCTTGATTAGTTCTTTGGGAGTCGCCACCTAGTATTTGATTGAAGGGTACTAGGAAACCTGAATATACTGGTCTTTGTCAAAAATTCAAGGGTAAGGGACTGATTGTGGCTAGAGAAGGTATTAGCACCCTTAGTGCACCCTACCTGAGGTAAGCTACTTTGTGGTTTGATATGATTTGAAAATTTGAAATATTAATCAAATTCTAAGGTTTTAATAAATCAATTATTAAATCCCAAAATATATGTAGAAACATGTTCTTACATTTTCATAGAAAATATAACATAATTTTATTTGTCCTTGAGATATTTAACCATATTCAAATTAAACACTTAATTCTTTTTGTCTTTTCAATTTTTATAATTCAATAACATAAATAAAAATACAAACACACACACATCTCTTTTCATTATAATTTTCTCATACACAATCTTTTACATGTAAAAACAAATAACAAAAAATCAAAAAAATCAAATACAATTTAAAAATTTAAAAATAAACCCCAAAATCTACAAGAATTGCAAGGGAAGCCTTCTGCAACTGCAAGAACAGTGTTGAGGAAGGTTTCTGGGCATTTGAACAGTGCGGCGTGTCTCCTCCACGCGCCACCGCCACTGGCGGCGCGTGGGTTCATGCGCCGCCAGGAAAACAAATCGGGAAGTAGGGCGTCTGTAACAGCTTCATCCCTTCTTGCTTTTCCTGCCGGCGGTGAGGAAATCTATCACCTGCAACAAAAAGAAAACGCATAAACAATAATGGGTTTTAATCATTTCCTTCTTTTAGATCTGACCATCCTCGGTCTTCTTTCTTCCTCCGGGTTTGTTTCCCTCTGTTGGTGGCAGATCTGGTCGTTAGTTCACAGTCCAGATCTGCTACGCGGGGTTGAACCGATGAAGAAGAGTCGAGGATTGCCGGGTCTTCACGAGCTGGCGGCTGGTTCAGGAGAATGGGCTGTTGAGGCCGAGTGAGGAGAGAGCTGGGTCTCCTAGCCTGTGGGTTGCTGGCGGTATTGAGGCGGAGACACCGTTGCTGGGAGAAGAAGATGAAGACGGCGCAGCTGAAGAATACAACGGGGGCTGACGCTGTATTCAGTCTAGAGATGAAAGGAGTGACGACCGGTCTTTGTTGGGTGTAGCTGGAGACCGTGAGAAGGAAATGGGAGGCTTTTGTGCAGAGGGCAGGTTTTGGCTGCAGTTGTTGGAGGTTGATGTGGGTGTGGCCTTGGTTGGTTTTTGGAGTTGGAGGCAAACCAGAGAAGGGAAGGGGTTTTGGCCATAGTTATTAAACCCGGCACAGGGGTTGACCCGGCCAAAGGGCCAGGTCCCGGGTTATATGGGTTAACGCAGGTTAACTCGGGTCAACCCGAAAAAATTAAAAAAAAATTAAGGTTTTAATATTTCATATGAAAAAAATCTATGCAAATATATGTTATAAATATTGTAAACAATAAAGTTTAAAAGAATATTTTAAAAAGTTTTTTTATCCCATATGAAAAAGATATGTTAAGCTTTTAAGTTGAAGTATTTAAATCAAAAAAGTTTTTTATCCCACATTGAAAAAACATAACTTTTTTCTTGGGAACATAGAGTATATATACTAATGGGTTTCAAATCCCACATTGAAAAACATAACTTCTTTCATGGGAACATAGAGTATTTATACGAAAGGGCTTCAAATCCCACATTGAGAATATACTATGTTATCCTTTTAAGTTGAAGTATTTAAACCAAAAGGTTTTTTATCTCACGTTGAAAAAACATGATTTTTTTCTTGGGAACATATAGTATATATACCAATGGGTTTCAAATCCCACATTAAAAAAAAAACATAACTTTTTTTCATGGGAATATAGAGTATATACGAAAGGGCTTCAAATCCCACATTGAAAAGATACTTGTTATCCTTTTAAGTTGAAGTATTAAACCAAAATGTTTTTTATCCCACATTGAAAAAAACATGATTTCTTTCAAGGGAACATAGAGTATATATATATTAATGGGTTTCAAATCCCACATTGAAAAAACATGATTTTTTTCTTGGGAACATAGATTATATATACTAAAAGGCTTCAAATTCCACATTGAAAAGATACTATGTTATCCTTTTAAGTTGAAGTATTTAAACCAAAAGGTTTTTTTATCCCACATTGAAAAAACATGACTTTTTTCTTGGGAACACAAAGTATATATAGTTATATACTAATGGGTTTCAAATCCCACATTTGAAAAACAAAAAACCGGGTCTCATCTGGGTTTGCCCGGGTCGCCTGGGTCATGGGTCGACCCGCTGGGTCGCCCGGGTTTGACCGGGCTGTCGCCCCAACCGGTCTTTTAGTAAACCCGGACCGGTTTAGCCACTGGGTCAATCGGGTCCCGGGTCGACCTGCTGGGCCGGACTGGGTTTAATAACACTGGTTTTGGCTTGTATTGGTTTCAAGGGTGGCCCTGCTGGAGAAAGGCTTGAGGTTTTTTCTTTTGTTTTCCCCCTTGTTAATTTTCTCCACCTCACTGCCTTTCAATTTTTCTCCCCCCCTGTTTTTTTCACTATAGCTTGGTAATCTTGACAGCACCCAGAAACTTGCAGCATCGCCACTGCCGACGTGTGGAATCACGCATTGTCTCTATTGAAAGAGAACCTAATGAATCTAAGACTCCTTTGTCTCCTCTTCGATTGCTCACAGATAGTGCAATAAACAGACACTTGTAGAGGGAGTTCTGCTCTATTGAAGTTTCAGTCTTCTTCTTGTTTTTCAGCCCACGTCTGTCTCTTCTGCCTATTATAGTGTTTTGGTGGTGCCACTAGTTGAAGAGAGTTTCATATAATATGAAACAACTACATCCCCTCTTGCATTCCCCACTGGCAGATCCAAAAACAAATCTCTACAAAGAGAGCTCTGCCATATAGAAGTTTGATGTCTGCTCATGTTTTTTAGACCAAGTCTGACTTTTCTGCCTACTACAGTGTTTCGGTGCTGAAACTAATGGGGGAAAGTTTCACAGCATATGAAACTACTACATTCCCTCTTGCATTCCCCACTGGCAGATCCACAAACAAATCTCTACAGAGAGAGCTCTGCCACATAGTAGTTCAATGTCTAATCATGTTTTTTTTTAGACCCCTATCATTTGCGGCTAAACTGGAATTGAGCTCACAGTGGGGGAAACTTCAAAGAACACTAATGCACCATTCACAGAAGGTTAATAGCTATTAGGTGCCATTGGAAAATGTAGAGGCTATGAACGACTAACAATGCAACTGACCAAGAACCAAGGTTGTCATTAGCTGATGACTGGAGGCGTTGCTGTTGTTGTTCATGACTGAAAAAGAGAGGTGCAGCTTCAATGGGACGTGGACAAGTAGTGTTCCCACAGAAGACTGTGCAGACATTCCCTTTCCATTTGATGCTTAACACTTGTTCAGAAAGATCCGAGTCTAGCTACTTCACATTTAATGCTCTCAACTTCCTTTTGACAATGAGCCTCTCTCTAACCATTTATTTATTATCCATCCTTTTCAGTCTAGTGTGGTAAACCTCGGATGGGGGAACCTATTTTTCATCCTAGTACATGCATGATAAATGTATGGCATGTAATCTATATGATGAACTTGCCCTTCGAGAGGGGACATATGGTCATAACTCTTGCATGATGAGACAAGAATTTTTTCTTGCTCGAACTCTACAAATAGAAATTTCTTAAGTGATGACCATTATATCCCCCATAAGTCCTGAATTCAAGATGTTTCACGAAGGGCTTGTTCAGATGCAAAATAATATGTACGGAGCATACATCCTAAATGCATGTTCTAATCTTTTTACGTGAGGCAAAGGGTAAGTTTACCACTTGGTTTCTAAAAAGGGTCTCTCGTTGTCCTAGTGATCACCCTCTTGAAGGCAATATGGGGGCCCGATAGGTAATAGGTTGGCACGTGTACCAATCATTACCAGTCTAAGCACTCAACGAAGAGTTGGGGTTTACACAAACTTAAACCTTGAATCAAGTCATAAGGCAAGCTGTTACTTCCCCACCTAACCTAAAGATTGTGTGCTTTCAAAAATTAAAATATGTGATGCATGAGAGAATTCTATACAATGCATGAATAAAACAAAACACAAAAACACTTTAACACATCAAAACACAAAGCTTAGTCTGATAATGTTGAAAACACTACCAATCCCCAGTGGAGTCGCCATTCTATAGCAAGTCCCCTGCGCGGCGTCGATGGCGATTTTTCGTTCTTTTGCTTGATTGGTTTTTTGGGAGTCGCCACCTAATATTTAATTAAGGGCTACTAGGAAACCCAGATGTACTGATCTTTGTCAGAGGTTTAAGGGTAAGAGATTGGTTGTAGTTAGGGAAGGTATTAGCACCCCTAGCACACCTTACCTAAGGTAAGCTGCTTCGTGGTTTGATGTGATTTGAAAATTTAAAATATTAGTCAAATTCTAAGGCTTTAATAAATCAGTCATTAAATCCCATAATATATATAAACATGTTCTTACCTTTTAATGGAAAATACAACCTGATTTTATTTTTCCTTGAGATATTTGCCCATATTCAAATTAAACACTTAATTTCATTTTGTCTTTTTTTTTTATAATTAATAACATACATTAAAAAAATAATACAAAACACACTAGCATCACCTTTTTTTTTTTTGTACTGTAATATACTTACACACCCATAACTAAATATTAAAAAAATAGCCAATATTCAAACCAATCCGAATAACACATTAAACAATTAAAATTTACAAAGAAACTAAAATCATGAACAGTGCCGGAAGCCCCAAGTCAGAGGAACCCACGCGCTGCCAGTGTCGACCGGGCGTGGAGAAGAAAATTTATAAAAAATTTAATCGTAATTTAATTCACAACATATGTAATTCAAGTCGCCTTTTTGTTTCCCTAGCATTTATTATATCTATGATACATTGTACATCAGTCCATACAACACTCTTGTTATATTGAGAAATTTTCTCGATTCATTATTCATTCCACTTATTTCATGTCCATTTCTATTATTTTTAATTTATCACTTAAACTTTCATCACTTTTAAACTTAAAAGATGTGCTCATATTATTTTTCTTTTCCATTAACCTTTTTCTGCAGGGATAATTTAATACCCGAACCTTAACCCTTTAGCATAGTTAAACTCATGTACCCCGTGCTTCATTACATGTTATTGTTGCAGTCAGTTGGTCAGCCGAATAACTTATTAATCCTTTAAGATGACAATCTCAACCATTCGGAAACCATTATGCATAACTGTTTTTTTAAAATAATTTAATATACACTCCACTGAAATTCCGGTGGAGTTTTGCTCATACTTGAACTATACCAATTTATCGACATCTTCATCAATATCTTAATCCAATACTACAGTCATGATTTAATACTCGACACAATATTACGAGGTACTTGACATTTTATTTAATACCAAATACAATTAGCTTTATACAAAATGATTATTTACTATAATCTCTTTTATAGATTTACCATATCAATTACTAAACCATTAATTTCTTATTTTATCCTTCACTTTACAAATCAATACAGTTAGCACAAACTAAGGATATACTAATGTCCTTTCTAGTCCAAACCAAGACATTTGTTCAATTACCAAATTATTACCAAATTATTAGCTTCTTCAATTGCCCATTAATGAAAGTACTAATTCCATTAACCAAGATACTTTGTCCAATAACCCATTAACCAAAGCACTTTGTCCCATTAACCAGGACATTAGTTTCTCCAATTACCTATTAACTAGGGTACCAATTTCTCCATTTGCCTATTAACCAGGGCACTAGTCCCATTAACCAGGACACCGGTTTCTTCATTTGCCCATTAACCAGGGCATTATTTTCTCTATTTGTCCATTTACCAGGGCACTAGTCCTGTTAACCAGGGCACTAGTTTCATTAATCAGAGCACTAGTTTCTCTAATTATCCATTAACCAGGGCACTAGTCTCGTTAACCAGGGCACTAGTTTCTCCAATTGCCCATTAACCAGGGCACCGGTTTCTCTATTTGCCCATTAACCAGGGCACTAATGCCCTATTAATCAGGGCACCATTTCCTCTAATTACCCATTAATCAGGGCACCAGTTTCTCCATTTGCCCATATACCGAGGCACTAGTTTCTTCAATTACCCATTAACCAGGGCACTATTCCAATTAACCATGGAACTAGTTTCCATAAAATATCTATTTATCAGCCGACTATCTCACACTCAGTTATTTTGAAGTTTCCATCACATATATATTTTTAATCGATAACAAATCATACATCGAATCCTGCCAATGTAGTCGATAATAATTATTGCATAGCAATTCTATCGTTGTAGTCAAAAGTAATATATACAAGGTTTTTCTGCCTTTACAGTAAATCACATCTCATAATAGACTACCCATTATCGCCTATGCGATTAACTAGAACTTTTTAATTTTCTTAATAATAGTATCACATCAATGTTCATACTTATAATGGCATTATAAGAAAAATTACAATATTTTAACATTCATAAAATTTCCTAAATAGATTAGGTGCCAGACACCTACCTGTAGTTTGGTCACTGAATGCACAACCCTGATGTTATCCTCCCATAGACAACTCTCATGTACCAACATGAATTACTAAATCACTTATACAATTATTTCTTTCTAAAATTAATTAATTTTATTTTGCCATTGCGAAATTAAATTTAAACTTCACCTTCATAAATAAAAAATAAACTACTTCCAATCCATATACCCATTATAAATTATTTTTATTTATGATACATTTATCACCATGGTTTATCCAACTAATAAATTAGTTCTATTATCCATTCCATGACTTCAATTCCACCATTTTCCCTAATCCTTATATA
>Ga0325411_1002431_pt1 | contig 21090 bp, 6 predicted proteins | sample PopdelMetagenome_13_FD_206181 | JGI IMG/M metagenome (GOLD analysis project Ga0325411, IMG submission 206181) | Populus deltoides microbial communities from Bellville, Georgia, United States - Xylem-PdIQD-R4 | ecosystem: Host-associated > Plants > Phyllosphere > Stem > Wood/Secondary xylem...
CCAATTTGACTCGTCAAGGCCCTTTGTAGTTGTTTCGCTCTCGCTCTTGTCATTGGACCATCTGAATCCTCTTGCATATTAGTTTTAGCTTTACAAGATGGATTATAATTCCCATGATGCACATCAGGTAGAGAGACCAAAGTCCTTGTTACATTCATTTAGGATTTCCAAAAAAAATTTTAAGGGGTATAACTCAACTAGTCACGCTCTAAATTTGCTCTTTAAAGATCACCAGTTCGAGTCTCACAAACCTCAGGGCTACTGGAGGCTTACATGATCGTTAACTTCAAGGCCCGTGAGATTAGTAAAGGTATGTGCAAGCTAATCCGGACACACACGTTAATAAAAAAAGAAAAAAAAAGAAAATTAGTCAAGGGCGGAGCCATAAATTTTTCCTACCCTAGGCTATTAAATAAATATATAATTTTTTTTAGATTAATTAGTAACTAATCTACATGAATTTTTAAAGTTACCAGTAAAGTTTTAATTCAAATACACTATCCAAAATATTAAAAAATAAATTTGAAAGTACACAGAATTGAAGTGAAAGTAAAAATAAACTCACTATCAAAGTTACATTCTTTGATGTTTTGTGAAATATAATTAATTTATAATCGAATATGAATCGATATTGTAACAACCCCTCAACCGGGATAAAATAACAATCTCATGTCAACTAGAAAATAAAGTAATTAAATTTTTTCCTCTCTCAATTTCTCATTCCCTCACTTGATTCTTCCTTAAATTAGTGTTTTATAAATTGAACTTTATAAGTTTACAAAATTATTCTCTCACTTTTCTTTTCTTTTTTCCTTGGATTTTTTTTATGTTTTTCCCTTACTTTTCTCTCTTGCCTTTTCTTTTCTTCCTTTTCTTTTTCTGCTTTTACCGAGTCAGCAACATATAAAAGGAAGGAAGAGCTTATTTGTTTTACTTTTTAACGGCAAATAACCATTTTACCCTTAATGAATCATTTTGCTTTTATTTGACGGTTTTTTTTTGTGTTAGCACTACCAAGCTCCTTTATCCTAAAATTTTAACCAAATTTTATTCAATATATTTTAAAATTTCTCATAAAAGTTTAGCTCAATCTGATGGTCGGATTGAAAATTACGCTCAATAATATAAAACTAGTCAAATTGTGATTTTTCATCAAATTTCTGAAATTCTCCAAAAATTTTGAAATTTTAACTCAAGTTAAATCATTATATTAGAAGAATCCACATAAATTTTTAGAACTTTTTGATAACTCAATCAAGAATTATAAATTTATTTTATATAAAATTAATAAAAAAATATTAATAAAATCTTCACGTATGTTATAGGCCATCCACACCTTTAACATGACTATACCCTTGAAAGTAGTGTTACATGATGAAAGTGGTATGCGCTTTTTTGACAATAAGATTTGCTTTCATATCTGTTGATGGGAATCAATATTGACGTAAGGTGTCCTCTCACCCCCCCACTCCTGAATGTCCACTTCCGAAATGGGAAAGGTTAACGACATATTTCGTTTGTACCCACAAACTAACATCATTAGAAGTACTTCCTCGATATTGCATGACTAGATGAGATGCTGATTAGCTGGGCATATGATCATCATAAACAGTCCATCTTCTACTATTATATAACTTTTGAGTTATGGATTGTATTTAGGTTCATGAACGTATGGAGAAATAAACTTGTTGCCGGTCGAATTAGTTAGGTACAGACTTTTTGTGAGGATTCAATTTAGTATTCATTAGGGTCATGCTATACATTTGATGCATTTAAAAAAATAGTATTCATAATTAGGATATAATTAGTATTCATTATTTTTTTAAAATAATGTGAGATTTTGGATATATTTAGGATTAGAATCAAGTGGAAATGTGAGTTTTTCTTTATATTTTTTATTTTAGAAAACTTTATTTTTGTTTTTTTACATGTACATAGACATCACTAATCTCCTAAAATACTATATTATATGATTGTTTATTTATTTATTATAATTATTTTTGATATTTGTGTGTGAATTAACAATAAAAATTATTTCACGTTGTCAATTTATTTCTAATTCTTTATGATATGCTTGGCATGTTTTAATTATCAGTTATGTGAACTTGATTTTGGGTCAAATGATTGGCTTAATCTTGTTGGTATCATTATGCTACATTCGATGCTTGCATGATGTTATTGGAAAGAATGTAATTAACGAATTAATTGGATCTTGTTTAACTGCTTTACACAAGTATCAAATCTGATGATAATTAAACTACTCAATAGGGAATGTAGAAAAGGTATGACGTCCCGTAAACCGTGGTTTAGAGTGATTGGTTAGAGCAATTGTCAATGATGCTTTGCAACATAATTTGCTTAATTAATGTAAAGCATATATACTTTAAGCTACTTTAGCGCCGTATTAGATCTTTGCGTGGGTTTGTAACATTCCCGATAGGATCATACATGTAAACATGATCCATGACACAAAAGAGCAAGGCAATGTTACCAATTTTCCCAGATTCAAAACAAAAAATAGAAGTTAATGGGGGTTCGACACTTAAGAATATAAATTCGGAGTTAAAGTCTGGCTAGCCTTGATGATCAGGTCACTTAAACTGAAAATTTCCAATTCTTACCGGATATCCTGCTACAAGGTTAATGGTTAATTTGAGAGTTGGTCGTTGCATGAATTAATTATTCAGAATTATTTCGTACTGTTGACCATTTCTTGACAATTGATAGTGTTTAATCTCAATTGTCATATATATATATATATATATATATATATATATATATATATATATATATAGGGGTAGAAACAATTGAGATCTAGAACTAATAATGACGCAGCAGAAAACAGTAAATGAATACGACCAACATCAATATTCCGTAAATATTTATAATGAGAGAAACTCTCAGAAAACTCAAGGTTTATTATTCAAAAATCAATGGCTGCCACGGTCAGGGGCCTTACAATGGTATATAAAGCAAAACCCTAACCTAACCCATGACGGATAAGGAAACGACACAAAACATTAAATTTACCAAAAATGGCAAATTTGAGATAAATGCAGAATACGAAAGGCCTATGAATCCTGAGCAAACAGGAATTGACGGAAGTCAATTCGGACTCGGGAATCAAGAGTTATGGCTAAAACAAAACTTTCCAAAAATGGAAAAAATGACGATTTCGGGGCCGAAACGATGGAATTTGGCCAAAAACTGGTGGACATCAGGGGCATAGCCGCTGACTTCATCCGCAAACAGCGAAACGCATTGACTCGGTGAATTTCGCGGCATTCCGACTCCGACGCCCCGGCTGCCGAAATTCAGTTGCCTTTGAATTTCGGGTGATCCCTCTTGAGCATGTATGCTTCCGCTACTTGTTCTACATCAAATAAATGGCAAACGTGTATTACAATATAAATTTTCTTAAACCTTAATTTGTGGGTACTCATCAGATTTCTAGTGCATCGAGAGTTCCTATTAATAGTGTCTAGGATATACTATCAATTTCTATGACTGTCTTTCGGTAACACAACTGAAAAAAACATGAGCTAGAAATGAAATAATTATCTGACTGTAAGATTTTATATATGTAAAGAATAACGGGAATTTCAATAGAAAGAGGTCAATTATTTAGTTTCTCTTTTAATTTAATTACGAGCCTACGCTAATTGTAATTTAAGTACTGGTATTATTGTCATACGATTTTAAGAGATTTCGAGTTTTAACATCTTAATAATAAAAAATAAAAACCACTATTTTTCTTCGAAACATGTTTCTCAAACCATATTGAGAGGACCATTTACATGTTTATATATTTTAGTGTATTGTTCTCTCTCAACCGTGTATATATATAAAGTGTTTGAAATTATTGTAATGATTATGGTTACAATATTTTTTTACTCGAAAATATATTAAAAAATTATTTTTTATATTAATATATTAAAATAATATAAAAATATTTTAAAAAATTAATTTTAAATAAAAAAATTAATTTTTAAAAACATAATTTGAACCATGTTACTAAACAGATGATAAAATAAGACTCGGGAATGAAAACACGTTACAGTTACGGCTAAAGGGTTTATGACAACAAAAGGTTTGATGAACTTTTCATTTAAATCAGAAAAATTTGAAACGTTCTAAAACTACTATTGAGTTTAACAATTTTGCTTCAAAATCTATTGCAACAGCCCCGTCAGGGGGGAAAAAGCTGCCATGTTTATAGCTTATTTAAAATATAGACTATATATTTAAACTATTTTGTAGACTTGCTATTGTCATTTATCTTCGAATTAGACTTGAGGGTGTCTTCCCTACAACTTTAACAAATATTTTATTCAATTTTTTTTCAGAATAAAAAAACTCTCATTCATGCTATATATTGCTTTACAGGTTCTCAAAGCTTAAATTATTTGGAAGTTTCGTGAGTTTTCTCTAATTATTTAGGCATGATTCTAATCCTCCAACCTAAAAAAGCATGAAAATACCCAAACAAGCCAAATTTACGCATGCCATTTAATGTACAAGACAGAGCACTGGCAGAGATAGGATATAGATTTAAAGGAGATAAAAAGGGAAAACATTTGGATTGGTAAGAGTAATTGAATAAATGTATGTGGTTAGGGTTGTATGAGGAGGCATCAAAAGATAATATTAATGCTTTATGTGGACTATCTTTCTACCTCTCTCTCTGTCTCTCTCTTCTTGTATCATGCTATTGTGTTATAATATTGGAGAGCAGCTAATAAGGGTTACACCCACATTTATTCCATGCGTGAGGCAAGTCTCTTTCTGGTTCTATATAAAGGACTAACATGCCACCACTTAATCTCATCAAAGCAAACACAGCAAGGTTCCAGTTCTATATGGAAAAGTTAGGGTCATAGCATAATAGGGTTTTTGTTATTTTTTCTGGTGCGAGAGGCTACAAGGGTTGAGTCTGATGCTTAAAGATTCGAGGGTTTTAAGGGTAAGTGAGGTGACAGAAGAGAGTGAGCACACAGGGTACTTTCTTGCATGACGTTCATGCTTGAAGCTTTGCGTGCCCACCCTCTATCTGTCACCCCATCACCACCTCTCCTCCTCTTCCCCTTTCCTTGCCTGTCCTGCGTACTTATGTTGTGTGTGAATGAATTCTTAGTGTTTGAATATAATTGAATTGCGTTATTTTGTTGCATATATAAATATATATCAAGGAAATTAAGCATCACAGGTGTACACGGGCTCTCATTTAGGCTGTTTCGTTCCATGGACTATTTGAAGATTCATGTTTTTATTTTAGCACTGCTAGTGCTAGCTTCATTGATCAGTGGTCAAACATACAATTCCTTGAAACTTTTGTAGTTATAAGGTCGAAATTAATAAATTGTCATTTTATTTCACTTTGATGCACAAAAGTAGAATCTTGGCCTTAATCTTGATTGCAATTAACACTTGACAGTAACTAATAATGGTATTAATTTTACTTCTTTTTTTTTCCTCTCAGCTGATACTGGCATTAGTGCTCATTTGAATCCGAATGAAATATAGGTTAGCTTATGCTTGAAAACATGTGGTGGAGACCTAAGGTTAAGAGTTCATCCTTTAATTAACCAGTCAATTTGGGATCCATAATTCTTCTGCAATTAATAGGCACCAACCAACCATCATGCTTTTGATGGCACATAAATGATCGACTACTGATCTCTATACATGCATGTTCTTTGTTTATATTGATGAATCAATCTTATTGTCCTGTAAGGAAATAGATAATCATGGGCAATATTCTAGTTCTACAGGAAAGTTTGACATGTCACTTGATGTTTCATGAAAAAGAAGCCGAAAACCCCACTGGAAATATACATATCTAGGTTTTATAGTAAGATATTCCAGCTCATGAAGTACTGTGCAGGATATGTAATAAGGTATAATGTGGCATCAGGTTCAAGGGAAGCAAATCTTATTAATGAAGGCTAAAGACACTAAAATATTACTACTATAAGTATGACAATGATAGTATATAGTACGTAGTTAAAGAAAAATGCTACTAATTAATAGATTCAACTTGTGCTGCAACTAATGTAGTTAGAAGGGCTCATGATCAGAATTTAGCATCTCTTAACTTAATTTCTCTTGGGATAAAAGATTATCATAATTGAATCTGATTTAGAGGTTGCTATTCTCGGATAAAGAATGCCTCTAATCACCCTGGGAAAATAGAAACAAAGAAGAACAAAGGAAAACATGAAATCAAAAGTAAATTATAGAAAAGGGATAAAAGCATGGCTAGTTTGTCCAATTCAATGGCCCTTCTAAACCTCTAAATAAGTCTAAGCCTGTGTAAATGAAGTTCCTATCCCAACCATAAAAAAAGAAGGTGCAAGATTAGCTTAAAAACTGAATTTCAACCCGGAGGCTCATCATGAAAAACCATTTGATTTCTCGATCGCCAACTAAATGCCTCACAAAATGCTTTGAACCAAAGAGAAAAAGGCTTTTCTTTGAAACCTAGCTCTTTGTATCGTTAGAGATTCTAATGAGCTTGGCAAGCACCATTGCAAACTTATCCAAAGCATGAAACGATTTAAAACAGTGGAGAAAAGGATGACCAATTGTTTCTTTATTAGAATCACAAAACGAACAACCAACTGACTAAGTGTTAATTAGATTCTTCTTTGAAAAAAATATCTGGTACATATTTTGACAGGTAACAACCATATAAAAAACTTCAAATTTTGAAGGGACTATGCATTTCCATAGAAGTGTGGAAAAAGAAGGATATTCCAGGATAACCAACTTTTTTCATGAGGGTATTGCAATATTTGACAGTGTATTTTCCACTTCTCTTAATTTCCCAATGTTTTGTGTCTTCATGGTGCTGTTTCAAACTAACTTCATTCAGTTTTGACAAAAGCATTTGACAAATGCAATTGATGTTGATATGACTTTGAAAGTCTTAGATGCCTTTTCCAAGCTCGTTGTTCTAGAACCCATTTCTTCAATTTTACATGTCGGTTTGGAGGAGAGATCATGCAGTAAAGGGAAAAGACACTTAAGAATGCCATATTAGCCAACGGTCAGTCCAAAAACAAATATCATTCTCGTTACCCAATTTAAAACGAATACTTTCTTTGATAGATGCTGAAACTAGACCAATAGTATTGGTGATAGAGTAAATCCCTTGCCAAGTATCAATAATGGGAGATTAAAAGAGGGGACGCCATTCTCCAATGTGGGTTTATACTTCCTAGATATTACATCTTTCTAACCTCTTAAGCTTTGATCACCAAAGCCTCCAAAGACATTTGAATAATAAAGCTTTGTTTTTCCCTATCAATGATCCCACTCTTGACCCTTCTTTGTCCTTTTTTTGCACCATTAAATTCCATGATACTTTCCATTTCTTTCTAGAATCATAAGTTTCACCATTGACGCAACTATATTATTTGACAGTTTTACCCACATTTAACTAATATTTTGTCTATATTTTATATATAAAATACCTTGATATTATTTATTTTATGTTTTGAAGGCACTTTTGGATGAAAGATGAAAAAGGAGTAAATTGAAGGTAATTGGCAGATTTGACCTTCAGTCGATGTTTTATGCAGAGCGTGAGCTCTAAAGGTCAAAATGAAGTGATTCCAGTGGCATTAAAAAGCTAACATCCATACCTTTCTGGAAATCTAATGCAAGAAAATAAAATAAGGAATAACATGGAAATCGCAGCCTTCAAAGTCTAATCTCGCAATCTGCTAGTGTTGACCTTTGGCCATTCCGAGTTGAATATCTAGAGTTACAGATGTCCAGTTGATGTAAACTCAATTTTTTTGGATTTTTGACTCAAAAACCTATCACAGATCCAAAGTTCAGGAAAAAAAAAGATATCATATAAGGGAGATATGATTTTTCAAAGATGACAACTGAATTCTACCAGCAAACAAGTTTCGTGAAGAAATGAGTCCAAATTACATTTCAAAGCATCTAAACCGTCATCCAAGTTTTTATTTCAGCAATTTAGCTCCTCTAAGTCAAATCTTGAAGATTTTATGCAAGGTTATTTCTTCTTTTTTAGAAAAATAGTTATTCAAGTACTTAAATGTAAACTGCTTACTTAAGGGATGACTATTTTGTAAAATGGGACAAGGTTTTCTAGGATATAAAAAGAATAAGGGAAGAGAAGGGGGCAGCCAGCCAAGAAGAGAAAAACGCCCCTTTCCTCTAAAAAACCCGAAATCATTCCTTCCTCCTTTTTGATTAGTTTTTCAACAAACTTGCAAGGCTTTACTCTTTTTCTTGGTTGCAAGGACACAGAAACCTTCAAATTTCAAGAACTGTGAGATTTATTTTACCTTTTCTTTTCAGTTTATATGATGAATATGTTCTCTTATGCTTATTTTTCCAATGATTGTTTATTTTAATTGTTAGAGTGGACTCTAAGTTATTATTGTAGACAATTTATTGCTAAGTTTGATATCAAAACCGGAGTTGTGGTATATGAACTTGTGAAGCAACTGAGTTTAATAATTGTGATGGATTTGCGTTATTAATCTTAGGAAGAATATTCAATCAAATCAAACATAGACTGCAGACAGTTATGTTTTCTTGATTAATCAACTTATCTAGTTCTTAAGGCTACCATTGAATTAAATTACCAGTGCGGACACTGTGGTTGTTTAATGGTTAGGGTTAGTTATACAACGGATCCATTAACCTTCCCAAATTGCATATTATCTAGCATAAAAATATGACTTGAACCTTCCTCGTGGGATCAACCCCTTACTTGCTTTATACTATCTTATGTGTTGAGTTTTAAGTTAGGGTAATAAATTTGTGCAATCGTGACATCAAAACAAACCCATAAAAATCTTCTCTAAATAGATGTAGTAGCTTGAACGACACATTTTAGGAAAATGGACATGTAGTATAAAGGTGAGTTTAAAATTGTTTTGAGTAGATAAATGTGACCGGCTATACTTAGCAACCTTCCTTTCCACATACCTAATCTTGAGTGTATATGAGATGACACAATCCAAGAAAGGATTGAAAAGGTAGATTTGGATTTTAGCATAATTATGTCTATTATCCAGTTTCACAGAAACAATCATGATTCTCAATCCAATTATTGAATCGGGTGAAAAGTTTGCCCAATTTTTTCTGGAATATTTTTCTATATTGAGGTAAATTTCAAGTTAATTAGATTCATAAATGCCTTGCGATATAGGTCAGAACAGGCTAACAAGCTATATATTGTTGCTTACTTTTTTTTTGATTTGTGGACTTTCTATTTGACAATGATCTTTTTTTTTATAAGGATGTGACAGCTTGTTTTGAGAATTTTCTGGTTCCACAAGGATCTTTAATGAGTTGCAATATAGTTTCCAAGTGTGGTAATGATTCATTAATGTTTTAAAATCCTTTTCTGACAAGGATTCCTTATTCATCCTAACTACACAAGAAAATAAAGGCTAGTGGTATTTAATGATAGATTGATCAGATTATTTTAGGGAGTTTTCCAATCCTACAAAGAAGGTTAAAGGAATGCAACAAGGGTCTTTATGTTTTGAGAGGAATTTTAAAGCTACAATTAATTATCCTAGACAAACAAGGAAACTAAAGATGAGGCAACTTCAACAATCCATTTCCTAGCCTATATTGAATATCTAAAGGCGGCAACAAAGACCTTAGTTTTTCTAGGATGAGAATTTCATTCAAGATATTATTTAAATTAGGAAAATTATCTATCTTAGGTTATTGTATTTAATTAGGCGCAACAACTTTAGTTTATGTGTCAAATTTGTTATCTTTATTATTTTCTTCATGTTTGGGCTTAGTTAACATACTTTAAGTTTATTGTAAGAAGGTAAATACTATCCCACAAGTTTTGAGTCCATTAGGGTTACTAGTTGAACTATTATATAAGGTTTTGTAAGTTGAAATCTTCGGCAGCCATGAATTTATGAAATAAACTTGTGTTTTGCATAATACAACATGTTTTCTTCGATGGGACAAAGAACAAATTTGACATATCTAGGTATAACTAACCTTGTGGCATTTTCCTTATACTTTTCGTTCATGAATTTGTATTCATTGGGTGGGGGTTTCTTATTCCAACAATGTTGGTGCCTTGATATAGGTTTTCATTGTGTCACACTTATATCAAACCTGATTTCTTGGCTTTGTGGAGTTGTATCATCTTTGTTGTGGGTTGCTTGACCATGTGATCAAGAAGTTAGCATCTCAAGAGATCACTAGTTTCCAAGTATATAATCTTTTTGGATTAGCTTCCAAAGAGAGTCTGACTTATTTGATTGGAAGGGAATCTCATCTACAAAGTATTGATCCCGCCATACCAGTTGTAAAGTCATCATCTAGGTTAATTCCTATATGATAACTTCTATAGAAATTAACTCGTGATCCTGATGCCAATTCAAACCATCCCAAAATCCTTTTAACATGGATCAGATTGCTCTACTTGTTTGAATATCTAGGTTTTATGTGTTGTTGCATCCTTGCAACAGGTTGTGGTTTTTTATAGTCTCATCTTCTTAGAGTTTACATAAGGACATCTTGCTCAATATAATTTTTTATAGCACTTTTATTCAACTGCTCTTAGGGGTAGTTCTCCTTTGTTTTTGAAACTATTGTTCCTATTATGGTATGCTTATAAAAAAGCAAAGAAAAAGGCTTGTATTTTGCTGCAATGTGATATGATAAGGAAGAGGCATCATCTGATGATAAAGCATACCTCCAGTTGACTGTGCTAAATGGAATATTAATGCTGAAGGATACTTAAGCTAGCTAAAATTTTAAGGGAATATCATTCTCATGGTACTTCAGTCTTGTCTCATGATTAGTAGGTTGCATAATGTTCTGTCGACACCTGAGATTGCATCAACAAATATCAAAGTAAATGTTAATTCTTTGTTTGATGTTGTAAATGAGATAAAATTAAGGTCCACTGATGTTTTCTTTGTCCAGTTAGTGTGACAAGTGATATGAATTATGATTCTAACATGAAGGAGCTTATTCTAATATGTATAAGCATTCAGATGGTTCAATGATGAGAGCTTGAGCAAAACAACTACAAAATATCTTAACAAGTCAGATTAGTATAACTGAAGCTTCAATGAGTTTGGAGGCTTGTAAACTAAATGGAAATGGTTCAAATATGTTTGTTTTTTTTCAAATAAGGCATAGGTCATGATTTGGGAGTTTTAGAGAGTTTGAGTTTGTTGTCAACCTATAGGCCAATTTGAATCTGAATTTTCACCACCTTATTGCATTTGAAAATGAACCTATTCCATATGATTTTCAAGTTCAGAATGTCATCTTTCTAAATTGTTTGACCATGCATTCATTAGAGATTTGTGCAAGAAGTTATAGTTGTTTTAAATTTTTATGTCTCTATAAGTGTTTTATAAGTAAAAAATGTGTACTATTCATTATTTGTCTAGTTTTTAAAACAAATTCATTTATTTAGGTCTCCATTATGTCATTTTGCTATTTTCTATAATTGAAGGGTTATTTCAACTATATAATAATGTTTCAGATCAAGTATTAAAAAAAGTTTTAAAACAATATAAAACTTTTCAACATCTCATTTAGAGAGTTTTCTTCATTGTTCTTCCATTTCCAGAATTTGTTAAGGAACAAATCAAACTTATCACTCTTAAAAACAAAGAATGTTATGTTTTTAATCTAATTGAAATTCCTTTGTGACGTGTTCGACTTATCAAAGAGTTTTATTTAGACTTTATCCCTCATTTCCATTACAAATCATGTAGTTTTCAGCTTAAATACCATAAAAAAACCATATAACCAAACCTACCTTACTTCATCTTCATATCAAATGACTAGTTTGTTCTAGTTAGGAAGTTAAGGTACATCATCTTGGTATCAGAGCCAAGGTTTCAAAATTGATTTGGGACTTTGTATATGGCTTGCTTGGGATCAGAAATATCAAGGATTATGGACTGAAATAAATTGTTTTCTTTAACTAGGATTTGGATTGGAACAAGTTTTCCCTTGCTGATTATAGTGGTTGTTCATATTCTTTATTGAATTTGTGATGTGAGTTGAAAGACATTATTGCTCATATTTGTGAGTGAATTATAGGAAATTGAAATACTATGGTTGGAGAAAGAGATTAAGTTTCAAAGAAAATCAGTTTGGAGCAAACACAACTTATTGGGTTGCAATGATCTCATGAAGAGATTCATGATGGGAATTCATGATCAAATAAATGCCCTCATGTAAATGATGCAAAGGAACAACTTACAACTCTAACAAAGGCAAACTCGTAAGGTGCATCAAAATGCTATCGTACAGGCTAAATTAGAGCTGAAGGAGAACACAAGGTTGAATGAAATATAAACATTTATAAAGAAACAAATAAAGAACATGAAGAATGGAAAGCTTTAGTTTAGTGTTGAAAGGATGAAAAATAAAAGAGAGTAGTTGATGTGAACCTCGTGATCACATGATCACGCAACCTACACGCAAAGACATAAATTCCTGAAAAGCCAAGTAAATCATGTTTGATAAGAGTGTAACACAAAGATACCTTCTACCTAGGCACCAACACTATTGAAAATAGAAATCCCCCACCCAACAAATATTGATTTGCGAACGAGAAGTATAAAGATGACGCCACGAAGCCAGTTGTTCTTCAATAAGTCATTTTTAGTTCTTTAAAGAACCAAGAAAGATAGATTATCCCACCAACACAACAAGTACGGCTAAGAAGTTTATTGATCTGAAAATTACATAACCTTACTTGTATAAGCCTTTAATTATACTGAATCTAGACTTAAAGAAACCCTAATGGACCCCTCTTAGGTAGACTTATATGAAGCCTACTTACAATTGACCCAAATAAATAATAATAACCCAAAGACTAAGAAGAAAATAATAAAATTTCAAAAATTAACATCTTAAATATGCTAAAATCAAATTTGTCACTTTTAAGAAGGCCTAATAAACTAAGAGAAATCTAATTTGAAAAATTTGTGTTGTTGCCCTCTTTGATGTCCTTGATTAACTTGGATTTCCTTGATTAACTTGGACAAATAAGAAAATAAATTTTCTCCTTTGTTGTTGATTGAATTACTTTTCTTTCTAAGTTAGGAAAAGCATTAAATAATCCTCCCCTCTTTAGAAATAAAATATGGCCAACTTCCTAATTTAATTAGGAAAATAAATTGTTGTCTTTCTATCCTTGTAGCATTAGGAAAAAAAAAGCCTAACAAGGTTGGTATAGGGCCGGACACATCATCCCCTTGTTCCCCATGAATTAGGCTCTTCTTGTACCTGAATTAGATGGATTATAGGCTGTCCTTCATGCTCCTTAAATGTCCAAAGCCCCTCTAGGTCCATTTTTCTCCATATGTTCTGAACAAGCTCATTCAATGCTTATTTAAGCTTCTTTGCCCTAGCTCTTGTAATTAGCCCAATTGGCACCTCCAATGGGTCGTTCGCATGATTACGTTTGGTGTTGGGCTAATCCTCATCAGCAGTATTTGTTATCATTAAAATATATATATATATATATATATATATATATATATATATACACACACAAGTGGATGGTAAGACGTGATTATTATCGGCTACTACTTTCATATAGTGTTGTTAAAGGCGTTGGTGAGAAAATAGCGCTTAAAACTTTAAAAAATGCTAATAAAATGGCTACTTCAACTTTAGGTATTGGATTAAAGAGTTTAGAATATGAAATTTCAGTAAAGGATTAAGTCAATAATGAATTGATTCCTCACGGTGCATAACTAATTCCAGCTCCATGATTTATTGATTAGGTTGAAGAATACATGAACAATTTCGTGAAAAATAATGATGTATAAATAATACCTGGTCATGATTCGAGGATTAATCGTCTTAAAGAAAGAGAAAATGATACGATCCAAGCAACGAAAAAACGATGAGATTCAGTTTTTGGCATAATGTTCCTTTTGATTAATAGACATAACTCTTAATCTGACCGTTTGATCGGACTGATAATTTACCAAGAGTTTACAGACATCTTATTGATTGTCGGTTTAAAGTTTTAAATAAATTGGAGTTCAATAAGGCATCACAAAGACTAGAAGATGTAGTAAAGGTTTTGTTATCAGGTTCCTTTTGATTAATGGACTTTTTATTTGTTATGAATTCTTATCTTAGTGTATGATTTTAACTCTTATGTTCCTATTGATCTAGCGCCTATTCCAATTGATGAGAGGACTTCTATTGATGGGGTAAAAATGCAAAATGATGAAAAAAAAACTCTATGAACATGTTCGATCTCATATTAAGAAGAAGAAAACAAAGTATGCCAAATATGCTAGTAAAAGGCAGAAAATTGTTAGATTTGAGCCTTGAGATCTAGTTTGGATTCATCATAGAAAAGGCAGATTTCTAAACGAACAAAAGTCCAAATTGATGCCAAGAGTTGAGGGACCATTTCGGGTTATCAAAAGGGTGAATGATAAAATTAGCTTACAAAGTTGATCTTCATGGTGAGAACAATGTTTCAGCTACTAAGGACTTGTCACCTTACTCGGAAGATGTTGGCGATTCTAATTTAAGGATGTACACCTTGCACATTCTCGTGCATTTATACTCATTTCTATTGATCAAGTATGTAAAAAAAAAATACGAGTAATTTTTTTATATAAGAAAAGTCTCAACAAACTATCAATAATTTTTATTAATGAACACGGTTTATTAAAACTTTTGTTGAAATCATATTCACATAAATTATTTATAAGTTTATCTTTCTCTTAAAATACATATATTCTTTCTGCATAAAATTAGATAACTCGATGACCATAAGAAATTGGTGTCCTCAAAGGAATTTACCTGTGACATACAAAAAAAAATTAAAATTAAACCATAATAAACATTGTGTATCATCCTAGTTACTGACGTTTAATAACTATATGATCAAAACTAATTTCATAAATATTTCTTTAAGAATATTGATCTTATATTAATTTCCAACATTATACATTTTCATCATTCTTGATAAGTTGTATTTCCGACATTTTATTTATCACATTATCATTCTTATATTATGATAACTCTCTTTTTTTCATAATCTAGTTTAACACATCAATATTCGATTTATTCCTTACAATTTTAAAATTGATCAGACTCATTCAAACACTTTCATACAGTGTTTCTTTTCACCTTGAATTTATTTCATAACTCTTTCCACTTCGTGAATATATTCAGTTTATGTTATTATTTCATATCACATGAAATTTACACCTCAATTTATTTCCTCAACACATATAAATCATATGATCTTTTCCTTTTACAACCACCTTTAATCCATATCACAAATCATTGCGTAATCATGTCTAATTCATATCATTATTTAATTTACAACATATTTAATTCAAGTCGCCTTTTTGTTTCCCTAACATTTATTATATCTATGATACATCGTACATTATTCCATAAAACACCCTTGTTATATTGAGAAATTTCCTCAATTCATTATTCATTCCACTTATTTCATGTCCATTTCTATTATTTATAATTTATCACTTAACCTTCCATCACTTTTATACTTACAAGACGTGCTCAAATCATTTTTCTATTCCATTATACTTTGTCCGTGGGGATAATTTAATACTCAATCCTTAACCTATCAACACAATCAAACTCATATACACCTTGCTTCATTACATGTTATTGTTGCGGCCAATTGATTAGCCAAATAACTTATCAATCCCTTTATATGACAACCCCAACCATTTGGGTACCATTACGCATAACTGTCTCTTTAAAATAATTTAATATATACTCTATTGAAATTTCGGTGGAGTTTTCCTTATACTTGAACTATACCAATTTATCGACATCTTCATCACCATTTTAATCCAATACTACAATCATGATTTATTACTTGGCACAATGTTGCGAGGTACCTGATAATTTCTTTAAAACCATATATAATCAACTTTACGCACAATGATTATTGACTATTATCTCTTCTATATATTTACCATATCAATTACTAAATAATTAATTTCTTATTGTATCTTTAACCTTACAAATCAATACAATTAGCACAAAGTAAGGACATACTAATATCCTCTCTAGTCTAAACTGGACATTCGTTTCATTACTAAATTGTTGGTTTCTTCAGTTGCCCATTAATGAAAGTACTAATCTCATTAATCAAGAAACTAATTTCTCCAATAGCCCATTAACTAGAGCACTTAGTCACATTAACTAGGGTAACTAGTTTCTCCAATAAAAATTTCCTTAATACATGCCAACACAACATCACAACCCAATAAAAATTCATGCTCATGTTTCCTTAACACCGAAACACATCATTTCATTAATATCACAACATCTTCTATGCCTTCCCATTAATAGAAGAATTTCAATACAATTCCATAATTATTTCTAATTTCTCTAAACTAACAATTTGGCTAATTTGAAGACATCCTTCCCATCTTTCCATGCATCTCAAAATCATTGAGCATTCAATTCTAAGTCACTAAGATTAATTGCCCATGATTCCTTCCATTGACTTTACAACATCAATGCATATGCCCAAAGTTTTGATATTAAGATTTTCTTTTAACCAATCTCATTTAATCATATTCATGCTTGTAGTTTCAATTACATTTTCGCATGTGTGCGGCGTCGCGGCGAAAATATCCACCCTCAAATTCTATATCTAATGCGGCAAATGTGGGGAGACAAGGAATTCTTGTCTTTTATTAGTGGAAAAATTGGAATGGAAGTCACCACCTAGTATTTTGATCACTAGGAACCCTAACTGGTCTTAGAGATCAGGTATGGAGACTGGTTGCGTAAAGGAAAGGTATTAGCACCCCAAATTCGCCCTACCTAAGGTAAGCTACATTATTTTATTATCTGATAAAATCTAAGGTCTTGTCATGTTTTTTAGTTGTTGGTCCGTCTAAGGTTTAACAAAAGTCCTTCTTGGTAAGGAAATCCTTATCTTATAAGGTAGAAAAGTCCTCGATAAGGAGATCCTTATCTTATAAGGTAATTATGAGGTCAACAAAATAATTTAATATCCAGAATACGTCTTACGTATAAGGTCATAACCCCAGATATTAAAAAAAAACAAAATAATTTTTTTTGAAATTTTTGAAATATTGGCCTAGTTCTCGTGACTTTAATAAATTGGTTATTAAAGACAAAATGCATGCTAATATATATTTTTGAAATTTTCTTTGTTATATGAAAATACAATATGATTTTCTTATTATTATTATTTTCTTGCTTGCAGAATGTGCATTATGCACGTTCTACATGCAAGAAGATGAACAGTAAACGGAGATAAGGGGAAGAATTACCTTGGATGATGAGCTTGGATAGATGAGCTGACGGTGATGCTGGTGACCGGTTAGGCGGTGGTGTTGCTGCGATCACTCTTCCTCTTCTCTTTTGTTTCTGCGTTGCTTCTTTTTCTGTCACCTTGCTTCTCTGCTTCTTTTTCCAAGCGGTGGTTCAAAGAGGAAAGTAGGTGGTGGTGTTGCTGCTGGGATGATAAGCTTAGATAGATGAGTTGAAGGTGATGCCGGTGACCGATTTGGCGGTGGTGTTGCTGCAGTCGCTCTTCCTCTTCTCAGCTTGCTTCTTCTCTTTGTTTCTTATGTTCCCTCTGTCAACAATGTTCTTCCCTCTCTGCAGCGACTTCGTGGACATGTTGGTGGCCGCTGCCTGGGGAGCTGATTCTGGCCGGTTGACGGTTACTCTTCCTTTTTTCTCTGTGTTTTTCTGCTGTCTTTCCCCTCTCTGTTTCTGTTTTTCCCCCTTTGTTTTTTTTGTTGTCTCTTTCTTCCTTCCTCCAGTGCAGTACATCCTCTGGCTTTTATAGCCAGAGGATGCAAGTGTTTTACCTTTGTTGTTGCAAGGATGGAGTAATGGCCGACGTGCATCATGATAGCCGTGAAACATGCCCCCTTGATTGAAGCAAATCACGCCTTCGCCACTGCAAACTTTTCTCGTCCAGCTCACGTAACGTCTAAAAAAGACAGGAAACAGTGTTGAATAAAACAACACCGTTTTGCAACTTTAAATGATATTTTTTATTTGGTCCTCGGATGTTGATGCAATTTTGTAATCAAGCCCCCATAAAAAGTTAAATTAGATCCCTTTATTTGAGAACCTTTTCCGGTTTGGTCCTTGGTTTTAGATTGTTTCAATTAAGTCCCTAATTGGCCATCAAACTTCAATAATTACGCAATTAAGCCCCTGATTTGGCCAAATCAACTCTTCAAAATTATAATTGGATCCTAGACCTTTAATTTCTTCAATAAAAGCCTAAATTGACTTAAAAATCAAATTTTCTTACAACTCTCCATAAATTCAATTAAACCTTAGATAAAATTTAAATGAGTCTATAAACATTTGATTTTAGACTTTTCTTCCTCAACTTGAATTTTCTTTGTCAACAAGACTTTCATCAGTAAAAAATATATTGTCAAATTTCAACCTTTTGCATTTTTAAACCTCCTCAACCAATTTTGGCCTTTTCTCGGTGTTCCAACATCCTTTTCTCGCTCTAATTTCTTTTTTTGTATTTTTTTCATTTTTGTGTGGGAACCCAAAAATGGATAACATATGCATATACAAGTTATCTTTGTGTCACACTTCTATCAAACCTGATTTACTTGGCTTTCCAGGAATTGATGTCTTTGCGTGTGGGTTGCGTGACCACAAGCTTCGCATCATTGTCCTTGAATTTAAATTGCTTTTACCTCATTCTCGTAGATATCCTATCAAGACTATCCATCCCCTTTTTTTCCCCTCACTTCAAGTGTATAATAATTTTACATATTATTAGTCTGTTTATCTTAAAATTTACAAAAAGTCAATGATTGACAAATTATTTTTCTTCTATTGACTTCTAAAGTAATGAATTCCAAATCTCAAATATGTTTTATCGACATGTATTGTATCCATACAATCCTTGAGCATATCGATCTTTGTAATAATAGTATACTTATTCTGTAAGCTCTTTAACAATAATTATTTAACAACACATAGCTAGTAACCACTAGGACTTGTTGGTCTATGATACAAACTGATGCAAACAAAAAAAAAATAACAAGTATTAGAACATAAAATTCTGATGAATAAGATCACATACAAAAACCCTAATTCAAAATGTTATTATTCAATATTTTCTCTAACCAAAAATAACTAAAAATAAATATTAGAGCTCTTCTAGGTTGCTTATATACTAGAAAAACCATCCTAAACAAAGTTAAAAAAATAATAATAAAATATTTCTAAATCAAATAGAAAAAAGAATTCTAAATTAACAAAAATAAATAAACATAACAAAAATAAAAAGAATTAATAGACAATTCACTCGTAGACTGGGGTATGGACTATATTCATTCTGGGCATAACTGCATATGAAACAATGACATCAAATTGACATGCAGATTCACTACAGAAGAAATTTGATGATCTTGTGTGAATATTTTATGGCACAATGATCATAGTACTGTATTTTATACAACTCTAATAATTATTTTTTTAACAATTTCCGATATTATTAGAACGGGGGAATAAAATAAGGAAAATTAATTCCATGTTATTATCTATAATGGAAGAAACTAAATAACTAATAAGTACTGACCATAATAATTCCTTATTCTGATAGTGGATGGGTTGATTTTCCAAATACAAGCAACTTCTACATGATTTTGTTTACGGTCAAATTTTTTCTAGGTAAATTAAAGGACAAAAATGCTGAAAATTAATATTTGTAATTAGATATTAGCATCATGTGTAATACGTCCCCAAGGGGTGTGGCGTGATGACAAAAAGCTTGAGATTTTGCACAGCAGGTCTCGAGTTCGAGTCAAAACGTGCACCTCTTATAAGAACTTGGGATAGCCGGGGTTTTACTCACTTATTTGGACCCATAAGTGCACTTTCCGGGAGATGAGGTTTCCTCGAATCCAAAAAAAAAAAAAGTTAGTTGTAATACGTGAACTTAGACAAAATCTATGAAAGAGTAAATGATCCAAAACTATCCTGGACTTTGGGTCAAATTGACTTCAGTCCCTAACCTTTCTTTTTTTTTTTTTTAGAACCTTGAACATGTTTATGGTAAAAAAATAAGTCTCCTCTGTCAGGTTTCATCCTTTATTTACTTCCTTTTTTCATTCAAATCAAATGTATACATGAAACATGTTGTGTTTCTAAGCTATCACTTCTAATCAAAATTAACAAAAGGTCTATTTCATACAAAAAAAAAATAAAAGAAAGTTTGAGACTTATGAACTTGATCTTTGAACTTAAAATAATAAAATTTTAAGTTCAAAGATCAAGTTCATAAGTCTGACCAAAAGTTCAAGATAGATTTGGATCATTTGTCTAGGTATATTTCTCTCTTTGCAAACTAGATGTGTGCTAGAAGGAAGTTAACAACTAGTATATTGATATGTGCTTAGTAGTCAGTTAATATTAATTTTAAAAAAATATAAAAAAAATATTAAGTGTATGAAGAATGTTTTAATAGTAATATTAAATCTAATTAAGCGTGTTAATTTTTAAACCTGCACTCAATTCTTTGTCAGACTCAAGTAACATGGATCTGGCAACCATGTCATACCCAAACACAAACCCAAGCGCTTTGAATATGACAAACATGTCAAAACAAAATATAGGAATACACTTATAATTGTTCTAAAAACATATTTATTTTGTATTTTCATCTTTATCTTTTAAACCAAATATAGTTTTATCTTTTCGATATTTATTTCTTCTATTTTGAGACATTAACAACATGCATCCCTAAAATTCACTCTTTGTTTTTATTAATCTCTAATTTTAGTGAAGAAATCATCTACAAAATTGCACAAATTAAAATAGTAAAAAAGAAAGTAGGTCTTTTACATATACAATATTTTCTTTTCCTACAATATAATGTATCAATTCAAAAAGTTTAAAAGTTTTCTCTTATGATCATATATTTCAAATTTTTTTTTGGTAAGTTGACGTATGTATTAAAAGAAGAAGATACAAACATTATAAGGGGCATACCCCAGATTTACAATGATAACAGAAACATAAAACAACAGATGGCTACAGGCTAGCAACCGACCC
>Ga0325411_1002435_pt1 | contig 21084 bp, 10 predicted proteins | sample PopdelMetagenome_13_FD_206181 | JGI IMG/M metagenome (GOLD analysis project Ga0325411, IMG submission 206181) | Populus deltoides microbial communities from Bellville, Georgia, United States - Xylem-PdIQD-R4 | ecosystem: Host-associated > Plants > Phyllosphere > Stem > Wood/Secondary xylem...
CTAGTAGCTACACTGTGTGTTTTTTATGCCCTAAGTTCCTTCTGGCCGGCAAATATTTTGCCCAGTACAGGTGTCCATTGTTGGAAAGTGGAAGGCTTTGTCGAATTAATTAATACAATTTAATGGCCTGCATTCGACGGAGTCTGTCTCACCTTACTTGTTCTTCCGTTCGAAAACGAATTCATGTTGGAGTACAGGGACTAGATCGGGTCATTTTTAACTTAATTAATTTACTATCTGAGATAATTGCAGAGGAAGGAAAAGAAAAAAAATAGAAAAGAAAAGAAAGCTCAAGTATTAATAGTTTAAAATTAAAAGATGAAATAATTGTTTTTTTAAAAAGACTGAAATTAAATCGGGTTAATTTTCAAAATTAGAAACTTTGATTATGAGACTAAGATGACCATTTAGAAGATAAAAAAATAATATTTTTACTTTTTAGCTGAATAAAAAATCAAACATTAGTTAGGGGAAAATCATGTCAACATCCGTTGATTTTTTTTATCAAAATAATGTTATTTTTACTTTTTGCATGATAAAAAATACGATTGACTTTGTAACCCTGTTATTTGACCCAATTCGTGATCTGATACATGACCTGATTAAGGATTAAATCAAAAAATAAAATCCAGTCAGAAAAAAAATTAAAAACAAAATAAATAGGAATCAAAAGAATGAGGATCGATTTTGATAAAAAAAATATAAAAAATCAAATGGCAAGTGATGAAATTAAAAAATAAAAAAATTAAATTCAATACAATTAAAAAATTGAGGACCACTTTGCAATTTTCAAGGCCAACACACCTTTTGAGGTGAAGGAGAGAGAAAAGAGAGGGGAGAAAAATTGTCGTTGAAGCTCTATGCTATGGATAGCGACATGCGTTGGCCACCATGTAGAGGGCACGTTCCTTTAGACACTGCCCCGAAAAGCTACCAACGACCACTGAGAGGTCCCCCTTACGCCACCCAAAAAAAAACAGGAGCCTCTCACTTGTGGGCGCGTACTCTGCAAGCGTTAACCACTTTTTTTTTAATTATAGAAAAATCAGAACACCTTTGACCCTACGAGATAATTGCAGGAAAACCAATGTTAAAAAGCCAAAAGTACCTCTTGATCTTAGGCAAAAAAAAGTTGACTCCTAGGACTATGCAGTAATTACACTACACAAAAAATATGAAAATGTGAAAACGCCCCTCAAACATTAGCTGTGTTTTTTTTTTCAAGTAAATGAGAGTAATTACACTATGCAATAAATATGTGAAAATACAATTTTACCCCTAAGTGTGTGTTCATTTTATTTTTTTGTAATTGAAGGGCTCATCATTCGTTTTATTATGGAATGTACTATGCACAATCCACAGTACACTGATGAGTTTTAGTTTTATTTGCAAAACTCTCTAATAGATCCCTCGAAAGGGGAAAAAAAAGCCAATAAAATTATATGTTTTGCTCAAGTCTCAGGTCTTCCTTAAATCATATTTATCAAAATCTTACATATCTTTTAATAGAATATCCTAAACACTCCCGATCTACATTAATGGAAAACAGGTACACAAGAAACTTGAATAAGAAATTAAAAAAAAACCTTGAAATTGTGTAACAAATAAATAAAACTATTCTAAAATAGTATGACAAAAAATCTAAAACTTGGAAGAACAAAGATATGAAAAGTTGGTTTAATTTGTAATTAATCTAAGAGACATTTTAAATCTTTATTCTAATTTTTTTGTTTTTCTTCGCTAGTTAAAATGGGTGATGGACCTTTTGAATATTTTATTAATATATCTATTAGATTTAACAAAATATTATTAATGAAAAGACTTATTAATTGAAGACTTGTCAAAACATAAGCGTTATAAACTTGGTTTTTCTTATCAAGAAAAAAACTAAAGTACAGGAACCATTGTTCACATATACTTATTGCATTGTAGATTATAATAATAACTCAAAGTATTTTTTTTTATTTTGATCCCTTAATGTTTTTTTTTCTTTTGAAGTTGTGTTTATTTAGAATTGGACTTGGTAATTTGTTTTGGCTACCTGACTTATGAGATCTTAAGGCATTAGGAAAAAAAATCAGTTGCTTGATGAATGCTTGGTTTGACAAAATTAAATGAAGTTTTATTGATTTAAAACAATTTCAAGTTATAAGGACTGAATTTTAACAATAGTCAAATATTCTACCCTTTTTTTCTTTAAAGAATCAGGGATTGAATTACAAAAGTATAAGAAAGATCTGCCCATTTTTTTCTTTTTTAGAGAATCAGTTTTTTTTCTTCAATTTAATCCTTTAAAATTGAGATTATTTAGGACTAGATTTAACAATGTTATTTGGTTGCCCAAAAATGAGGATTCGACGATGTTAAGAAAACATTATGACACATGGTTGATGCTCAATTTTATGAAATAAAATTCAATTTAATTGATCTAAGAAAATTAAGGCTTTAGGGACCAAATTTGAGATTGACAACAATTGCAGGGACTATAGCAAACGAGTAATGACAAAGAGGTTGGTGTGTGCATCGTACGTGTTTGCATGTGAAGGAATTCGTTGCACCCTAACAGCGTGTGCGATATCCTCTAATGTCATAACACCTCCATCCCTGGCGACTATTGAAGCGTCTTGGTGAGGTCATCCTGGTGGTGTGAGGCGTGTTGTTAATGGAGGCATGTGGCAACTCGTTTTTCTTTGCTTTTCCTTCTCTGTTTTTCCTTTTTTTTTCCTCTCTTCTCTCATTGGTTTCCATATTCATTCTCTCCAAAAGAAGAAGGGATCTTATCATTTTATAAGTTAAATTTGATTCTTATTCTTTTAATTGCTATTTGTTTTTTATTCTTTTTTAATTGATTTTTTTTCAATTTCATTTCTCTTCATTGAGTTGAAAGAGAATTGGCCTTCATGATTTTTTTTATTTGCCTTTTATGGGATAATCTCAGTCTTATGGCCTAGGTTACGAGTTTGGAAGAATATCCCAAATTGAATTCAATCTTTCTTTAGGTCCTTATAATTGATTTTTTTTTTAAATTTCATCTTTTAACATTGGGTTGGTTGGAGATTAGGCTTCATAATTTTCTTTTGCTTTCTTTTCTATGTAGTTATCCCGGTCTCATGACTTAAGACACAAGTTTGGTGAGTTGACTTAGGTTTCTTGTTTTTTTAAAAAAATTGATTTTTTTTCAGTTTCGTCCTTCAATGTTAGGCTGGTTTTGAAATCAAGCTTCATAATTATTTTGAGTTTTTTTCTATAGGATTATCTCGGTCTCACGACCGAATTACGGGTTTAAAGAGGTAGCTTGAGTTGAATCAAGTTATTTTTTTTTTGTTTTTTTAAAAATTCTTTTTAACTTTGACTTTCGATATTTAGTTGGTTAGGAATCTAGCTTCATGATTTCTTTTTTATTTTTTTTGTATTAAGTTATTCAATGATTCAAAATGCTATAAAACCATTAGAAATAGCTATATGACTTTCATATTTTGAGTTTTGAGAGATACTTTCTAAATTGAGGTCTAAATTAGGCATAAAGCCATTGCACCTATATTGCTAACATGCTGAAACATTATTTGGCATGCAAATCTAATATAATGTGATTTATTTTCAGAAGCATCTAGACTTGGTGCATGAATTCCAATTGAAGATGTCATTTTCCTTATTATATTGGGACTTTATTTTATTATTTAATAATTTCATTAAATATTCAAATTTGATGATTATTGTTGGAGATGATGTTGAGAGTATTTTTAAGAGTTTTTGTAGGCTTCCAAAGAGGAAGAAAAACATGTAAAAGAAGAAAATGGAGATCAAACCTCTCTCTTCTCCCTTCTTTGTTCCTCTTCTCTTCTCTATTTTCTTTTTCTCTTTCGTGATTCTTTATGGTACTGTGTAACTAAATTTGATTTGGTCGAAGAAAATAGAAGCATCATAATCAATAATACTGTGATATCTAATTTGGTTTCATTGTTCAATTTATGCTTTGAGTATTAAATGTTTTATGGTGTCTATTTTTCATGATAGCACACCGTTTATATCAAATAAAAGGTGCTGGTGGGAGTGGGCTCATGTTGTTAATGATTAATTACATATTAATGAAAGAATTGAGATTGTGTATGGCCGGCTAGACTTCTCTTCAATTGTTTCTTTGGAAATCGCACTATCATGTCAACTAATATCAAGTGATGATGATGATCTTCCCCATCCAATTAATAATGTCAAATAATATCGATTAATCGCACATGTGAAATGTCGCAACAATCATACTCTTGAATAAAATTTTTAGAAGAACAAAAAATTCTTGTTTTTTTATAATTTAAAAAATTTGAAGTTGTCACTTATTATTTTGATAATTAAAAACCATAATTGGTTTTTAGAATGTGAATAAAATGACTAGTTGTGTATAGAAAAGAAAATATCACCTCTAGTATATCTTACCAAAGGTAAGTTGCATTGCTCATTTGTTCGAGTATTACTAAAACTTTGTTGTGTTTTTTTTAATAACTGGTCTGTCTATTGGTTAAAGCAGTTCTACCTCAGTAAGGTGAACCATGACTTTACGAGTCAAGTCTAACCATTCTAAAATCAAAATATATTTGTCTCTTTTAATATTGAGAATATCGAATATATCTTATGTATAAATTCATAATATTTGATATTAAAAATAAATATTTTTTGTGTTTTTGAAATTTAGGTCAAGTCTTCATGACTTCAATAAACTTGTTATTAAATTCAAAGTGTATGCAAATATAAAAACTATTTTTAAATTTTTTTTTGGTATGCTAAATCATGCTATATTTTTTTTGTTTTTTATTTATTTTTATGTAAATGTGATTTGTTTTTGCTTTTTGATTTTTTATTGGTATGAAAGATTAATTGGCTTTGAAATATGATCAATGTCTTCTTAAAAAAATTTGAGCATCGCTGTAAAAAGGCTCCAACTAGATCTAACCTTCATAGAATATGGATGAGTCGGTTAAAGAAGATGTTCTAAGGTCACACAAAATAGCAAATTCACTCATTTATAGCTGAAAAAAGTACTCATTATCACCTTCATTACATTTTAAATGCTTTGGTTACTTGATCAGTAACTTATTAACTTATTCATAAAGATGATGACTGTTACAGAAAGAGTTGAGTAAGGCTTGAAAGTGGAAAAGGTTAGGAATCTGATAATAAGATTCAATGATATGATAGAGGATGAATCAAAAAGAGGATTCCATTTAGGAAATATATATCAAAATCATTCCATATCTCAGCATTTCATTCATCCATCTCGGACATTTGCCTATTTTCACATCACCAACTACTCCTACACCTTTGTCAAACCTGATATACCTTTTCCATTTAAAGATGTTCATCAATATCTTCTAAACACCGAGTGTATTACCCTAACTTCATCATATCCTATACAACTATTATTCTTGATGTGGTACAGTCCAAATGAGAAATGTGAATATCCTAATGGGATCCTTGGCTATTCAATAAAAAATTACAAGAATTTCATAATATCAAGTTTGTAAGCTTATGAGCAAGGGATAAGTTAGGTTTATGAAAGATAATGTCATATATTACTTTGTCACTGGATCATCTTTAGCTAAACGTTGATAAGACACATATTATTAGGGAAGCTAATCTAAGAAATGTGTTACATTTTCAATCATTTTGTTTTGGAACTTTGTTATTCTACATTTTTGTTTAGGGATTGCATCTCATCTTTTTAGTGAAACATGTCTTTTCTATCTCTTTGTTGTTTTAAAATCAAAATATTTTTTTGTGAAAGTAATAACTTGGCATTATATTCGTGTTCATGATTGGATAATTGTAATGGTAGAAATGATCAAACCCCAAGGTGTGCCATGCAAAATGCTAAGAGGTAACTCCTTTGAAACTCATAAAATTAACCTTCATGACTGATTTCATGGCTCTATTCAAAATATTTGGACCATACCAATTTGTAAAAAACCTCTTTGCCAAAATAATTTTGAAAAAAAATACCTCAAAATCCATGAGAACTTGGCCTACATTTCAAAAACATTATTTTATTTGTTTAAGGATTATGAACTTAAATGTAAGACATATTTCAAGTATTAAAGATGCAAAAAATATGTTTTAACTTTAGAATGACTAGGTTTGACTTATAAATTTAGGCCTACTCTATTGGGGTGGATCGACTTTACCCATTAGAAATACCAATAATTAGAAAACACATCAATATCTTACTTTATATTAGACAAATAAACAACGCAGCTTATCTTAGGTAAGGTGTACTAAGGGTGATACATCCTCCCCATACACAATCAGTCACTTTATCCAGATTTTGAGACTAGTTAGGGTTCTTAGTGACCAAAATACTAGGCGGTGACTTCAATCCTTTTTTTGATAAGAAACAAGAATTTTTTGTTCTTTCCACCCTTTCACAACCAAGATCCAGGCCTAGGAGGATGTTCATCACGACGCCACACACATGCTACATCTATGACAAACGAAAGGCTATTATGAAAAAGAAAAAAAACTAGATTCTAAAAGTGAGATTTGACTTTTAAAAAAAAGAAGCATCTTGCTTAAGTTATGTTGATTTCCTATTTATTAATGTCATAAAAAATGATCTATAGCACACAAACATGTCATGATTTTACTTAAAATATATATATATATATATATATTTTTTTTTATTTTTAGAGATTAACTCATATCATCATATACAAGTTATTTTTTATTATCAAAAAAGGTTTTTTAAAACATGTAATGTGGTCTACAACTCAAGTTTATAAAAGAATGAGGTATGTGAATGTTTTCAAAGCTTTTCTCCTTTTTTTTCACATTTGTTTTTACTTGTTGGTCATTTTCTTGCTTTTTTTTAAACACTTTTCAACTTTTTCAACTTTTTTCTCATTTCTTTCTATTTAGAGAATTTCATTGACTAAGAAATTCTAAAACATGCCCTAGAATGAGGGGTGATCCTAGAATGAATTATTATCTAATAAATATTTAAGGCTAAAAAAGAAACAATATTATTTTGGGTATACCTTTATTGTTTTAAGCAATATTTTTCTTTCTTAGAGTTTATTGCAAAAAAAGGTAATTTTAGGGTTAAATGAGAGATTAGCAAAACTTTACTCTTTTATGTTTATTGGGAGAGGACAACTCATTTTGGGCTTCAAAATATAAAGATAATAAGATTTTTCCATTTAATGTATATTAGGATTGGAAAATGATATCTTAGGATTCATAAAAGAAAGATTCCTTCTAGCATTTGCATGACATTTCTTAGGACTTGACTAATTTTGAGAGACTTTGAATGGATTCATTATTATATTTACTCAATCATGGATGAAAATGCCAAACTAGCATCTCTTGATTTGAAAACAATAATTGAACATAAAAGAAAAGAGCATAAAAGAAAAGAGCACAATTTAAAAGATGTGATATAGTCCCAAAACAATAAAGTTTTGAACATGTAGGGAGACCATATTTGGAAAAGTTTAGGCTTTTATTTCCCGATAGCCATGATATCTTCATTCACTTTATTAAAAGCCAATTTGAACTTCTTGATTACCTATTTTTCTTTTATGTAATCAACTGCTTAATTTGCTTATCATTAAGATAAAATCATACCCTAATTTTCCTCTTCAACTAGCTCAAAACCTTTTATAATTATGTTATACTCTCCATTTTCTTTAAACGATAACCATCCATAATAAATCAAATTGTTGATATACTTCTTAAACCCTTGATAATGGTTTATGAAATGACTCACAACTTTTGCATGATACTTATATTTAGTATTTTTATTATAACATTTAGAAAAAAAATGGTTAAAAAGTTTTGAGTGGTAAAAGCACTATCAATGAGCTTTCATAAAGTGTTGTATATGCTAACGAAAGGAACTAAAAAAAAAGATGATTGTTCATAGAATTTTCTTGGATATTATGTGTTTTGAGAAGCTTGATGTTCATGCTAAAATAAGGATGGTGAATGTGTTGAATTATATGGTAGAATATAGCATTTTACAAGGTTAAAATAGGTATACTAGTGGATGTAATTTGAGGTGTTTGATGATGAAAAATATTTGGATGATGTGACCAAGTTTCTATGCCATTTTCTCAAATGTCATTGACTCATAGAATCTTTCAATCATATTCTTTTTAATAATTGCAGGTGTTGCCCTCGTATCTTTGATTTTTCTTTTCTTTAGAGCTCATTTGACTCTTTCAGCGATGACCATTATATCCAAGAATTGCTTTGAAATATTGCAAATTATATGTCTAAAATAAAGAGCATTAAAAATGTTTATAAAAAAGGAAATAATTTCTTTTTTAAACAAAGAAGGATTAACTTGAATGAGGATTCATTGCCATCTTTGAACATATTCTTTAATAATTTTATTGGTTCTTTTCTCTATATTTTATAACATTATTCTAGGGGCTAATTCTATATTTAGGTTGTACTGTTTGATAAAAGATATGACCAAAGCCCTTAACTTTTTGATTTTAGTTATATCAAGACCCATTCACCAGCTAAAGTAGGTTCATCTAGGTTTTTAAAGAAATAATAAAACTATTTTTTATAAAAGTAGTTGGTGCATACAACAAGTAGGAGGCATTAACGCTTTTTAAGTAGTGTATGCGACTCTTCTTAGCAGCCGAACTCCACCGTTTATGATGGTGTTGGAAGTGTCGCACCATCCTTACCCTGGTGGTCAAGCGCGTGTTCATGGTGAAACAATGGTTGAGCTTTGTTGTTACCCAATTTTTGGGGTCCGCACACAAAAAAAGAAGGAAAAGAGAAAATACAAAAAATAAATAAAAAATTGTTGGAAGAAAACCAAAAAATATATAAGTGGGAAGATAATACCAAAATGCCTAGAAAATAGCCAAAAATTGGTTGAGGATGATAAAAAAAATACAAGATTAAAATTGAACAACATATTTTTGACTGATGAAGACTCAATTAGCAAAAAAAAATTAATTTGAGGAAGATAAATTCAAAATTGGATATTTAAGTACTCAACTACATTTTATTAAAGGTTTAATTGAATTTATGGAGGGCTTAATTGCATGAAAAATTGATTTTTTAAGGCAATTTAGGTTTTAATTAGAAGAGATTAAAGTTTAAGGGTCGAACTATAATTGGTAAGAGTTAATTTGGTCAAATCAGGGGCTTAATTGCACAAATATTAAAGTTTGATGGGCAATTAGGGACTTGATTGAAGAAATCAAAAACCAAGGACCAAATTAAAAAAGAATCATGAATATAGGGGCTGAAATTGACCGAATCAGGGTCAAATTGAAGAAATTGAAAGTTTGTTGATCAATTGAGGGTCAAAATGCACAAATTCAAAACCAAGAACCAAATTGAAAAAGGCGACCAACTTTAGAACTGATATTTGAGCTTGGCAGGGACGAAATTGAATTGATTCTTAAAATCAAAACCTCAATCAAGGACATGATTGATTAAATTAAAAATTAAGGACTAATTTACAGATAAGGATTTCTAAAGGCTATTCTATTTTTTAAACGCCAAAATGACGTCGTTTCATTTAAATGAAATGACATGTTCTATGTGACACGACATCGTTTTGGTTATTATTATATAAAAAAAAAGAACAAAACGACGTTGTTTTGATGGTATTGTGCACCATCTTCTTCCCCTGGATTTGTTTTATAGTCAGGGGATGGGGGTTTTTCTGCCCTCCCTTACAACGTGCTTCAAAACTCTCTCTCTCTCTTTCCTCCATGTCCCCACACCACGACACAACTTACGTCCCTTTCATGGCCTACCACTATGCCTGAAAAAGAGCAGAGAAACATGTCTTTTGGGCGGCCCTTGAGCATCTGCAAAGTGGCCGCCCATCCACCCTACCCTTTAGCGTGCTTTGGACAGGGATAGGGTGGTCTAAGCTCCCCTTGCCTTTATAAATACCCCATTTCACTAGGAAGAGAGGTGGTGAAGAAAAAAAATAGGGGAATGAGGAAACGGCAAAGAAAAAAAAAGAAAAAAAAAAAGAAAAAGGCAAAGAGAAGCTTTTGACTCTGCCTAGTGTGAAGAGTGCCCTCCGACACTGGGCCCTCCGCTCAGCTAGAAAACCAATTTCTCTCCTTCATTTTTTTTAAAGTGTGAGCCATACAACCTTATCTCTCTCTCTCTCTCTCTCTCACACACACACACACACGCACACACACTAGTAACAACATCAACTACTTGCTCTCTCTGCCATCTTCAAAATAGCACCTGGAAGCACTGTCATTTCTCCCAGTCGCCACCACAATAACGCCATCACGAGCTACTACCAACATTAGTAACCAACGCCTCTTCGTTCCAGGTAACCTTCTTCTCCTTTCTGCAAGTCTTCTTCTTTGCCTCACTTGCATGCAGAACGTGAATTAATTTACGTTCTGCAGCAAGCCAAATAATTAACTTGGTTATTGGCTTAGCCTAGTAACCAGGTAGGTGTTTTCGGGCTGGACCTACAGCCCAGCCCACACGACTGGGCTGGGTCCAGCCCTACCCCTAAAAAAAAAGATTTTGTTGGGCCTTTGACAATCCCAACTATCTAGACTAAGTTTGGGCCTTGGGCTCAAGTAGCCCAGCCCCTAGGCTAAATGTGTGTTTGACAGACACACCTTTATATCTTTCCTTTGGTTTTAAACTTGCTTTATCTTAGAATCCAGCCAAAGATGTCCTTAAAAAACCTTAGAAAATTCCTTTATTTATAGACCATTTTGAATTTATTTGTGGATACCTCGCATGTTTTTCTTAATTTTATACTTCATATTGAGATTGTGAATTTATACTGTAAGATACTGATCCAATATCGAAGTATCTGCTTTCCGCTAAAATTTCAAGAAATTCAAAAATTCTCTAAACCAGTTAGAGTGCTAATATCTTTTCTTTATGCAATTAGTTTTTTTTTTCTCAGACTTTGATACCAGTTAGGATCCTTAGTGACTAAAATACTAAGTGGCAACTCCCTTTCTCTCTTTCTACTGATAAATGACAAGAATTTCTTGTCTTTTCCTCCCAAACCATTTCTCAACCATTTCCCGATCTAGAAGGATGATTGTCGCGATACTGCACAAGTGCGACAAGCTCTAATGAACTTTTTTTCTTTTTCTCCATCTTTTCTCTCTCATTGCCTCATATTTCTCGCTAGCCCTTTCAAAAGTTAAATGTATTTTGTCAGTTTATATTTGTATCAATTTTGGTCTTTATTTTTCTTTTAATGTTTTTTTAAGTTTTCTTTTTCAATTTCTTCCTTCAACATTTTATTTCATTTAATTCTTGTATCCAATTTGGTCTCCATTTGATCGCTTTATTTATTTATTTGTCATTTTGTTGATTTATTTTATTTTTAATTTTTTCCCTTAATATTTAATTTAACTTAATTTTTGTATCCAATTTGATCCTCAATCTTTTGTTTGTTATTTTTTTTTAAATTTTGGACGATTAGAAATTTTTTTTCATGATTTTCTATTGTTTTCCTTCCATAGGATAATCTCGGTCTCATGATCTGAGTCACTAGTTTTAAAGATTAACCCGATTTAACTTCAATATTTTTTCAGGTTTCTTTTTTAAATTAATTTTTCTTTCAATTTCATCATTTAACATTAAGTTATTAGACCTTGAATATTGTTATTTTTTTTACTTTCTTTTTCTATAAGATTATCCTGATCTCATATCTTAGGTCTCAAGTTAGTCAATTAAACGCGAGTTGACTTAATGTTTTTTATGTCTTTTAAAAGGTCACAAATTCTTTTATATGTTTTTTTTTTAATTTTTTATATGTTTTTTTTTAAATTGATTTTTTTATTTTTTCCTTTCATCATTTAGTTTATTTGAGATTGATCTTCATTGTTTTTTTTAATTTTTTTATATAGGGTTATCTGGGACGATTGAGTCATGAATTCAATATGCTGACTCGAGTTATTTTTTTTTAAATGATTTTTTTTCTAGTTTGACTTTCAATGTTTGATTTGTTTGTAATTAAGTTTTAAATATTTTTTATTTTTTTTACGATGCTATTAATTTCTCATTTAATTTTTATTTTGTTATTAAATAAAATTATTGAAGTTTTTTTAAAAATATTTAAAGAATATCTTTTTAAAATATTATATATATTTATTGTTTTCGTATTAGTCATTGATATCCTTTAGGTTATTCGAAATAATAATTGATCCGTACTTTTCTTCGGAATTTGGAAATGCTATCATTATCATCTTTTTTTCTTTTTTTCTTTTTTGTTAAAATAGCACGGGCAATGGATCCATTTTTGGAAGTTGATTTTAAGAAAAAAACATATACAAACAGGGACAGCAAACAAACAAAACCAAAACAAAACAAAGAAAGGGAATGGTACATTCTTCTTCTTCTTGAAAGAAGCATGCTCTGCAATTGGTTTAAATCTTAAATAAGCTTAGGCCAAAGAAAACAGTCTGTTTGTCTTGATTTGCCATGTTTGAAACTGTGCAAGAAATTGCTGTTTGCATTCACAGGTTTCACAACCTCGACCTTTTCCAACAAGGGTAATAATGCTCTCTCCATTTCTTCTCAATCATGTTGTTATATTTCTTTTTCCTTTTTAAAAAACCTCTCTTCTGGGTTGTCTTTTATTTTTTGGGTGTTTAGATGGTATCAAATAAAGATCAGCATGAGATGGGAAGATAGAGGGTATACTTCTTTAGCAACCCCTGCAAGGGTTGTTCAATATGAAGGTAAAGCTTATTCAACTCTTCATGCTGCTATTTTCTTCTTTTTCTTCGTTTCTGTTTCTAGGTTTTCTTTCTAGGTATAAAAACGTTTGCCTGTCACAAAAAAAGGTGGGGACTTTTGCTACATTTCTTGCTAATCAACCACAATTCTTGTGCACGTTACAAACCTCAATAAACTCATAATTTCCCTGTTTTTGTGTCTCTGGGTTTTGGTTTTTTCCCCATATTTATGGAATATTTCACTTAGAGCAAAAAGGTGTGAACTTTTGCTCTATTGCTGGTTAATCAACCACAATTCTCATTCACAATGTATTCATGGTATGAATTCACAATATATTCATGGAAAATGTGATTATGGTTGTTTTTTAAAGCATTTTATTAAAATAATATTTTTTTTTATTTTTTAAAAATTATTTTTAACATCAACACTTCAAAATAATTTGAAAACACCAAAAAATATTAATTTAAAATAAAAAAATAAAAAAATTTTAAATTTTTTCAAAAATATTTTTGAAAATAAACAGAGCCTAGAGAAAGTTTGTTTATTTGGGCAAATTTGGTAACTTTGAGAAGGAGCTTCTTAGGATGTCTATGTAACAATAATTTGTTTTCATATTTTATATGCTTTGGTGTTGTTATTGTTCTTGCTCAGAGATGCAATTAGCTTTTGTGAGTTTTTTCTGTGCTCATTGTTTATGGTATGAGCTAAGAAAGAAATGATATTTACTTGAGCCACAGCTCCTGATCTGGGTGGTGAAAACATACATGGGATATGGAAGATTGATGATACAGATAATAGTTTCTTGACACAGCCTTTTCGGATTAAATATGCAAGACAAGATATTCGTTTATCTATCATGATCTCGTTCACTCTACCTCTCAGTGAAAATGAGGTAATCTATACTCCTCTCTCTCTCCATCTCTCAGTATGTGTGTGAGCGTGAAGCTCACGTGCCCGATACAATAAGCTTTCCTTCTTAACTCATATAGTTACAATTAGAGTAGAAAATGCAGCAGAATGTTGCCTGAGTCAAGGGAAGTGAAACCAACTCGAAGACAAACAAACAGCTCTAGAAAACAGGATTTACTATAATATAACAGAATATAGTATCTTTATGTATGGTCTCCTACGCTGCTTAGTGTTTTTGATACCGCCTATCAAGGTTGTTATATATAGCTGGTCTGCATCCTATATGAAGAGGCCTGGTGACAGAGAATCGTTCCTGTGAAAGTTTCGTCTATGTACATGTCAAAACTCCACCACCTACATTATGATATTGCTTCATTGCTTTCATGATGACTAGCACTCTGTCATGTGAAATCATTGCCCTTTCTTTCTTGTGGCTTTCCTGAGAAGGTCATTGGAGATCACAGGGCTTAAAAACCCATGGATTACTTGTCTGTATCAGAAAGAATTGGAATGTTGCATTTCTTAAAACTAACAAGATTGAGGAACTGCTTTCAAAAAACTTTCAACCTCAGCTGTTCCAGAAAAGGGGTGAAAAATATTATTTCCTTCTGATTCTTCAAAACAACACCACTCCTTTAACCTGGGATTTAATGAAAATACTCTAATATCTTCACTGCATATATTTATTACAATTTTGGTACTGTACATGCCAGCTTAAAATTTACTGATGCTGATGTTTATGGTCTTCAAACTGATATGGTATACAATTTGCAGGGTCCATCCACCTCTGCTGTTATTTTGAAATTTGAGCTTATGCAAGCTCCCATAACGGAGAGCATGTAAGTTGAGGGATTTTGTTATTTGATTCTTGAATAAAATGATTTGTTGTTTTTTCTTACCCACTCAATGTTTTTGGATTAAATTAAGATATTCTACTGATTGATAGGCACACTGTGCAGGGTTATGGCTTTTCCGAATGCTTCTTCTGTTTCGGTCCATGAATTTCGAATTCCTCCTAAAGCTCTTCTGGGATTGCATTCATATTGCCCTGTACACTTTGATGCATTTCATTATGTGCTAGTTGATGCAAGCGTGCACACCAGTCTAATGACAGCTGGTTCTTTCATGAAGGTACCCAGGTTTGTCACACTTCTGGCATCTAATTAAGCAACCCGGTCATGATCACATTTTGACTCTTGTTGCCTAACATAACTTGATGAGTTGTATCTTGCAGTGGTTCTTATGGTCAAGATGTTGCTGGCAAAATTAGTGATGGAATCAGCCAAGTATGCTCTTACACAATGGATAATCTTTTGCATGCTTTTATCCACTCTACTTAGCTTTGTGCCTTCATGCATTATCTTATTGTTTAAATTGCTAGATGTTGCTTCTGGAACATCTGATTTATGATGACAGTATTACTTGCCGCAACACTTTTGCACAAGCATCTGTATATTTGAGTGAATGCACTACTTTTGTTCATACATGCATGTGCATATGTGCACATTTGCATACTGTTTTCTGCAAAACTTGCAGTTTACTCTAACCTGGGTTTAGTCCTACTAATTAGAACTGGTGTACTGTCCAGAAAAGCAATTGGTTGAGTGGGTTGGCTGTGACAACTTCCTGTTCAACTTTTTAGTAAAGCTTTCTGTCACTCCTTAGGTTTTTGTTTAAAAAATACTATAAGGAGCTCCCAAATTGCTTCAATAATGAAATGTGTTTGAATAACTTCATAATTCTTTATCTGCCATCAACAAAGTATTCTTCGATTCCTTTTTCCAAAGGTATCCAGAAATTGCATTTTGTGAGATATTCTAGATCATTTTACAAGTTCATTCCTTCCCAAGTGCAACGAGAAGGGAACATCTAGATTCACCAAAATAAGAAACACCCCTAGAAATAAGTGGTGCTCAATGGATGCTTAAATGATAGTTAACCATTATGCAACTTGTGAGCATATAACACATGTTTTTCCTTTTAAGTTTAATCTTTTTCCTGCAAAAGATGATTGATGAGAAAAAAATTCTAAAACTTCTGCTTTAAAGAAAATACAGCTTAAGAAAGTTATAAGTTCTGTGTGGTTGAAGCCCAAAGGTTTGAAGATGCAATCACATGTTTAGATTTGAAACATGCAGTTATCCAGTATGGAGGAGCCTGTTCTTTAGCTTTATTCAGCTTTTGTGATATTTCCATGGATTGAAATTTTAATTGTGATTGGCCAGGCATTAGGTGAAGTGGCTTCTTTAGATACAAAAAAGATCATGCTTGTTAAAGCATTGTTGGTTTCCCGTGATACATTGCTTGAAGAACTACAAAAAATCAGCAAAGGCATTGGACATGCTATTGATTTATCTGATTTTATCTCCAATATGGATGATATGAGGATGTTTGATTCTATCATGCAAGAAAATCTGGGTACTGCAGATGGTGAAGTTTCAGGACAAGGAAAGCCACATAATGGTCTTGAGGTCCTTCCTATAATTTTTATAGTTAACAAATTTTGATTTTACTTTCAGTTTCAGTGCTTTCTTATTTACTTAATATTTTTGTCTCTTCTTGGAAAGAAAGCAAATGGCACTGCAGATTTTCAAAGTGATAATTTGCCCCACATTTCAACGAAGGCTGTTGTTGTAAACATTTTCCATTCATTGGGTGCTCAACTATTGTATTTATGGAAGATTTTTTTGCGGTTCCACAGGTTTGCTTTTCCACCAAATTGACACATCAAGTTAGAATTTTTTATATTTTCCTCTTCCAAGGTAAGGATATGATTCATTTAGCAAGTTGTTGACATGACCTTTCTTTTAGGTACATCACAACTGACCGTAGCTATTTAACCAAAAAAAGTACTTCATCCCTTGCATTTTCTTAAATGCTTCAATACTGACAGTACAGTTTGCTTGTTGAAGAACAGTGAAGACACTGATTTTTGGTGTGCTTTTAAAATGGATAGTATATTCCTATGATGAAATTTGTGAAATTTATGATGGACAAGCTTGCAACTACCGTGATTCTTATTTTTGGTGTGTTTTCTTAAATTTTTATGATAACCTATCAGTCTTCCTTTATAATGGATTTGATTTATGCTTATTGTTGGTTGCATTTAGTAAAATGATTGGTTGATTCAGATTCAGCAACTTTATCTGCACCTTTTTAACTACTGACCTTTTTGCTTCATTCCAGGGCAAACAAAATAACAATACTGGAGTTTCTGCGTGATGTGTGGACTAAAGATCGACGAGCTGAGTGGTCGATATGGATGGTGTACTCTAAGGTTGATATGCCTCACCAGTACATAAGCAGTGGAACTGATGATTCCTTCTATCATGGCCATAGAAGATCTTCAAGTGTGTTGAATGTAAATGTTTTTATTTTTCTACCCGTTTCCTGTTTTTTTCTCTTCTATAGACTATTAGTCTTTTCTTGACTTTCAGTAATAAACACCATTATTTTTTTAATTCCATAGTCTCCAAGTCACAATTTTTATTTTCTGTTCTACACAGCCTGCCCAGAGTGCAGCTACACGTGCTGACCTTCATCGGCGAAGTATTGCCCAAATGAGGGTGAGTATTACTCCCACTTTGAATGATTTGTTACAGTTGTCTTGTTCTTTGGTGTTACACAGGGTTGGTATTGTTTCCATGCAGATTAATAATCGGTCAATTCAAGACATGTACATATTTGGGGATCCACTACGAATTCCTATCATGATCGTGGAACGTGTAGCTAATGCTCCACGGCGTACTCTTAGTGAAAATTCTTACTTTAGAAATTTGGAACTGGTAGATTCACATAGCTTGCATGGTGGACCTGGCACTGAAGCTGAAGCTGAAAAGAAGCAATCTGGTGGTGTGCTGCCAAAAAATGGTCGTGAATTGAAGGCTGTCATCTTTGTGCATGGGTTTCAGGCAAGGCTCGCTCTTTGTCCTTCCCCCCAGCCCATGCAGCTAGCTACTTTACAATCCAATGTACAAACTTGTGCTTTAATTGATTTTACACCATTTACCAAATAATTGAAAACCTGTTTTTTATCACTTGCTGATTGAATTTTGTTTTTATCCTTGCTACACCTAAGGAGCTGCTTCATTGCTAATTAATTAGTTTTAACGCTTTGCAGCTTGCACCTTCAAATTGTTTCTTTAGAATGAATTTCCTTAATTTTTTTGTTTATCAGGTATTTGAATAAATTCTCCAAAAGACAGTTTTGATGTTGGCATAATAGAGGTGATAAATGGGATGAAATTGTTATGGAATTTTGATTGTGTGTTCGGGTCGAATCTTCCTTTCTTTGTACAGTTAATGCTTCTTTTTTGTTGGCACCATAAAATAGTGCCTTTGATTGGTCAATTGAGTTTTTAGCCGAGGCAAGTATTTAAAATTTCCAAAACTTGAGCTTTGTACTTTTATTTTAAATGCTTGACCTAGACTATTAAGTAATGGCTTGGCTTCCATCATCTGAAAGTTTAAATTTAGCCTGGGTTCATTTCTAACAATTTGATTCACTTCTTCCCTTAAGATAATTGGGAACTATGGGATGAAAATTGTTTTTGTAGATTAAACTTTATAAATAGATTATCTTTTTTTCAGAAGGATTTGAATCCTTTACCATGAATTTATTGGTTTATAGTTTCATGCGTGAATTATTTGATTGTTTGAGTCTGTTTCGTACACATATTTGTAACCTTCTGAAACCAAAAACCAAGCTGTTCTTGAAGTGAATTCTATATTATTCAGATACTGGGTAACAAATTTTATCTTATATCGTTCATTGTTTTTGCAATTGATTGTCCTGTTCTCCTGGACAATCTGTAATGAAGTCTGTTCTATTCCTCTTGTGAACTGTGTTCTAGTTTTATGCATAAATTGGCTTAATTTTGTTTGTCACACCTACAACACACCAGGGACACCATCTGGATTTACGCCTTGTTCGCAATCAGTGGCTTTTGATAGACCCCAAGATGGAGTTCCTAATGTCAGAGGCAAATGAAGACAAAACATCTGGAGACTTCAGAGAAATGGGACTAAGGCTGGCACAGGAAGTGATCTCTTTCCTTAAAAAGAAAATGGATAGAGTTTCAAGATCTGGTTTCTTAAGGGATATCAAGCTTAGCTTTGTTGGGCATTCTCTTGGAAATATCATCATAAGAACAGCATTAGCAGGTAATATAATCAATGCAATGCAATGTCATGCCATACTTTTCTATTAATCTGTAATTTGACACTTGCTTTGTATTTGTATTGCCACAGAGAGCATAATGGAACCATACCTAAGATACCTTCACACATATGTCTCTATATCTGGCCCACATTTGGGGTATCTCTACAGCTCAAACTCTCTGTTTAACTCTGGGATGTGGCTTTTGAAAAAACTTAAGGGAACGCGGTGCATTCATCAGCTTATGTTCACAGATGACCCGAATCTACAAAACACTTTCTTGTACAAACTCTGTGAGGTGCTAAGAATCTTATTTTGTTTCTTTGATTGATTATAGAGAGAGATTACACTATAAAAAGAATAAGAAAAAGAAGTGATGATTAGGGTCTGAAAAATAACAACTTGCATTTCTTCAAGCAGCCTCTGTGTGTGAAATCATAGCAGATGCTGACTTCTACTTCTTGACTGAGTTCTAAAACTGTTTATTTTGTTCTTTCAGCGGAAGACATTGGAGAATTTCAGGCATATAGTACTGCTATCTTCACCCCAGGTATGTCATGCTATGCCTCAAAAGAAAACTTCTTGAAGGTCTCCAATTGTTTAGCCATTTCTCTTCTGTTTGCTAACAATAGGCACATGATACATAACTGTTCTTACACTAAAATCTGTTTGCAATGGGGATCTATTTACTGGTCAATTGGAAATAAGGGGCACCATGAATTGGCCTTCTTTTGCAGTATGAAGGGCTAAATGTATGCTTGAGGATGAAAGAAACAAAAACACTAAAAGATACATCGGATTTCTTAGATGTTTGAAATAACCATGAAAGCACATATTTGACTTGTGTTAAAGGGAAATGAAAGCACAGGCTCCGTGTGAAGAATTCTTAGGCCTTGTTTGGTTTGCCAATTCCAAATGAATCACTTTTAATTTTATTTGAAATTGTACTTACATTTAACAGTCCTAATACTACAGAAAGGGAGTGATTTATTCCATTTCAATAAAACATGACATTTCTTTTAGAATTGCAATCTTTGTTATTGGCAAAAGGCAACAGCATTGAACAAGGAATGGAATTTTCTCGACTCTGCACGACCCAAACATACCTTTCGACGGGCTATTTCTTGAAATAACAGTGTCATCAGAGTCATAGGTTCATACTTCAGTCTTCATTAAGTTTGCCTCTGCATTTATAATCTTATCTACACTCTACAGTATTAGTTGCTTTAAATATACCTTGAAGCTCCATTTTGTGTATGATATCAATTTAACATATGGTAGTTGTGATGAAAGACTAGTTTATTACCATTTTCTCAGGATGGTTATGTACCGTATCATTCTGCCAGAATTGAACTGTGCCATGCTGCTTCCATGGACCACTCAAAAAAGGGTAGGCTGTTCCTGCAGATGCTGAATAATTGCTTGGATCAGTTGCGAGCACCAACATCTGAGCATCGACTGTTCTTGCGCTGTGATGTAAACTTTGATACCTCTGCCTATGGCAGGAATTTGAACACAATCATTGGGCGGGCTGCTCATATTGAGTTTTTGGAGTCTGATGTTTTTGCAAAGTTCATAATGTGGTCTTTCCAGGAACTGTTCTATTAACCGGCACAAAAAACTGACGTCCTTTCCACTTCAACTTTTCTAGCCAGTCTTTGGCTGGCAGTTGCTCCCTTATTTCTGGGCAACAGGGACGAAAAAGTGGCCAGGTGTTGGCGACGTGATGTCCAAGAAAAGGCCATATCCTTTCATGTGGGCTGGGCAGATGCCAGAGTTGGTTGCTGTGAATTATTGGCTTGAGGCTAATTCCACTTGAAGAAAGACATGGTATGTAAATATTGTTTCTGACACATGCCAGCAGGCCCATGATTTTTGTGCGATATGCAAGAGGTGGCCGGTCATCGGTTGGGATCTCAAGCTGCACAAAGCTTACCAGTAAACTTGCACTGAAGTTTTGAAGAATAAAAGTGTAATTATTTTTCTAGGTTAAACCAAGTTAGCTGGGCAATGGAAGCACTTGCTTTCATGGCTAGATAGATCCCCAAGGACATGCTTAGGCATTTATAGATGCAATCTCTACCAGATAGGAGGATTGTTTTTGTAAGCAGGTCAAGGAAATGGTGATGAATGCTGGGTATATCTTTAATGCAGTTCGAATTATTTTGTTTACTACTTGCTGTTAAACATCTGTCCATGTCAATTCGAGTCCTCTGTTCTCGCAAGGAGATAGCAAGAAATAAAATCTGGAGATGGCATGCCCTCTTTTCAAAGGTTTTCTTGCCAGCCATCTTTGCAGACATCCAACAGTGTAA
>Ga0325411_1002440_pt1 | contig 21076 bp, 9 predicted proteins | sample PopdelMetagenome_13_FD_206181 | JGI IMG/M metagenome (GOLD analysis project Ga0325411, IMG submission 206181) | Populus deltoides microbial communities from Bellville, Georgia, United States - Xylem-PdIQD-R4 | ecosystem: Host-associated > Plants > Phyllosphere > Stem > Wood/Secondary xylem...
AATTTGTTTAATTACATGCATGGTATAGCAACTCTTTACTTTTTAAGAAAATATTGCCACCAACATATTTTCTATTAAAAAGTATACCCAACACCCAATGACTGAATGTAAATGATTGTTAAATTAAATATATAACTAGATCATGTCCTAATTTTTTTTTTATTTTTTTTCCATATCTACATCATGAGATATAGACATTTTAAGGTTTTAGGGTATAGTAGTATTTTAGAGAGAAAAAGAAAAAGAAAAAGGGACCTCACCGAACCTAATAAAAGAAATTTTCATTACATTTTTAGCAATAACAAGTAGTAACAACATTTCTTGAAATCAACCCGCATGTCAAAGAGCCCACAAGAAATTAAGCCGTGTAGCTGTGAGAGATGAAAATAACAGAGATAGAAACAGTGGTGAAAATAGAGGACTGGCAATGCCTCGACCCTCGACCCTAGTAAGAACAATTTTGTCCCTTCCTCTCCCTTGAGCAATTTTAAGTTTTGGCCCTAAAATTAGTAAAATAGACGTGTCATTTGTATTCTTAAAAACAATTTACACACTACCTTTTATATAATATTGATATTAGTAATATTACTGTGGGTTTTTAAGATCTTTTATATATTCAAACGTGTAAAAAAAATAAAATTCAAAATAAAATTAAGCTTGTAAAAACAGGATTTTTTTTTCAAACTAAGCTAATGTTTTTTTAGCTATTTTTTAAGGCCGAGCCCATAAAAACAGGATTCGAACACATTATCTGAAATCATGAGTGTTTTTTGCTTTAAAGAGATTTTTTAAACCTTTTAAATTTAGATTTATCAAATATTATGTCTTGGTAAATATATATTTTTTTTCTAAAATTTAACATTCGGGGTGACAAAACAATACTTAAAAAAAAAAAATCAAGATTGCTTTCACGGGGGAATTTGAAATCCCATACCAAATGGTCTATACATATGTATGTAACAAAGGAAAGGCATGTGCATATTGAAATTAAGTTTTTGTTTTCTTTTTTGGTTTAATCAAATACATTCGTTTTTTTAAAAAAAATCATGAATGTAAAATAATTTTTTATTTTGTGTGCCTTCTTTTGGCGCGTTAGTCATACTCAAGTTCATGCCATTCGAGGGAAATGAACATCACTTGGCATACTGAGGTGGCCGGCCAAGTATTAGCATCATTGAAGCAACATCGAGGGAAATTTGGCACATCCAAGGGTGCAAAGCAGAGGCGACATCTTCCAAGATCCATATTGTGGGTACTTGCACCCTAGATATCGCCGACCCCTTTCCCTTGTCGAATAGGATTAGAATAATATTTTTATATTTTTTAAAAATTATTTTTAATATCAATATATTAAAAAATATTAATTTGAATTAAAAAAATAAAATAAAAATATTTTTAAAAAAATAATTTTAAAATATAAAAACAAATTGGATCTTAATGACCTAGGTTCTTGAGGGGCCTGAAAAAGACAGTGGGGTTCTGTACATCTGCCCGTAGACAGGTCAGCCCAGAGCCCAGTTAGAGTCTTTAAAATGTGGTTCTCCGTTTTTGTTTTGGACCAGAGAAATATGATCCAATTTGATGCTTGGCAGAAGCCTAAGTCAATTTCCTTATCGTTGAGGCCGGTCCATTTCAATGGCTGGCGAGCTTAAATGCAACCCAATTGGTCTTCGGAACCCAAAGAACATTTAAACTTTGGAGTTCCTCCTCTCAAGTTCAAAAAGGTATGGAATGGAAATTTAGGACCGTGTCCAAACTTAATTTTAACATTAAAGAAAATATATATGTGTCGGAACTGTTAAGGTTTTTTTAAAAACAAATAAAAAATTGAAATGTGAACCAAAATTTGACACGGTTATTTAATAAAATTAAAAGATAATCATATGTACTAATAAATGATAAAAATAGACATGATTATAATCAAAGACTAAACTAGAAAACTATGAAATAAATGTAAATGAAAAACCTTGATGTTGTTCCGTGTTATGTTATTTAAATTTGTTTATTAAATTATATTTTAATATTTTTTTAAAAAAATTAAAATTAAATCTCACTCAAAATAAAATAATTTGTTAGCATAGTTACTATTCTTATTGTTAATTTTACTTGGCCTTGCGACGAGGCTTCTTCGATGGTATATGTTTCAAAATAAATAGTATTGGAGTTTGCATGATGTAATTTATTCGACTCCATTTAACTCAAAAGAATTTCAAGCCACTATCATTGTATTTATTTTTTAAAAAATTATTGAGATAATTATATTTTTTATTGACATAAATTAACCCACCATAAGACATTATAAACCAGTTGGGTTTAATAACTTTGTTATAAAATTAAGTTTTTTATATAATTATATAATATAAAAATAAATATATGAAGGAAATTGATTAAATATAATTTAAGAGAATAAATCACTAATGGTTGTTAAAAAATAATGTTTGTTAATATTCAAAAAATATGTTATATTCTTATTGAAAAAAAAGTAAAAATTAAATTATATTTATTTAATAATATCCCAAATAATTTTTTAATTTATTTATTTAAATAAATAATATTAAAATAACTATATTTTGAATCAAAACAAGTCAATTTAGTTAGCTTTTAAAACTGATACCTCAAGTCATGAACATACTTGAATCTATTTATGTTTTAAAATTTATCTTTCATCTAATTATATGACACTAAAAATATATATTTTTTAAAAAATAATAAAATAAAATTAAAAATAAAAAAATATTTTATAGAATTTAAATTTAAATAGAAGAGGTAAAAAATTTAAAGGATAGAAAAAACCAAGGGCTTGGGTGGGCTAGGGCGCCATTTTCATAAATTGAAAAGGCTACACTTGCATGCCTACAAGGCTTAGCCTGCATCCCTTTATTTTAAAAAATAAAATTAGACTAGATAAATAAATAAAATTGTGAACCAAAACAAAAATTGCAAAAACTAAAAGGACCAAAAAGAAATTCAAAACAATTCTGAAGGCAAAAAAGTTTAAAAGGCGTGATTTGAATAATAACAAAAAAAGAAAAAAAAAACCATCCTTTTTTCTCTCATTGTCAATTTTGATTTGCTCATTCTCATTTTTCACAAACAATCAAAACAATTTTTTTTTTTATAAAATCAAACAACTCAATGTTAAGATGTTTTTTTTTACAAAACAATAACTTTATAAAAATTAAATTAAAATAAATTATTAAGTTTAATCATCAATGTAACGTGTAAGGATGAAATTGAATTTTTTTCTAAAAACAGAAAAAAAAAAGACTAAAAACAAAAACACTGTAGAAACAATAACAGAAAAATATAAACCCCACTTTTTTACCTTATTGTCAATTTTTACGTCTATATTTTTTATTTTTCACAAACAATCAAACTAATTTTTTTATTTTTACAAAACCAACCATTAATTCAATATCAAAATATTTTTTATATCACAATATCTCAATAAAAATCAAATTAAAACAAGCTAAAAAAAGCAATCTCCAATCAATACAATATATAAAAATAAAACTGGAAAAAAAAAACCAAAAGAAAGAAAAACCACTATAGATTTGCACAGTATTTTATGAAGCGGTGAATAGTGAAATCATCCTCTCTTTTAAGTTTTCTGTAATATATATTTTATTGATAATGATGGAAATTTATGATTTGGATAACTGTCTCATTTTTAATCCAAAGCCTATCGAATTTTTCCAACGTAATCTAGTTGTCTGTGACAACCCTCCTCGTAGTTGTTTTTCTCCTTTTGAGATAAAAATACCATTAACTGAACAGAGGCAAACCAGGACATCTGTTAGTTCGTTAGTTAGGTTGTCTAATCTCTTTGGCTCTACATATGCCCTCTGGAACTTCTTTATAAAGGTTATGAGTTTCATTTGTAATGGAAAGTTTTTGCATAGCGTAATCAAAATTGTTCATTTGGAGATTCTAAGAAAATAAGTTCGTGGTTGTGATTGAAACATTCCAAACAAATTTTAGTTCAATTAATTACTTTGAAGCAGAAGTGAATTCATTACGGCAAGTGGCATGAGTCACGATGGATAGCACATACAAACCACTAAAAAATCCAACTAGCAACCTTACGACAAAACAGTGGCCAAGCTGTTCATTTTATGCTTGTTTTTATGTTTTAATTAATATTTATTTGTGTTTTTAGATTAATTTGGTGTGTTGATGTTAAAAATAATTTTAAAAAAATAAAAAAATATTATTTTAACATATTTTTAAAGAAAAAGCAATCTCTATTATATTTTTTAAACACGTATCTCTATATTATCTATTATTCTTGGAGGATAACGTCATTACACAAGAGTTGCTAAACAAAGTTTTTTCAAAACGAAAAAGATAAAAGAACAAAAAAACAAAAGAAAAATCATTCAAAAACGATCGTCCGTCTTGTGATTTCGCTCCACAAATTCTGCACTCCTTTTTTGTTCTACAAGTTGGTCAGTAGCATCTTAAATTCGTTGTCATGTTCAGTACAAGTTCGTCATTGCGCTGGGCATGGACAGCTGCGCAGGTAAAGGGTCTAATCAAGGGGTCCCTTCAATTTGAAACAAACAAATTTGCCAAAGTCCAGCTACACTTTCCCGAGCATTCACAGACCAGACAACAGTGGAAACGAGAGAAAAAATGGCATGCTTTCCATTGGTTGCTAAAAAGGCTGTGGAAGGAAGAATTGATGCAAGTTTGGATTCTTTTGTGTCCATTCAGAATCTAAAATCGTATAAAAGAAAAATCACAAATGTTACAGAAAAGGAGTGCGGAAATTGTAGTTAAGTGCTCATAAAGTAACGTTTCTGCTTACGAGTCTGATAAAGATGCAAATCTTTAGAAGATTATGAGAAAATGAAGTGCACTGACGAGCTATGTAAACTTCTTTTAGACTTTTACTGCTTGTTACAATGCCATACGGATGGCATCAAAGTACAGCCAGCAGGGACAGAAGCAACAAGCCAAGGTTAAAGCAGATTCAAAGATGCCTGTCTTCTGTGGGGTGGGCTCTCGGTGGAGCGTAGTGATGTTTAGCTAATGAAGCATGCTAAAGGCACCTTAAACAATGATTGTTTCGATTAATTAAGAAAAGATTTGATCAAGTTGGGACTGTTCTAGCTAGGCTCATGCCCCGCTTGCTGCCTAGTACCCCTCAGGAAGTGTAGTGGCTGTAAGGGTGTTTCTCCAATTCTTGAAACATGGAGAAATTACTTTGCCTTTAAACTACCAAATTGCCTTTAACATCAATCATGCAGGGATTAGTAGCCCAGAATACATCACTGCAAGCAATAACAGAAACAATTTACACATACAGGGTTGACAAAGGGTCCCTAATTTTCAATCTAATTTCACATCTCAGCCTAAGGTAACGGAGAACAATGAATGTTGCCAGTAAATGCCGCAAGCAAAACAACGAAAGTGCCCAGAAAAGAAAAACAAATCACATGCTTTCCTGTTCGTTCTAAGAAGAGACGAGGGCAAAACAACCAAGAAGAATTGGGTTTTCACTGTACTCTTAGCATACCAAGGAGCCATGAGAAAAATAATTAAAAAAGGTCATTAGAGTGCAGGAATACGATGCTGTAATGAGTTTGTGTGAAAGTTAAGTGAAAAGTTATATAAACGGTGAAATAGAGATTCATTCTATAGGAACCGTACAGGAAAGTGAGAATCACGCCACTAGAAACGCTAATTTTTCTTATTTTTCCTACAACTAAGACCAGGTAACTCACGGCTAGAAAAGTAAGCAGAACCCTGAGAGCTTACTATGCTCATAAGCACGCTTATCCCTGCGTCTTCCGCCAATTTCCTGAGATTATACAAAGATACCACGTAGTATGAAAGCCTAACTAAACTGAAACGGTTTGCCTAGACTCAGCCGTGGATCCATTTTCTTGCTCACCTTCACCAGACATTTCCTCGAGTGATTTTCCCTTCGATTCAGGTACTAAGAAAGTAAAAATCATTCCCAGGAAATTTATTACACCCAGAACTATAAGGGTCTTCCTCACTCCGATACCATCTGCAGCATACAAGAACCCGAATGCACCCACAATTGCCCCTGCTTTGCCCGATGCAGCTGATATACCATGGCAAGTGGATCTCAATCTCGCTGGGAATATCTCTGCAGGAACAACAAATGTGGTGGCATTGGGACCAAAATTGGCAAAGAAGAAAGTGAGTGAATACATCACAACGAAGCCAATTCGGTGGTCGGGCAGAGTCCAATGATGGTAAGGGATAGCCAAGGCAAACATGAATACTGTCATGAAGAAGAATCCCATCAATTGAATTGCAAACCTGCCAATCTTGTCAATAAATGCAACAGTAAACCAATAACCTGGAACCGTGCTGCAAAGAGCAATTAGAGTCTGTGCTCTAGCAATTTTAAAGACCTCTTCAAGGGCGTTCATAGTTTTGGGCTTAGGAATCCACCCAATAGCACTGAAAATGTCCTTTTGAAACAGATTCTGGCTGTAGAATGCGATGTCTAACAAGAACCAAGTGGTAGTGGTTCCAAGCAAGTGGAGTCCATGTCGACGAGCAAATTGTGTAGAGAAAAGACCAAAATCATTCCCCTTTTCCTGTGACATCTTCTCAATTTTCTCTTGTTCTGACTCCAACTCAACCTCAAGCACTTTTGCCATGTCAGACGCAGCCTGTTTAGCATTCTTAGCAACCAGGGCGGTGTAACGCGCAGTTTCAGGCATCTTCATTCGCCAGTAATAAGTAAGAGCAGCTGGAATTGCACCAAACATCACAATAATCCGCCAAGCATAATCAGCTTGAGGCACAGTCGAGCCAGCTGGATCAACTTCAAAAGCTGGGGCAGGAAACTGGGCCTTAAAAGTCGCAGAAATTATAATAGCGACCATACCCCCAGCCAAGATTCCAAAACCTTGCATGGCAAAAACAGCAGCAATGAAAGCACCGCGAGTCTTTTTATTAGCATACTCAGACATGATTGTAGCAGAAAGTGGGTAGTCGCCACCAATGCCAAATCCAAGCCAGAAGCGAAAGAAGCAAAGAGTAGACATAACAGCGGTAGGATTTTTGCCAAAAGAGAGGCCAGAAGCAATGGAGCAAATGACCATGATCATCAACGTCATACCATAGACACGTTTTCTGCCCATTTTGTCACCAAGCCAGCCAAAGAAGAGCTGACCAGAAAGGGTACCACAGAAAGCAACACCATTAACAGCTGATGACACATTTGAAGGTAAAGCTCCCGGAGTATCAGAACCTGGCTGGTAGTAATATATCCGACCCAGCAATTTGGTCACAAGGGAGATGCAAAAAAGATCGTATGCATCAGTGAAGAATCCCATGCCAGCAATCACTATTGCTGTGAAATGGTACCATTGTGTTTTGGCCACATCAAGTGCATTAAGCACCTGCAATTGTTCCCTTGCCATGATTTTCCCTGGATTTATAGAACAAATATCAATCAATAAATCGGCATACAAAGCATACATAATACTTCAGAAGGAAAAAAAAAAAAAAAAACACTTCTGGAAGTTGTTTGCAGTGAACCATTGACTCAACCTTGTTGAGACTATTAGACATGTGAGTGTCCACCAAAGATGGTTTAAGAAAAAGACATGAAAGTGTTAATTATGTTCCAAAAGGTAAGGTCCACTGCCACACGTCATTACGACAACTGAACTGACGCACGAAAATTAAAAACAACAATAAAAACAGCGAAAATTCAATTAACAAAACGAAAAACAACCAAATCTTTAAAACGGAAATAAAAGAGTAAAAAAAATGATACAGTGGCTGATTGTGTTTGGCAAGTATTTTTTTTTGTTTGAAAATATATTTAAATTATATTTATTTATTTTTAAAAAATAATTTTATATCATTACATCGTATAATAATATTAAAAAACAAATTAAACAAAAAAATTTAAAATTTTTAAAAACACGTAGCTGTGAATTGAAAAAAAAAAAAACGCGAAGAGCATTTCTAATAAAAAAAGATATTTAAAACAGATAAATTGATAACATAATTTTAGCTTTTAACTAACATGTAAGTATAAGTATTTAACTTCAAAATGCTATTTTAACTTTTTCTTTGGAGATGCCCTAAAAATCGCCATTGTTCTACAAAGTACTTGAAGGGGTTTCTTCCTCTTCCTTCTCTACCATCAAAAGACCAATCAGGCTAGAAAAGAAAGGGGTATCTATCTATCTTGTTTCTAATTTCAAGAAAGAAAAAAGGGGGTGAATTAAGATAACAAAATTGAAGTAAAAATCACCCATGCTCTTAATTAACAGGAACAAAAAAGTATTTAACGAAGCAAAGTGGAAAACAGAGTGCAGCATGTACCTCAAGTGCAGCACAGCAGAGAGAGAGAGAGAACAGCACAAAAAAGGATTATGAGCGCTCCTAATGTCAGCAGAGAGAGAGAGAACAGCACAGAAAACAGAGGTGCTGGCTAGGTTTTACTTTTTATTATAAGTAATCAGGGGACGAAAGAGAATTATGGAAGAGCAAACGTTACGTAGAGTAGAAGTTCGAGAGAGAGGGAGATTGGAAATGAAAGAAAGAGAGAGATTCAAGCGATCGCAAAGAATCACAAAGGAATGTACCATCTATCTATATCTCTTCTATGTATAGTTAATGACTCTGTGAGAGAGAAGAGAAGAGAAGAGAGAGAGCAGGCAAGGGATGGAGGGATAGAATGGAGAGGTAGTTGCGTATTTAACTGCAACGAACCCTCTCTGCTTTCGGATTTTTTTTTTCACCATTATTATTATTATTATTATTTATGACCTTAAGAGCTTCTGTCAGTTCTTTATCCCTCCTGGCTGCATTATGAGAAATTTCTTCTTTTATATACATATTTCTTTATTAAAAAAAAAAACAGTGATACGTGGGATCGAATTTATTTACCACCAAATCCAAATTCGAACCTTGTGATGACACAATTAAGTATTTGAAAAAACACAATTTTTATTTGGGTTTCTAATTAGTATTAAAATATTATCAATTAAGTTTTTCATTTACTTTATAAATTTTTAACAAAAAAAATATTAAGTTTCTTATGTAGTTGGAGGAGGGAACTTATGGATAGAAAGATTTGGTTGAGGATTTTGGAAATTCGAGGTTTTTTTACTTGAGATTTACTAAATAATTCATCTCGTTTGTTCTTTACGACATGTACTTTGGTTCCGAATCAACGGAATTTTTTTTTTTTTTTTTACCTTTTGGAAGAAGTACTAGCGGTTGATTTGAGCGAGACTTTAGGATAAAATTTTTCTTAACTTTTTAATTTAATTTTTTTTATATATATAAAAAAGTTTTAAGAGTACAAATGGACATTTAAGTAGTGTTTTTTTTTTTTTATCTAACCATGTTTTTAAAAACATTTGAAATTTTTTACGATACTGGATTATTTTGATGTGATAATGATAAAAATATTATTTTAATTTATTTTTAAGTGAAAAAAATTTTAAAAAACAATTCCTATCATAATATTAAACACTCTTTGTATCATTATTTACAAAGAAAAGAAAGAACACCATGTTATGTGGCTTGGCTATACGACATATTATACTAAATATTGCATAACTTATTGAACCGATACTGTCTTTCAGCTAACTTAACCTTCTCTGTACCTCGGGATCAACAAGAAATAATATAGGAATATTCATCTTTTATCCATCAACTACGTTTTTTTGTCTTATTTTAAGCCCTAGCTTACCCTCTTGAATAAACTTTGTAAAGGAACCCTTAAGTTTTTGAAGCATTGGATTCTCACCAATATTTGCGTTACTCGAGACAATATTCTCGCTTCCACTTTGTCCACCCCTGATCGCATGAGTGCTTCCTTTAAAGCGAGACGCTCCTCGACTAATGTATTTTTGCATCCCACAACTTTGACAAACTACTTAGCCCTATTCATATTCAACGCAAAAACACTCAATCAGTGAGCTATTACATACTCTATCATTAGTGACTATTTTCAAGCAAATCTCATGGTTGCCTTTGCAACCCTGCCTCTTTTATAACTAAGTAGACATTTAAGGGCCCTAGTTGGTGATTCATGTTATTTCCTTCTTGCCAATGAAGCTTATCCCTTATAGTTTCATTAGCCGACCTTGATCCCTATTATTTTGAGGTCATATCTAGTATTCATAGTCTGTTTCAATTTGGTACAACTCTCACATCCCGCACAAAAACATCACTTTACCCCTGGATATCTAGTCATTTGTTACAAATCAATGCATCTCATGAAGAACTACGTAGCTCTAGGTTTGAGTGGCATTTCACCCCTTATCACAAACTCATTTGATGATTATTCGGTTGTCAGGATTTTAACAACAAAAAAGGCTAAGCTTTATGTCAGATGATTCTATTCGACGAGAGGAGTTCAATGGTAATGGTGTTTAGCCTTCATCATGCTGGAAAAAGTAGACTACTGCTTACAAAGTTTTGTGGTTTTTAGTTGTTTGATGATTTTAACCAATGTTTTCTATTTTTAGATCATAAATGAGTTTATTAAGTTTTTTTATGGAGTTTATCAAGTGTTTTGGCGTGAAGATTTTGTTGAAATGGGTGTATTTGATTCAAAAGTTGAAAACTTGACTTTCCAATGATTTTTCGACCACCTACGATAGCTACGAACTAGGTAGTAGGCGATACGTCCTTTGCTTTATTTTTTTTTTTTGAAAATAAAAAGGTCCACTTTTTATTGCACATGTATAAATAAGCCCATGTTTTTGGGCCTGGATTTCTAGGCCCAAACGATCTTGGGCTCGAATAGTTGGCCATGCGCGAGGGCTTGACATCTTTCTCTATGGTTTCATTTTTTGCAAAATTTTTAATTAATACACTCCCTCTTTTGTATGTATGTTTTAGTTTATATTAATTTTTTTATTTTAATTTAAACCAATACCCTCTATCTTTTATTTTTAAAATTGTTTTGTTCAATGTTGTTATTTTTTAAATATTTTTTTATTGTTATAATATTTTAAAAGATTTTTATAATTTATTTTTTCATTTATATTTGATATAAATAAATTTTATTTTTATAATGTATTTTATTGTTATAAAATAGTGTTTGTTCATGATGAGAAAAAATGACCTTTAATATAAAAAAATAAAAACATATAAAATCAAGAGAAAAGAGTGTGTTAGATATTTGCATACTTATATGTCTTTTGTTTTTAGAAGAGATATTGGCTTAACACTTTAGTATTTAATTATTATTATTATTAACAACTATTTCATAGTTGAATAATTCCATTATTTTAAAATTCATTTTATTAAACATAAATAATATATTCACAATATTTAATTAAAAAACTGATACAATAAAACATGTTTGTAGCATTAATATATTGTTTTAACAATAAAAATTAATTTAGAATTCTACTCGAAAAGTATTGTGAAGCCAGCTAGGCATTATTGCCTAAGTCAATAAATATGGGTACCAATTCGGTGCTTGCTTCTTGTCTTTTGCAAGATAAAGGCTGGATGCTTGCCTATGAATAGACAATGCATCCAAGCCTTAAACACACTACAAGAGAGAAAATGGAGAAGAGGAAGAGAGGGAAAGTTCCTACAAAGTTGTGAGGAATTAGTGAGAGAGTAAGTGATGTATTTTCTTCTATTAATAGAGAGATTTCAGTTGTTCTCCTATTAGTAGAAAGAGGTTGTAATTCTCACATTACTTAGTAAAATCCTTCTATACTTGCCCGTGGAAGTAGCTTAATTGGATGAACCACGTAAATTCTTATGTGTTATTTCTCATTTTAACATGTCCCTTGTCTTCTATCTTATCGGGATTGCATGCCAGTATTCTAATAGTGGTATTATACCCACATACACAATCTTTCCTGTGAACTTACTTAGCGAAGTATTATTTACACGATACTATTTTTGTATACGTTACAGATCAGTGAAACGGTGATAGCTGAATAGATCTCGATGAATAAAATGACAGTAAAGTACGAGATTGAGAGGTTCAAGGGGAGCAATTTCTCACTATGAAAAATGAGAATGAAGGAGGTTTTAAAAAAAGAAAATTGCTTGGCAACAATTGGAGATAGACCCGTGAGGATCACTGATAATGCAAAATGAAATGAGATGGATGAAAGCTATTACTAACATACATTTAACATTAGCTGATGAAGTATTATTAAGTGTTGCGGAGAAGAAAACAACTAAGGAGATATGTGATACTCTAACAAAGCTATACGAGTCAAAGTCTTTGCATAATAAGATTTTCTTAAAGCGAAGACTTTATAAGCTTCGAATGGCAGAAACCACGTCGGTGACTGACCACATCAATACAATAAGAAATATATTTTCATAACTTAATACGTTGGGTTAATAAATAGAGGAAAATGAATGTGCAAAGCTTCTACTTCAAAGTCTTCCTGATTTGTATGATCAGCTCTTTATCAATTTGACCAATAATATCCTTTCAGACTATTTAGTCTTCGATGATGTTGCGGCCAGTATCTTGGAAGAAGAAAATAGGCACAAAAACAAAGGAGACAGAAATAGTTCAAACCAAGTAAAGGCGTTGTTATTTTCAAGAGGAAGATCAACGGAGCGTGGCTCTAGTGGGAGTCAAATGCAAGGGAGGTCCAAATCAAAAGGTAAGAAGACTGTGAAATGCGACAACTGTGGCAGAAAAGGGCACTTCAAAAGGGATTGTTGGTTTAAAAAAGGTATAGAAAACACTGCAGAGTCATCAAAACCTCAAGGATGTGTTGCAAGCACCTTAGAAGATAGGGATGTTTTATATAGTGAAGCAGTAACAGTCTCTACAAATAGAAAAGAGCTCACTGAGGTTTGGTTAATGGATTTAGGAGCAACATGACATACGACTCCTAATCGAGATTGGTTTCATACGTATGAACCCATCTCTAAAGGCTTAGTGTTCATGGACATTGATCATGCTCTAGATATTGCTAGCATTGACATCATCAAATTAAAGATGTATGATGACTCAATTCGTACTATTTCGGGAGTGCGACATGTGAAAGGCTTGAAGAAGAATTTTTTATCTGTGGGACAATTTGATAGTCTTAGCTGTAAGATTCGAACAGACAATGGAATCATAAAAATTTTCAAATTAGCACTGGTGGTTTTAAAGGCAAGAAAGATAATTGCAATTTTGTTTGTGTTAATGGGAGAAACACATCATGAGGCAGAGACGTCGATTGCATCAGCCAGTCTTACAGAAAAGAAGACGATGACGTGGCATTAAAAACTAGGCCACATGTCAGAGAAAGGTTTGAAAATTCTCTCTGATAAGAAGTTACTCCCTTTTATGAGCATTATGTTACAAGTAAACAACACAGGTTAAAGTTTGACGCATCAACAACTAAGAGCAAATACATGTTAGACCTAATTTACTATGATGTTTGGCAAGCACTGATTATATCTTTCAAATGAGCAAGATACTTTGTATCATATATATATGATTTCTCCATGAGATGTTGGGTGTATCCAATTAGAAGGAAGGCAGATGTGCTCGTAGTCTTTAAAACCTTCAAAGCGCGAGTAGAACTTGAATATGAAAATAAGATCAAGTGTTTAAGGACTGATAATAGAGGAGAATATACCAGTGATGAATTTGATAACTTATGTCAACATGAAGGTATCAAAAGGTAGTTCACAATGGCATACACTCCACAACAAAATGGAGTGGCATAGCGGATAAACAAAACTCTATTAGAAAGAACAATAACAATGTTGAAGGTTGCAGATCTAAGAAAACCATTATGGGCAGAAGTAGTCAATATCATCTGTTATGTAATAAATCGATCTCCATCAACTGCAATTGAGTTGAAGACACCGATGGAGATGTGAACTGGAAAGCCAGCTGATTATTCTCGATTGCATATATTTGAAAGTCCTGTATACGTGATGTACAATACTTAAGAAGTCAGCAAGCTGGATTCAAAATCCAAAAAATCTATATTCTTGAGATATGATGATGGAGTAAAGGGGTATCACTTGTGGGATTTCACTGCCCACAAGATAGTCATCATCAGAGATGTCATATTTGCATAAGATAAAATGTAAATGGAAGTAGCTTAATTGGATGAACCACGTAAATTCTTGTGTGTTATTTCTTATTTTATCATATCTCTTATTTTTTATCTTATCGGGTTTACATGCTAGTATCCTAATAAATACACGAGTGTTAATAAATACAAAAAGATGACGAAAGAGGAGCAACTCTTACAACAAGAGCACAATAAGCTCCGGTACCAATAAGATTGGCCTTGAAAAAAAAATGATTATAAATTTCGAACTAGACTAATCCTGATTTTCCTTTCTTCTTCTCGATGAAAAAAAAAAAAAAAAGGTTGGCTTAGCTTTTTTTCATTTCTAAGAATAGACAAGGGAAGCTTCTTCTTTGCTTTTGTGAAACGTGTATCACCATCTCTTACTGTTTTATCTTTTTCCAAAGTTGTAATTTTGTTTTTTGAGATTGCAAATAATATAAAAGGTAGAAATTATCGGTATTGATTGATATTGTGAATCCATTGAGAGCATAAATGAGATGTTACTTTTGGATATTGACCAAAGCAGTTCTATATCTAATACATATATGATATTTAGGGTTTTTTTTTTTTTTTTTTCAAGAATATTTAAAAAAATGATTTTTTTTTATTTTCAAATTATTTTAATATATTAATATCAAAAATATTTTTATAAAATAAAAAATATTTTTTTAAGATATTTTTAAATAAAAATACTTTATAAAATACCTACTTCTAAAGTTATAAACACCGTGTTTCGTGTGTTAGATGCGACAAATAATCTATGAATTAAAGAACCACGCAGATCAACATTTTCAAGTTCTGAGCAAATTGCTACCAGGTGTGAACATGCTCCGTGATGTGATCGGGAAATGATTGAGAGACCAGCTACTCAGCTCTGGTCTTTGATGTCGTCTGGATTGGATCCCACAGTCTTTTAATCTTTGTATGGGAAGTCAAAAGTCTACGAGTCAATTGAAGCATGAAAAATTATTAGAAATTACTAGTTATTTGATAAAAAAAACAAATAAAGATATAAGCTTTTTAAATATATATATTTTTAATCTAATTATAAATAAAAAAATGTATGCATGTATTTAATTAAATACATTGAGAATTAACGTAACAGAAGAATAAAATAATGTTGCAATTGCTACAATAAAGCACTATTTCCTTAGTTTTTTTATAATAGTTTTTCTAAAAAAATATAAGGAAAAAAATCTAAAAATAAATTACAAAAAATATAAAGATAAAAAAAAATATGATATAAGAAAATCAAGTGTAAAGTGATAAATATTTAAAGCATAAAAAATAAAAAAAATATTATTTTTTTCCAAAGAAAAAAATATAAAAACATGAAGATAAGAAAAGAAATGGTGACAAATCATTAAGTGTAAATGATAAAAATATCAAGGACATAGAGGAAGAAAACTTTTTTTTTAAATAAATAAATTAGAAATTATAATTTTACCACCATGCAGTACCACTACAATAAAAAAAAAAAAACAAAATTTTTAATTTTTCCATTCCAACATGAAAACACCGATTTGTTTTAATATATGTATAATTACCCGTGCTTTTCCTTATCATTTCTGCCTTGGCCGAGCTCTTTATGAATGAAATGGGATGCCATATGAAGTACAAACACGATATGACACCATATAGACATCTAAGACTTCTGCTATGTCGTGGGTTCATTTTTAACTTATTATTATTATTATTAAAAGTAGAATTTAAGTTTATTTGAGTCTATAAAGCATGTCTCCAAATATATTTGAGTCTTGCTGCACCCATAACTTAAAATTATTTAGGTCTTGCACAACCTAACCTAAGTCTAGTTTTGAGTTAGCTTTGAGCTAGACCGCACAGAATCTAAAATCATTTTAGTTGTATATATGACAGGATCTAAGTTTATTTTTGAGTACTGCAACTAATAATTTGTATATAATTTATAAATAAAAGTAAATATAAAATTAAGTGTAATTTGATAAAATTATTATTACAATATATTTGGTAAAATTAGTAAATGATATAACATTTTCTTTCAAATTCATCAATTATTTTATTAATAATATTAATTATAATAAAATATACTCTTATAAATTTTATTGAAAATAATAATATTTATAATACAAATCATAATATTTTTATTATTAATATTATTAATTATTATAAAAATAATATTATTTATAAATCCAAAAATAATAATATTTTTGAGATTAATAGTATTAATTATATTAAAAAATATACTCCTATAAATTTTACTGAAAATAATAATATTTATAATACAAATAATATTATTTATAACACTAAATATAATAATATTTTAGAGATCAATACTATTAAGTATACTAAAAAATAATATTAATAGAACAAATAATAAAAGTTTTGAGATCAATACTATTAATTAGACTAATAATAATAATAATATTTTTAATACCAACACTATCAATTATACTAAAAATATATTAAGAAATAATATAATAATTATTTTAGTATTAATTATACTAAAAAAATAATATCAACAAAACAACAATAATATTTTTACCATTAATAATCTAAACATTAATTATACTAAAAAAAAGAATATTTTTAATATAATTATATAAGAAGTATAGGCAGCCCCTGCGCCACATAGTGCTTGGACTCCACCCAAGAGAAGGGAAAGCAAGAGCCACGATGTGCTTGGGCGGTCTGCTTGTGAGCGTGGGAGCACTTGCTAGACCCACGGCTAGCCTTGGGCCATGCCTGGCAGTGCCCATGCCACAACGTCACTCGGCACTTGGACTGCATCGCAGAGAAAGTAGGGCAAGCGCCATGTCGCGCTTGGGATATCCACCCTCAGGAGGGAACCCAAGCGTCACGTGTCCCAACGTGGTTTTTTTCATAGTAATAATTTTTTAAAAAAATTTATCAATGATGATAATAATATTTATACTCTATTAAATTTTAATAAAAATAATAATATTTATAATACAAACAATAATATTTTTAGTAGCAATAATATGAATTATTATAAAAATAATATTATTTATAAAACCAAATATAATAATATTTTAGAGATCAATACTATTAATTATACTAAAAAATAATATTAATAGAACAAATAATAAAAGTTTTGAAATCAATACTACTAACTAGACTATATATATATACATACAAAAAGTATAGACAGCTTAAGCGTCATGCGATATTTGAGCAACCTGCATATGGGCATGGCAACGCTTGGTTTGCCCGCAGCCAGGACCCAATGCTATTTTGGGTCCTGCCCTGTCAGGCCCAAAGCTAACCTTGGGCCATGCCTGACAGTGTTCATGCCAAATATAATATTTATAATACAAATAATGATATTTATAATAGCGATAATATGAATTACTATAAAAATAATATTATTTATAACACCAAATATAATAATATTTTAGAGATCAATACTATTAATTATACTAAAAATTAATATTAATAGAACAAATAATAAAAGTTTTGAAATCAATACTATTAATTAGACTAAAAAAATAATAATATTTTTAATACCAACACTATCAATTATACTAAAAAAATATATTAATAAATAATATAATAATACTTTTAATTTTAATTATACTAAAAAAAAATTATATTAACAAAACAAACAATAATATTTTTTCCATTAATACTCTAAATATTAATTCTACTAAAAAATATTTTTAATACAATTATATTAAAAGTATAGGCAGCCCATGCGCCATATGGTCTGCCCCCAGCCCCAAGGTTAGGCAGACCGAGCGCTAGGGGGCAGCAGCCCCAGTGGGCTTGCCTCCATGCTGGCCCCCCTGCCCTCCATCCTAACTACATATTTGTCAAACAATGTAATACACAGTGTAAACACTTACAATGCATCCATAGTGTAATTCAAAACGAATTCACTCACAATGAACAATAGTTTTTATTATAGTAAAATACTGATCAGTTTTAATTATATTTAATGATCAGATGATTTTTAAAAATTTATGTTATTTTTTTTAATTGTAAAATAATATTTAAGAATAGATAAAAAAAAGTACCTCAAATTATTAGTATATAAAGTAATATTACAAAATCAATTTTGTAGAAATAAATCAAAATATAAATTAATGAGTTTCTCCTCAATTGTTATCAATTCTATTTGTCTTAAACTTTGATTGCGATTCCCATGTTCTTCATTACTGCCGAACTATCTATTCTGTTACTATTTGTTCAAGTTGGAGTTTTGACAATATTTGTTGAGAGCTAGGATATGGACGTTGTCGAGTACTAATTCTTACTCAAAAATCAAAATCAATATCAAATAAAACCTTACTTTTTGTCAAAGACCAACGACTTGAAAGTTGAACTCAAATAACTCTTAGGCTATGTTTATTTTTTTTAAATGAAAAATTATTTTTCAAATTTTTCTGTGTTTGTTTGTTATTAAAAAAGTTGATCAACAGAAAATACTTTCCAATCAAAAAAAATTTGGCTTGGTTTTCAGGAAAGTATTTTCCTGAAAAATTTGGGCGGAAAACACTTTCCGAAAGTTGTAAAAATTTTAAAAATATCACATTATTTGCTGATTATATCAAATTTGGTCCTCAAACTTTTGATTGCTAAATATATTTTGTTTTGAATATTTATTTTTCAATTTTATCTCTTAAAATTTAATTTATATATTAACTTTGGTTCTCATTTTTATAATTGATATTTGCTTTTTTCTTATCATTTTTTTATTGAAATTTTTTATGTATCAAATTTGGTCCTCATTCTTTTGATTGTTACTTATTTTATTTAAAATAATTTATGAAATGTTAATTATTATTATTTTAATTTCTTCATATTTTATTTTTTTATTTTTTAGATTTGATCTCTATTATTTTGATTATTATTTATTTTATTTGAGATAATTTATGAAATTATATTTTTTTTCAATTTTATTCTCATTCAACTTTTTAATTTGTAAGATTTGTTCCTTATTATTTTAATAAACTTGAAAAAAATAAAACATTAATAAGTTATTTTCCAGCTCATTTTCCATGACATAACAAATACTGGAAAATGTTTTCCAACTTATTTTCCATTACACTACCAAATATCAGAAAAATAATTTATTTTCTCAAAATTCACTTTCCCGGAATTCACTTTTCAAAAGGAAACTACTTTCCAACAAACAAATAGGGCCTTAACGTCTTTTGCTCTTCCAAAAGTATCAATGAGCTCCTTGATTTTTGAGTTGTTTGAGATTACAATTGTATTGTGTTTTTATTTTTATTTTTTTAGTTTTATATTAATTGTTGTATGTTTTTACATTTTTTCACATGATAAAATTAAAAATAAAATTTAAAAATATAAAAAATTATTTAAATCTATTTTCAAGTAAAAAAATATTTTAAAAAATAATTTATACCACACTTCTAAACAGACATTTTGTTTAAAAACTTGTTTGACGACATGGTTGGCTATGTGTTTGCCAATAGTTTGAGTTTTTTGTTTAAAATTATTATTTTATATATTTTTTAATTTTTTTGATATATTGATATCAAAAATAAATTTTAAAAAAATTATTTAAAAATAAATTTAAAAAATAATTGTTTTTTCAATATCAAAACAATGTAATAAGTCTTAAGCTTAGTTTTATAATCTATATTTTATGTTTGAGAAGTTGATTTGATTTTTTTTATTTAATTTTTTTATTTCTTTATATAATATTAAATTGATTCACAATTAAATTTTTATGATTTATTTTAGTTTGTTTTCTATGTGGTTATCTCGATCTTATGACTTGATGTGTTGGTTTAGTAAGTTAATTCAGTTGACTTGAGTTTTTTTTATCTTTTTTTAATTGGTATTTTTTTTCAGTTTCATCCTTTAATTTTAGGTTAATTATGAATTAGGTTTCATGATTTATTTTGATTTGCTTTTTATGAAATTATCCCGATCTTATAACTCAAGTCACGTGTTTTGTGAATTAACTCGAGTAGACTCAGGTGGTTTTAATTATTGTATCATGTTCTTACATTGATTTTTTTTTCATTTTCAATCTTTAACAATGAGTTTATTGAAAATTAGGTTTCATAATTTATTTTGATTTATTTTTTTATGAGGTTATCACAATCTTATGGTATTGGTCGTGGGTTTGGCAGATTAGTCCAAGTTGATTCATGATATTTTTTTTGTTTACTTTTTATGATGTTATTCCGATTTAATGACTCGAGTCATGAGTTTGACAGATTAATTTAAGTCATTTATTTTGTTGCTTTTTAATTGTTTTTTTTTCAATTTCATTTTTCAACTTTAGGTTGATTGAAAATTTAGCTTCATAATTTGTTTTGATTTACTTTATATGGGGTTATCATGGTCTCATAATTCAGGTTGCAGAAGTGAAAGATTAACCCAGGCTGACACGGATCAGATATCCAATATGTTGTTGTTTCATATTAATTTTTTTAGAAGATGTTGTCTTGAATTTTTATGAATTAAACTATTTTTCTTGTTGTTTGAATTGTCTTTAAAGCCCCATTTGTTTCATGAAAAATGGTTTTATGGGAATTACTTTCTAAACTTTTTTGTGTTTGTTTGCCATTAGAAAAGTTGGTCAACGAAAAACACTTTTCAGTCAAAGAAAAATTTAGCTTGGTTTTCAGAAAAAGTGTTTTCCTTTTATTTTGGACGGAAAACACTTTCTAAAAGTTGTGAAAAAATTAGAAAGGTCATGTTATTTGATGATTATATCAAATTTGATCATCAAACTTTTGATTGCTATATATTTTGTTTTGAATTTTTTTTTTCAATTTCATCCCTTAGAATTTGATTTAATTTGATTTGATTTTTATATCAACTTTGGTCCTCATTTTTATGATTGTTATTTACTTTTTTCTTATCATTTTCTTAATTGAATTTTTTTATCTATCAGATTTGATCTTTATTTTTTATTGTTATTTTTTTATTTGAAATTAATTTATGAAATTGTAATTTTTTTAATTTTATCATCTTTAAACTTTTTTATCTGTCAGATTTTATTTCTATTATTTAGATTGCTATTTATTTTATTTGAGATAATTTATAAAATTAGATTTTTT
>Ga0325411_1002442_pt1 | contig 21071 bp, 12 predicted proteins | sample PopdelMetagenome_13_FD_206181 | JGI IMG/M metagenome (GOLD analysis project Ga0325411, IMG submission 206181) | Populus deltoides microbial communities from Bellville, Georgia, United States - Xylem-PdIQD-R4 | ecosystem: Host-associated > Plants > Phyllosphere > Stem > Wood/Secondary xylem...
AATAAATAAATAAATAAATCCTTCTTCTTATTTATCCAAAAAAATATATACTTAATAAATAACTAAATAACAGTGCAGAGCAGAGCAAGAAGATCACGCTCTACGATTCCCTTCACGCTCTGACAGAAAACCCTAAATTATTCCCATGAATTTCTTCAAATCCGTCTTCGATGAAGATACAGCACCACCCAACAACCCAAGCTCCGACAACCCTGACCCGGAACCGGAACCGGAACCGGAACAGGAACCGGAACCGGAACCTTCAACCTTAAACCTCGCGTGGTCCTTTGACTCGTTAATCAAAACCATATCAATCAAATCAGAATCCATAATCCAAACATATAAAAAAGACCTCCATGAATTACGATCCGGTTTTAACAAAGAAACCGCCGTCATACGCCACGTCGCCTCACGCGCTGTCCACGACCTCCCAGCTTCTTTTGAATCCGGCGCCGCCGTCGCTCAACACTCCCTCGAGTCCGTCGGCCAAGTCATTGATGATATCGGATCCACCGTTTGGAATTCAACGGCCCAGATCATCTCTCACGGTAAGGACTCCGTTTTCTCAGCCGTTGATCATCATCGTGATTTGAATGATGATAGTGATGCAAGTAGTTCGACTAAACGACACCATTTGGGCGTGAAGTACAGTCGTTTCGATGCTCAAGTGCGTGCGTTGCAATATGATTTGGATACTTACTGTTCTGAACCGGGGGATAAGGAGGATTATGAGAAATGGGAGTCGGAGGGTTTTGTGTTTGAAGAGAAAAATGAAGAGATTAAGAGATTAATCAACGAAAATGAGGTTGTTAATCAAATTTATTACAAGGTTGTGCCTAGTAAGGTTGATGATCAAAGTTTTTGGAGCCGGTATTTTTATAGGCTGTTTAAGTTAAAACAAGCAGAGGAAGCAAGGGCTTTGCTTGTTAAAAGAGCGATCTCCGGTGATGAAGAGGAGGATTTAAGCTGGGATTTTGATGATGATCATGAGGAGGAGGAGGGTAATGGGTTTTTGTCGAAAGGTGAATCAAATAAGGAGAGTGTAATTGAGAAGGAAATTGAGGAGAGGGAAGATGGTGGTTTGCCCTTACTCCGATCGCCTAACAAAAGCATGGATACGTTGGAGGAGAAGGGGGGTAATGGTGGATCGTGTAAAGACAGTGATGTGTCCATCGTTTCAAGCCAGTCGTTGCAGGAGGAAGATCTTGGCTGGGATGAAATTGAATATATTGGGAGTAATGATGAGAGCAAGGTGGAAGCTGCTGAGAACATAGCAAGTGCTGGTACAAGTAGAGTGGAATTGCATAATCGGTTTGGAGGTGCAGGAGAAGAGGACTTGAGCTGGGATGTTGAAGATGAAGATGAAGTTGATTTGCCTGTAAAGTAATTATTCATCTCTATGTGGTAATTATCATTTAGTTTTCCATTATAGTGCAATTTGTAGATGTTGTCTTTGCATATTTCTTTGTGAGGCTCAAGTAATTGGATGTCATCACAGTTTTATCAGATTTCATAAATGTAGGTGCATATTGATGTTATTGGAACTGCTTGCATGCAGAGGTGATATTTATTTCGTGGCAGAAAACACACAAACTTTGCTGTCTTGTGCTGCCATGTTTGAAATTTGGATCCTGTCTCCTAGAGTATACCGTAGGGTTTAAAATGGTTGCTGAGCTTCATATATATGCTGGATTAGAAAAAGAGTCCGTATCTATATATGCATGGCTTGTCACATTCTTCAAACTGAAATAACTTTTAAATAAGAAGTCAGAATGTCTAGCAAGAACTGACCTTGCCTTTGAGCATATGATGCTGCTAAAGTTCTGTAAACCTGTTGTGAGAGTTCATTATGTTGTTGTTCTTGAAGCTCATCCATTTCAATTGCACAAACCCCGTCAATGATTTAGTTTTGCTGGACATTGTAACTTTGTTAATCTAATTATATATGCAATCCCTTTATATGAAACAATGAGCAAAAAATTAATCATGCATTTCATACACGCATGCATTGGTTGGCACTGGCGAGGCCAAATATCAGAAACCAAGAACCAGACGAGAATAGCTAATATATAATGCACTTGGCATTCACATATTATTGGATGTATCAACATGCATCAAGAAATCGTCTCCAGTGCTTTTGAATTCTGCTAAGTTGACATGAAGGTGTAGGAAATACAGACACCAATGGTTGAATCAGAAAAGAATAGCAAACTTAAATCTTTTGCTCAATGTTAAAACAAGCCTTAACATTGAAACACTATGCACAAAGCAACAGGGGTAGAGAGTTTCTTTATAATACAGTGCCTATGATCACTCAAAACCAACTCTAGACACACTTCTAAGACAAATCGGCAGGATGTACTTCAGTAAGACTTCTGACACGACAAATATTACGAAGGCATGCAATTCTCAATTATATATGTTTCCTACCGTGCTTTGACACCATGATTTTGCGCAACTATCAGTTGGAGGAATCAATCAATCATCACGGGATTAGCATGAACCTGAAACAGGATCTGAGTAGAAACGGAAATGCTGGCAATTAGGATGAAGATCTAAGGATCACGATTTGACAGGCGAGATAGTCTATCAATTTCCTTGATGATCAATTCCTTTTCCTCTTCAAACTGTTCATCCTCAACTCCTGATGAGGACACTATGTCATCCATCTCCACAGAAGAAATTTCAAAATTGAGAAGTGTTTCTATAAACATGATTTCAAAGGAAATTTCTTCAGCTATTTGTGTATCTAGTACCCATTGCACCCGGGTGCAATTCGAAAGCATAATTACCTTTTCCAGCTGAGAGGTTAAGAAGCAACTCCAACAATTTTTCACGGTTTTTTGCCAAAATCATTTTTACTTCTCTTGGCTTGCTAGGATTAGCAACAAAGACCTGACATGAGAACAAAGACAGGGTTTAACACTTGGAACCATAAATGACCATTTATGCTGCAAAATATTTCACTATCATAGAAAAATAAAGGACTCTTATTTGATGAGAATTTAACAAAAAGTAAGTGATTGACACTGCCCAAGGTGCATGAGAGCCAATGTTACAAAATCTGGCTATCCGCAGAGGCGCAGAATCCAACAGATTACGCGAAGAGAGTGTGCAACCACAATCACACAATTTTGACAGCATCATAACCTTTCAATCAAGGAAAAGGTATGGAAAAAATCTGTACTTATAAGTTGCTACTCAACCAGGCCAATTCCAAAATATTTTCATCTAAACGAAGCAGCCAATGCCGTGTTGACCTCTATTCATCACTCATGTCTACTCAACAGCCAACTTTATTTTTCGTTTCATACAATTCAATTGTCATCTTTGACGTCTAGGACACTGCTTCTTTGCAAAGGGGGCAAAACAAAAACAAGAACAGCTGCGGCAATCATCTTGATCAAAAATGAAATTTGGACGCAGATTGCAAGCAAAAGACATTCAGATAGATATCCTAACACTTTGTAGAAGTTTCTTGCATCAAGTAGGACTCTCTGCTACTGTAGTGAAACCCTAAATCGAGATGGTGTCCATGTTCCCCATGGAAATTAAATAGATGATTGCATATCAAAAAGACATTGAACAACCATTGAAAGTTCCACTTAAAGTTTATCTTCACTAAAAGGCTGTAGTATGCATATGACTATTTGTGTTTATCATAAGATACAGACACCAGAAAGACCAGTAAGAAATAACCTTAGATGCACGTTTTTTGGGGTAGTGCTGATAAAAATACAACTAACACAAGAAAACAGCTCAGACAATTTAAATGCACTGAAAAATACCAAAGCCCCAAAGAAAATTAAAAACACACACTTCAGCAACCCTTTTTAGAGGATAAAGAAAGAGGGGAGAGGGAAGAGTAAAGGGAAAGTCCATGTTTAGTTTTCACTTGCCCACCAAACATGACCTATATAATTTCACCAAAAAACTTAACATGAAGGGAAATTTCAGCAAGAGATGATGCATATCAGACAGCGATTGCAGTTGATTGTCTGCTCTATAACTTGACCGATTTATGCTTTGGATGGGGGTAGAAAAATTAGCCAATGTTGTAAGTATCCTAGATAAGCAATCTCCTTGGTTCTAATGGTATTGGAACACCTTGAAGGCCAGGGAATCATAATATGACATGATAGCATGGGAAATCGATGTCCTAGCATATGACCAAGCCTAGAGCACAACTAGAAAAAGAAATACATAATACATACACTAAAGAAGAAGAGAGGGTGAGGAAGATTCTAAAACCTTGAAAATGTGGAAAGCAGCGATCTGAATATTTTTGCTTGAGTCCTGCCCAGACAAATGAAAGAAAAATCAAGCAGAGGAAGACAACGACAATAAAAACTTCCATAAAAACAGTACATATCGAAATAGATCTAACACAGAAGGCCCATCTATAATATACCACTTATCAGACAGGCACATTAAAGCGCTGACCTCTGATGGCTACAAACCGTATCCTATATCCAAGATTGAACAGACCCCCCCGACCCCCCCTAAAAAAAAGAAAAAGAAAATCTGATAACCTAGGCAGCCAGATTTAAAAAAATGATCCAGTTCTTAGAAACAGAGACCTCTCCACAACCCATCGTACTATGAGGAGACAAGCCCTTCTTAACTTTGCCCCTAAGGATAGGCACAGTTAAAACCATTTGCTGGCTCTGGGCTAGATTGGCATCATTGTAATGATTTCCAATGAGAGAAGCGTTCCACACTTCCAATGAACAGAAAAGCATGGTGAAACACAAAGTGAGGGCCTTTCTATCATTCAGCGGTTTCTTACTTGCTTTGTCGCTTTTGGTTTGATAAAGATAGCATTGCCAATTAAAAACTTATGGTTTCTTTTGATTGCACAGTATATCAAACTAGTCGTACAAAAAAAATAACATCAAAATTGAGATACAAGAGATAAAAATGGAAAAGAAACGACTTGATACCTTCAGCAAAGTCATCATGACTTTAAGGTACCGAACTTCTAGAATGTAGCGCTTCATTATATGAGAGCTCGGAGGTTCCAAAAGGAATTCCGAGAGAAGCTAAATCAACATAGTACTGTTAACTTATTGATCAAAGCAACAGCAGAGTGATATCTGAAAAGGTACATTGGAAACTAACCTTCAATGATTGTCTTCTTGTCACATAATTATAAGACGTCACGAGTTTTTCATATAGATCAAAGAACTGGGACAGTAGTGCTTTAAGATTAGTTAAGAGGCACTTCTTACACAAGCAAGAGAAAAGACACAGATAATTGTGAAAAGGAGCTATTATGGTAGTAGATTTGCTCAACAGTCTAGACAAATATTAGGAGTCCAAAATCCAATGAGTTTACATGGTTTCCATAACTTGCACATTGTCGTATAATTCATTAATCATCACAAAAAAGGTTCTTGTTCAAAGCACATTCTGGGTATTCTTTAACTAACATACGTAGATCAACAAATTTTAAGTAACATTTCAATCAAGATTGGTCTCCCTATATCTATCTAGAATCATAAAATTGACAAGCAAGTGTACCTCATCATAATGTGCAGTAAGATACTCAGCAACCACAGTGCAATGTTTTGTCATTAAATCCTGGCAAACATACCAAAACGTATAAGTAGGAGGAATAACTGGAAGCACAAATTTGAACAGATAAAAGGAAAAGGAAACACAAGAACTTACAAACTTATAACTCTGACCTTGAAAGTAGAGAAAGCATCGGAAGCAACATCAAAGTTGGGCAATTCCACAAATTTGAAGAATAACTCAAAGCTTGCAGACTCTAATATGTATCTGAAACATCACTACAAAAATTATCTGTGTGAAAACTTAAAACTTGCTTGTCATAATAAAAAAATAAATCATCAAAAGCAGATGTCAAAAGCAGCATTGACTGTAACAGCCATTTTACACTTTGAGTAATTGTTAGAATTGAAACTGACTGAAATTTCAAATCTCAGAAAAGCAATAGGCTAACAATTATCAAATTCCATTAACAATCAGTGGAAGTGGGGCCATTAATCTCTACAGTAAATAAGTTAGTCACTGAATAAATCATATCAAAGCATTCAAACTTTGGAATTAAATAACTTTAGCAGCAGAGATAAAGTTCAAATTGCCATAACCAGTGAAAGACCCCAAGGACCAGGGTAGAAGCAACAACCAATGAGCACATAAAAAAAAAATCATAAAGAAACCCAGGTCACGCATGAGCAGTCCTTTCCATTGATGGAGAAGATATCACAAAAGGTATTTTACAAAAATATAGAAAAGACAAAACAGATCCCTGTGAAATCAGCTTGAAGCCAAAATAAAGGGAAAAACATAAAAGGGCATGCAACCCTATATGCACAAAAATGTACAGAAGGGGAAACCCCAAAGCCCATGTCAAGATACCAAATAAAACTAAATTCTAACCAGCCCCTGGTCGCAGGTACTCAGACTTAGAGTTATTATTCTCCTATTTTCCAGGGAAGCTCTCACATGAACCATTAACCATAAAAAAATAATTTGGAATATAAACATCAAATAATGAATACAGAAAAAAAATAAATACAGGAAGGAGTTCTACCAAATAATGCGTTGTAAATTCACAATTCCACAGGCATAACTCTCCATGTGTTTTTATTCAGGAAAAAAAAAGGATACGCAACTCCTCATGCTTACAAACACATTATAAAAATCCTCTCCCCTAAGAAGGTCAAAATTTCTCACTGTGCATGAGAAACAGTAACCGTGCTGAGCTGTTAATGAGAACTCAAACCTCTTGCTGTCTCACACTTATGGGTGACACAAAAGCTATGGATTCAAAGCCCCGACCACCCGAAGTCTCACCTCAAGAAGGCCTCCTATGAGTGTGATTGTAACCCAATGGAGTCAAAGGTCATCACAATAATGGTAATGATGACTTGTGATCATAAATACAAACACATGAGGATGCCAAAGTACAAGAAAGTTTTATGAAGATGAAGCTTACATATAGGCCAAATAAGAGGCGCATAAGAGTCACTATTTCCATATTTCAGTACTACTACTTTTGTGCACTGATCAATTATGCAAGGATAACAATAGAGCTCCTTCCACTGATACCATCAAATTACAAAATTTAATAGTTTTAGCTATAACACAGTGGCCACAAAAGAAATAAAAAAAAGAGCTTGAATGTCTTACTTTGCAAGTGTCGGAAATTTTATGCATTCCCTTAGCATAAGTCCACAGTTCAAGGCAATTTCCTTGTTATCATAGCTGTTCAGAGAGCAAAACATTAAATCTCTTACAGTAACCTTAATAAAATTTCTTATTCACAGAGACTCCATATGAAAAAGTAGCATGTACAACAATATAAGAAAAATTAACGTATTTTTGCAGCAGTAATATCCAGATTTGCAGGAAAATCTGGAAAATTTGTCTAGGTTTAATTTTTTAATGGGGTATTTTATTAATCCTAATGATTAATTAGGTTTATTAGGTTTTTCCTACTTTAAATAGGACAACTACTTTATTAGGTTATGTAATTGTTCAATACAGAGAGAAAATCAGTTTATGAATAAAATTTCCCAGCAATTTGCTTTTGATTGCGTGACTCAAGTTACTGTTAGCTGTGACTCCAAAGAACCCTAGGTATGAACCTTAAGTTTTCTATCCTCTAGGTATCATTCCAAGAAACCCTACTAGTGTGTCTCTAATAGTTTCTACAACTTCCAAAAACTCAAATCCCTTCTCCAACCATCACACAATAGCAAGTATGATTTAAACCTTCTAACAGAGAAAATAATCTTGAAACAAATAACTTTGGGCACAAAAACAAGACACATTTTATGGTTCTTAGGCAAAAACTATTTTTTTCACTTCGTTGACTAGGGTACTATTTTCTCATGATACCCTTATGAAAAAAATTTAGAAGGATCTTTGACATCAGTTATTCTCTTATTTCATTTTATTTTCCTGCAACATTATCATTCTGGATTACAATTTGGTAATAGACACAAAATTCCAACTCTTTTAGATGAAACAACCCTGTTTCCTTCTTGGGCAGAAAATGCATTCACATGGCAGTACTCAGGAAGACTATATAAAGATTAAGGACGCGGACATTTCCCAAAAATTTGATTTTTTTTTCTTAAAATTAATTTTTTTTATATTTTTGAATCGTTTTAATGCATTAATGTAAAAAATTATTTTTAAAAAATAAAATAAAAATATCACTTTGAAAAACAACAGCTACCACACTCCCAAACACCCCCTAAATACCCATACAAAGAAAAAATTGATAATCAGAAGAAATCAAAGAACTATATCCCGAAAGGCCCACAAGACAAAAAAGTATGATTTTTAAATCAGAGCATAACAACAAGTATTCTATGCTTATGCTTACCACACAACAAGAAAGTCAAGAAATTCAAAATGGTTCTCTATGTATTCTACAGAGCAATATCTGGAGTCAACCTTCTGCTTCAACAATATGGACCAGCAATGGACTAAATCCTTTCTCGCCTGCATTTCAACATAAACTAAGAAATTATAATCTCTTCTGCGGCAACAAAAAAAAAAAAAAAAAGACTAAATAGGATGCATGAGCTAACCATAGGAATGGGGTAGCAGCAGCACTTACTTCCCATCCCAAATTTGGTAACTTTTGAATCATTAGAGCAGGAACATCCTCTTTGCAAACTTCAAGTGCTAATTGCGAAACTTGATCCATATTCGGTTCTACCTCCCCATCTCCACACAGCATACATCTCAATGTCACAAAATTCTTCTCCACTTCTTCCAATGCCTGTCATAACTTTCAAAATATCAATCAACAATCAATAAATCCCAATGATCCATCCAGAATCACTAAAAACCCTAATTTTCGCCTCGCAAATTGCATTTTTAAATTTTAAAATATTGTTTTCGCCAATTGCATTTCACATAACAAATAATTACGTCTAAACATTCTAACCACCACCAACAGAATTTTTAATTTTTTTTATATATTTCTCACAATTGACAAATAATTACATAAACAAAACAGTAATTAAGTCTGTATTTAATCTAATAAAACAAGGAAAAATTAATCTGCAATTGATCATCAAATAACAAGCCAGTAATCATAAAATAAATAAATAAATAAATAAAAGTAGAGAGAGAGGATACCTTTTCGAGGGCTTTAACTTCAACAACGGTTTTGGTATCAAGAGCCATGAGGCTATCTTTGATTGTTTTCACCACTTCTTGTGGTGTCTTCGGGCGTGACGCCTTGAAGAATGAAAACGACATCTCGTCGACCGATGGATCAAAAAAAGCTTTTTTTTTTTTTAAAAAAAGTATTATTTCTACCCTTATTTATCACTCAGGCTTGCCGTAGCTGTAAATTGTAAGAAAAAAAAATGTTATGCTGCCGCATCTTTGCCGTCGTCTCCCTGTGTTTCATCCAATGGATTTTGGTTTAATGTAGCCTTTCTTCTTCTTCTTCTTTTTAACTTTTTTAATGGAGCTCCTCCGATTGAATTTTGATCAATTTTCCGATGACTGGTGAGGTGAAAGAAAGACACGTATATTAGTCGAATTACACGTGGCTTAGCACATCAGCTTAATAGTGACAAGTGTTGAAAAATAAAATGGTAAGAAGCGTAGCTATTAAACTGACCCGGGTTCGATTATGCACCTTTTAGATTTCACGAGAAGGTTAGCAATTGGGTTGCGATTTTATAAAATAAATATATTTAATAGTATTATAATTATAAATTATTATTAAATAAGTAATAGAAACTAAAGATATGATGAAATTAATATTTTATAATGGAAAAAAAATTATATTGGTGATAAAAAATATAGAGACTGAATAAAATGATTTGTAGCAATCCATAGTGTTTTGTGAGAAAAGATACAGTATTTTTGCCATATGATTTAGCTTTTCTGTTAATAAAAAGCAAAAAAAATTACAAATCTAAATTCTCTACCAACTTAATATTAAAAAAAAACCAACAAAGATAATTTTAGAAGGAAAAAAACCCATGAGAAAAAACGTTGTAGCAATTGACAATATTTTGTGAGGAAAACTACAGTGTTTTCCCCAATAAAATAAAATAAAAAACCATTTAGAGAAATACTGTAGCAATCGACAGTATTTTGTGAGAAAAAATACAACTTTTTCCTCATATGATTTAGCTTTATTGTAATTATAATTCTTAACCAACTCAATATTAAAAAAAAATGACAAAGATAATTTTGAAAAAAATCATAAAACAATCATATGGGAAAACACTGTAACAATTCACAGTGTTTTAAAGAAAAAAATTACAAAGTTAAATTTTTAATCAGCTCAATATTAAAAAAATCAAATCGACAGAGATAATTTTAGAAAAAAAATAACAAAAAATAACAACAAAAAAAGAAAAAAACCATGTTGGAAACACTGTAGCAATTCACAGTGTTTTGTAATGAAAGCTACAATGTTTCCCCATATGATTTAGCCTTATTTGTAATGACTTGTAATTGTAATTCTTAACCAGCTCAATATTAAAAAAAATAAAATTAACAAAGATAATTTTGAAAAAATCATAAGAAAAAAAAAACCATGTGGAGAGATACTGTAGCAATCCACAATGTTTTGTGAGGAAAGCTACTGTGCTTTCCCCATATGATTAAGCTTTATTACAAAGTTAAATTCTAACCAATTCAATATTAAAAAAATAAAATTGATAAAGATAATTTTTAAAAAAAATATTACAAATAAATAAAACACAAAAGAAACTGGAAAAAAACTATGTGAGGAAAAATTGTATCAATCCATAGTGTTTTGTGAGGAAAAACTTATATTTACTTATAATTGCAATTATTAACCAGCTCAATATTTAAAAAATAAAATTGACAAAGACAATTTTAGGGAAAAACACAACAAAATAGAAAAAATCATGTGGAAAAAAACACTAGCAATCCACAATAATTTGCGAGGAAAGTTACAATGCTTTCCTCACATATCATAACTGTAATTTTTAACCAGCTTAATATTAAAAAATAAAATTGAAAAAGATAATTTCAGAAAAAATCATAAAAAAAACAAAAACAATAAAAAAACATGTGGAGAAACACTATAGCAATCAATAATGTTTTAAAGAAAAAAATTACAAAACTAAATGATCAATATAAAAAAAATAAAATTGACAAATATAATTTTGAAAAGTAAAAAAATAAAATAGAAAAACTATGTGGAAAAACATCGTAGCAATCCACAGTATTTTAAAGGAAAAAAATTACAAAGTGAAATTTTTAACCAACTTAATATTTAAAAAGTAAAATCAACAAAGATAATTTTGGAAAAAAAATAAACAAAAAAAAAGTGGAAAGATGGAAAAAAAAAGAAGAAAAGGTGCAAAAAAAAAACAGAAAAGGTGAAAAAAAAAGGAATGCACCGTGGATTACTATTGTAATCCACAGTTGCATGAGTTTGCATGAACAATAATATCACCACATGATTTAGTTTCTTTGTTAACTAGATAATTGACCCGTGCTATCCGTAATTTAAACTGTATGGGGGTTGATCGATATATTTCAATTGATTTTGTGGATGCAAAAATAACTTAAATAACCCGTAAAAATATAATTTGACTAAAAACAATTTCAAGATTATCGCACGTGGATGACGTCGCGACGATCATCATTCTAGATCGGGAATGGTCTGGAATTGAATGGGTGGAAAGAACATGAAATTCTTCTCTTTTATCAGTAAAAAAAAGGGAATGGAAGTCGTCACCTAGTGTTTTGGTCAATAGGAACCCTAACTAGCCTCATAGTTCGAGTAAGGAGACTGATTGCGTAAAGGAAAGGTATTAAAACCCTTAATATGTCTTACTTGAGGTACGATGCATTGTTTATCTGTCTGATATAAACTAAGAAAATATTATGTTTTCTAACTGTTGGTCTGTTTATAGTCGAAGAAAAGTCCTCCTCAGTAAAGAAGTCTTTATCTTATCAATTTAAAACCTAGTTATTCTAAAGTTGAAAAAAAAAGTTGTCGTTTTATTTAATACATGAAATACATCTTACATATAAGTTTGTAATTCCAAATATTAAACAAAATAAAATTTTGTTTGGTGTTTTTGAAAAATAAATCAAATTCTCATGGCCTTAAAAATTAGTTATTAAATCCAAAAAATACATGCAAAGTAAAAACTATTTTTTTATGATTTTTTTATATAGGGAAATATGCAAGTATAATATATTTTTAAGAGACTTAACCATATGCAATAAAGACAAATTAATAATTTTTATCCTAACAGCTCAATCAATCATAAATCATCATTAAACAGTTCCAAAACCATACGCACAATTAATAATTGGTCCCAAAAACTAATAATTTATCAAATAAATGGTTTAGGGTTAGGAATTGACCTTCCAAAAATTACTGGCATCCATATAATTTATCAACTGAATGCATAGAAAAAACACTGAAAATGACACGAATACATCAAGAACATATATTTTTTAAAATACTTCAAAAATTATGTAAAAAATTAGGTAGCAACAAATGCCCCATCTTTACAATACTTACGGAGCAAAGACTTGCTAAATGCTTTGCGTGGTAAGATTGTAAAAACAAACAAACTGTTCTTTCAAAACTAATATTCTCAAGATTTTTAGTTCGGTTGATTTGAAACTTTGTTCTTGTAATAATCCCCTTCAACCAGAACTACGATCAAAACTATGTACAACTTGGTTATCATGAGATCCCAATCTGGCATATCCCTTTAACCAAAACCAAAATTTTTGCCAAAAGTTTGGCCAACCTGATATCTCAATCTAGTGATCCCCTTTAACCAGAAACAAAATCCTTGTCTTCGGTTGGGTTAATCTGAAATTTCAATTTAGAGACTCCTTTTAATTAGAACCTAAATCTCTATTTTCAATTAGGTTAATCTAAAATCTCAATCTACAGGCTTTCTTTAACCAAAACCAAAATCTCTATTTACAGCTCAGTTAACCTGAAATCTCAATCTGACGATTTCCTTTAACTAGAACTAAAATCTGTGTTTTTGGTTGGGTTAACTTGAAATCTCAATCTAGAGACCACCTTTAACCAAAACATAAATCTCTGTCTTCAAGGTCAACCTAAGATCCCATCTGTCGAATCCCTTTTAACCATAATCAAAATCTTAGTCTACAGCTCGATTAACCTGAAATCCAAATCTGGTGATTTCCTTTAACTGGATCCAAAATCTTTGTTAGTAGCCCAGTCAACTTGAAACCTCAATTTGGTGATTTTCTTTAACTAGAACCAAAATCTCTGTTTTAGGTTAACCTAAAATCTCAACCCTTTAACGAGAACCTAAATCTTTATTTTCAGTTGGGTTAACTTAAAATCTCAATCTAAAGACCCCTTTCAACCAAAACCTAAATCTTTGTCCTCAACTTGATCAGCCTAAGATCCCATTTGACAATCCCTCTTAACTAGAACCAAAATCTTTGTCTACAACTTAGTTAACCTAAAATCCCAATTTGGTGATTCCTTTTAACCAGAACCAAAATTTGTGTCAGTAGCTCGATCAACCTAAAACCCCAATCAACGATACTTGTCATGAGGTTAATTTTTCATCCCAAAAATAGACCTCGCACGAAAGTTTAACCTAGTTAGACTCAGCTTTTTCCTCACTGATTCACTCATGTTTGCCTAGCAACTAAGTGTTTCCCATACTAAGAGGTTTCCCACACTCTCTCGCATTAAGTAGACAAGCAGGATACACAAGTGACGATGCACAGGACCTAGCACACATAAGTCCATTAGTGCGTGTGTGTGTTATGTAGAAGTGTTCTACTCTCTACCAGAAATAAAATCTCTATTTTCTATTAGGTTAACCTGAAATCTCAACCCTTTAACCAAAACCTAAATCTTTGTCCTCAGTTGGGTTAACCTGAAATCTTAATCTAGAGGCCTCTCTTTAACTAGAACCAAAATCTCTGTCTTCAACTCGATCAACCTAAGATCTTATCTGGCAATCACCTTTAACTAGAACTAAAATCTTTGTTTACAGCTTAGTTAACCTGAAATCCTGAATCTCAGCGATCCCTTTCAACTAGAACTCTCTGAAGGTGTTTTTAATCATTTTGATTAAATTTTAAACATTTTGATTATGGAATTAAAAACTAAGATTCTTGATGGCAGGGTTCCCAAAACTAAAATTCTTGATGGTAGGCTTTTCTTGTTCTTCTTGATGACAAAGTTTGAACTTTCTTCTTTCTTTGAGAATTTCCTAATAATAAGGTTCTTCTCACTTTCTTTCATGATTGTAGGGTTTGAAATTAGGATGCCTGATGACAGTGTTCTTCATTTTTTTTTATGAAAGGGCTTGATCAAGTTCTCTTTGAACTTTCCTGGCGATTCATGATTGCAGGGTTAACATTTGTTCTTCCTAATGAATGAATTTAACTAGATTTCTCGATGACAGGGTTGAAAACTTGGTGCTTTCTAATTGCAGGGTTGACCTGATACTTCCCGATCATAGGGTTTGAAAACTTAGTGCTTCCTGATTGCAAGGTTGGCTTGAAAACTCTTCCTGATAATAGGGTTAATCTTCTTATTTTATTGAGAATTTCCTAATGATAGGGTTTATTTCATCTTCTTCCCGTTCCAGGGTTAAAACTATGATTCTTTGCTATCATTAATTCAATGATTCTTTCTTTGGACACTCAGATTCATCAAAATCTTGATGGATTTTATTGAGAATTTCTCTTATAAAATTCAAAAATATTTATGCAATGCTTTAGGATTGTTATAACCCAATTTTGGCCCATTGGCTTTTAATTTAATTTTTACAGGGTTTAAAATGTAAAATTAAAAGATCAGAGACTTATTTCGATGAAAAGTGTGATTTGTCAACTTGCGTGAAAATTAAGGACTATAATGTGCTTTCGCCATTCTATCCTTATCTTTGAGATAATCCTTACTTTCGAAATGATCCTTATTTTCAAGATAATCCTTACCTTCAAGATAACGAAAGTTGTTTGATTTCGAATTCAATTCTAATTTGAATTTCAAAAAAGAGAATGAGTTTGATTGGGACTTTACTTCTTACAAGTGATAGGACTCTTACACTATAAATACTGATCCCAGTCTATACGAAGAAGGAGGGGGGTGGAGGATTAGAGACAAACCCTAAAAGAGAAGAAAACTCAGGAGAAGGCCATTACTCAAAACCCTACAAAAACAAATTATAAAAAAGACATTAAAAAAAAAAGAGGGGGCGCGGCCAAATCCTAGACTAGCTGTCGCTGCCCCTCCCCCAGCTTCCTTACTCCTCTTCTTCCCCCAGTCACCAAAAACAGCCAGAGCAAGCCCTCCGTGGCTTTTCTTTTCCTCTCTAGCTTGAGACCAAAACTGCTACCACGCCAGCCTTGACCTCTCCTCTGAGCAACAACGACATTCCCAGGCATGGTAGCAGAAAGGGAATGCCCCCTTACAGTGCAACGGACCAAATCGTCAGCTCTTCCTCACGTCAACAACAGCATCTCATCGAGTCTACGAGTTACTTCTTCCTGAGGCTGATAGTTTCGCCAGCAGTCCACCAGCGCGACTTCTTTCTGTTCCACTCGTTCTCCAAAGCATCGTGACCCTCGCCAAACAACAGCTCTCCTTCAGCAATGTGAATAGCAGCTGCCTATTCGTCTCCTGTGTGTTAGCTGTTGTTTTCAGCAGCTGTGGACCACAGCCACAGCAGTAAGCTTCCTTTCTTCGGTCCAACACTCCGAGTAGGCCAGGTCTCCATCTTCAGCAACAACTGCACCAGAACCTGAGCTCTCCAGAGGAGAACCACAATAGAGGACCAAAACAGAGGAGAAAGAAGGGAAGCGGAAGAAAACTGAGAAAACCAGTGGACAGACAAAGGAAACCAGAGAACAAAACATGAGGGACAACACAGGGGGGCCAAACGAAGAATATAAACACAGATGCAGAGAGACAATTATAGGGAGAGAATAGGCGACCCAAGAAAGTGAAAGATGAGGAGAAGTAGAGGAGGGAGGAGGAACCGAGGGATCCAAAGCAAGCCACTGTCTTCAACTTCACCTCCCTGCATTAGGTAAGTTCTTTATTTCCCTTTGCTTTGCAATTATAATTGCATGGGTACTGTACATAGGCCAATTTAATTCTCTACTTACCGGTTTGTGCATGCACGTGTGAAGTTTAGTCCTAGAAAAAAAATAAAAAAACAGAAAAATAAAAAAATAAAAATGTGTATGCATGAATAAAAATAATATAAATTTATTGGTTTATTCACTGATGCCAGAGTCAGGAATAAAAATACCGGTTTAAATTTATATTATTTTTATTCGTTGTATTTTATTTTATTTAGCTAGAAATATAAAAAATATTTGCATTTGTAAAAAATAAATTTATTATTATTTATTTATTCACTGGCGCCAGAGTCGGGAATAAAATAAAAAATTGATCTAATTTATTTTATAGCTACGTAATATTTACCAACGCCAGAGTTGGAAATATTCATATTTGAATATTCACTGGCGCCAGAGTCAGGAATATTATAAGCAAATTTTCATAGCATAAACTAATAAACATTTAGCAATTTAAGATGAAACTAGCAATGCAGCCTGCCTTAGGTAGGACGTTTAAGGGGTGATAATATCTTTCCTTTTACGTAACCAGTCCCGAACCATAGAATCTCTGTTGACCAGTTAGGGTTCCTAGTGACCATAATACTAGGTGGCGACTCCTTAAACAAAGACCATTCCCCATTAAAAAATAGGATACCAGAAATCCGTTCTTTTCCAAAGATTTAATTTTTAAGGCCGCCGCGATGTCGAGTGTGACAAGGATTAGATGACATATATGCATCCTTACTTGGTTTGAAATATAGGCCCTCCTTTTTGATACTCTGTTGTCATAAGGTATCTTTGTTTGCTATCCAAAGCCTTCTCTATTTTTTTTGATTTACCAACTTATTTGAGTTTATCGTAATATTAGTAGCTCATCCTGGGTTATTCATAATGATTACTGATCTTGTTGTTTATCAAGCTTGACTATGCATCTTGCCAACAATCACTAAAAGTTTTACCAAAGTCGATCTCATCTCAAATTTGCAATTAGCCATGAAGTTGCCTCTAATTGAAACATACTCTTCAAGTATATGTTATCATCAACCTTAATGGAACTATCAAGTCGTCCAGGCACACATCTCATAGCTTGCAATAAAAGGCTCATTACTGTATACTCAGTGTTTTTCTCAACAAGTTCCTCTCAACTTGTCTAATCAAATTATGAAAAAAAAAATACATTGTCATCATCCATGATATTCCCTTTTATCACCCACATTCATATGGTGAAATGCACCTTGAGTCAATAGGTTTTAAATCAAATTATCTCATAGTCGGTCTTGGTGGTGTGCATCCTTCTGATATTCATTGAAATGCCCTCATGCGATAACATATTTCAGGAGTTATAGTCATGTTTCAGAGGGTAAACCAAGAACAAAATATGAAGATGTCCTTCAAGTATAACATTACTCTTAATTGTTGCTGAAATTCACTAAATCATAGACTGTCTTTGAAAAATATTGCCCTTAATTGATCTGAATGTGCTCGTTCTTCTGCTTATAATCAAGAGGTATTTGTCATTGCCATATGCTAAACATAAATTCAATGGATTTCACTGATTCATCATTTGATTATCTTTCTTTGCCCTCAACTGATTTGAATATTGTTTGTTTTCCCTCCCAAGATCCACTGTATTGCCCCCGGCTACTCAACTTTTTAAGAATGATAAAGAAGTGTCAATGTTATTTCTGTTGAGGACTTAGCAAACTCAGTTGATTTTTTTTGGTTGAAAATCTTCTTGTTCTAGAATCAATTCGCACATTTTAAAAGATCATGTATGTTCAAGTCTAATTGTTGAAATAAAATAAGAGAGATGTCAGTTTTTGAAAGTATTTTTTAAAATCAAGCTTTTTTGGTTAAAGACCCAATACACGTCATTTAATACATGTAGTCCTTTGAATGTCTTGTATTTTGAAAACATAAATTGACCTATTGTAAGATTAAAATAGTTTTTTCTATAGTTCTCTGTGTTAATTTTAATCTATAATCTTGGATGTATCATTTGATGGTACGTGACGAGGTGACCTTCTTTAAATTTAAAAACAAAACAGGATGCTCAAGTCAAAACTTGAGGCTTTATCAAGAAAGATTATTTCTTTTGAGCACCTATTTTATCAGTATGTATAATAACAAGCAACTTAATTCATGAAGCCATGACTCTTATAGAAAAGCTCTTCAAGATTTTTAGAGCGCTATTTATTAGTTCAAATCGCTTACTTGATTAAAAATGACTTTAAAAAGCACATAATGCAGGTTATTGTTCATGGCTGTGAAAGAAAAGGAAATCCACAGGCTCAAAAAACATGTGAGGGTTTCAAAGACCTAGAATCAACATCAATTATTTATTAACTCTATTTCTTTTGCTGTTTTTATAGAGGAAACGACATATAATCATGCCATATATTTCATCATTAAATCTTGTTTTCTAAATTTGGACAGGAAACTCCATCATAATCAAACAATAATCATGCCTCACTCTTAACAGAATTTTAGAATCAATCAAAAACTTTTAGTGTTACCTATTAAGGTCAAACATTAACGTATAACCATGCAACTCCTTTCATTATCAATCTCAAACTTAAAAAGAATACTAAAACTCATTACCTATCATTTATCTCTATGATATTCTTTCATCTTAAATTTCAATTCAAATGGAAGGTCAGGGTTCTCTGCCAATAATTAGCCTCGTTATTTGCTTATTTTCATTTTATTATCTTTGTAAAAGAATGACATATAACCATGCCACTCATTTTGTGTTCACCTAAAAGATCAATATTCTCTTAACAAAGGCCATAAGAAAAATCTAGCTTTTTTTATAGATAAATAATCTAATCATTTGAAGATACGAGAGGCTTTATTAACAAAAAAACATGTTTGTAGCTCAATATTTTTTCTAGTATTGACTTTTAGCATTTGTTGTGCTTTTCCTTAATTAAAAAAAAAACCTTTTTTGCCCCTCTTAGACTTGATAGGCATTTTCCTACCTTTAACATTCACTTACCTTTTAAGTGCTGATAATCTCCACCTTTTGGCTTTCACGTAGTCTTCCTCAAAGTTTTTTCGGATGCCCCCCAATCTATGGCTTTTTTTTCACCTTTAGCCCTTATCTCAATCATTGGACTTTTTTTCTTAACATTCTTTTTATCATTGATTCTACTATTGTCTTTATTTTTTCAACTAAAAATCCCTCATTTGCCCTAGTATAGGGTGTGATCCATGTCAGGATTTCTTTTTTATTCTTAAAAAATATTTTATCAGGCTCAAATGGGATTACAATGGATATATATTTCAAGAATTGTGAAAGGAGTAAACAAAAATGGCCTTTTCTCATTTCAAGAAATGTCGGTTTGAATCGATGAATTTTGACCTCGTTCAACATACTAATTTACACTTAAAAGAATCATGATTCGTGAGTCCATAACTACTGAGTCCACTACATGTCATTATGCATAATACTAAAACTTAGTTAAATGATGTGTGGTTCAATTTCATATGTGAGTTCAAAATTTATTTGGTCACCTCATATTATTTATCATGTCATTTTAACGAACATCGAGTCATTTCTGCAATCAAAACACTCTTAGTTTTTTAGGATTGACTAGCCGGAATTTCGCATATTGGAGTTTAATCAAAATATTTTGTCAAAATACCCTTTGAAAGAAATATCTCTTTATTTCAGGACAATAATAAGACAAAAAACAAAACACAATTCATTGAAAGTATGTGATGCATTCATAATATATGGAAATATATTGAAGCAAAATACAATGCTCATTCTTTGGGTAATTACATATTATCTATGCCATGTTAGCATTTTGAAAGCTACTAGTCATTTCTAAAAATAAGGGTGACTATGTGGTAGGCACCACTATTATTCACAAACTCAATTCATCCCTTGCTTGCCAATTGAATGGCCTAGGATCCACCATGATAATCACATCTCTTGTTTGGATTAACCTAGGAAACAATGGTTGTATGGAATTTGATGGAGTCGGGGCAACAAGTCTAGAGTCTAACATATGCTGGTAGACAAACTCAAGTGGCAAAGGTATATCAATCTTTTACAAAGATATTTGATCATTTGATGTTACAACAAGACTTGGCCGGACCACATAATTAAGATTTCCCACCTAAGAGCCATCTTCTGATTCATCTCTTGTCATTATTCTAGAATCCATGATAAGACCTTTAATTTTTCTCATTTTGATAGCTTATTCAATTCTTTCAGTAATCCTTATGGCTTCATGAAAATATTGAGCTAAACTTCTCATCAAATACTCATAATAAGGGGATTAGAAGGTGTTGGTGAACAACATCACCATTTTTATCTCTATCAGTGAAGGTTGGATATGTGTTGGCTTATCTTGTCATATTTGCGCATATGCCCTTACAAACTATTGGTTTCCCTTCTCTATGGCCATCGAGCTGGTTCTATCAGGAGTAATTTCCAGATTGAATTTATACTGCTTCAAGAAGGCGCCTATCAGGTCTTTCATTTCTTGATCCTGATATTGTTTAGTCTCATATACCAACTAAAGGCAAACCCTATTAGACTATCTTGGAAAAAATAAATCGGCATCTTATTTGTAAACATCCAAATAAAAAAAATAAAAATAAAAAATGACCCCACCGTCGTTGCCGACTTCTGATTTGGTAGTGACGTAATTTTCACTACCGATTTCTAAATTAACACCAATTCAGTCTAATTAAAAATTTAGGGAGACAAATCAGACTGTCTTAAGGGTAAAATCGATTTTAGAGAGACCAAAACAAGGATATGAACACATTTAAACCAACCCCAAACACCCCACCTCATTTAATAGGGATTATAAATACAAGTACGAGAGAGAAGGTGAGCCTTCCTTTTCCCAAAGTTGTCTGTAGCAGTTGCATGTCCATCTGCATGTTTCTCCTTTCTTCCTCCTTCCCAATGAAAACCTAAACCATACCAGTAGAGAGGGCCTTGTGAATGTGTGTGTGTGTGTGTGTGTGTG
>Ga0325411_1002444_pt1 | contig 21063 bp, 3 predicted proteins | sample PopdelMetagenome_13_FD_206181 | JGI IMG/M metagenome (GOLD analysis project Ga0325411, IMG submission 206181) | Populus deltoides microbial communities from Bellville, Georgia, United States - Xylem-PdIQD-R4 | ecosystem: Host-associated > Plants > Phyllosphere > Stem > Wood/Secondary xylem...
TTTAAAAATGTCATATTATTTGTTGATTATATCAAATTTAGTCCTCAAACTTTTGATTGCTATATATATATATATATATATATATATATATATATATTTTGTTTTGGATATTTTTTTTTTCAATTTCATCCCTTATAATTTAATTTTTATATTAATTTTGGTCCTTATTTTTATAATTGTTATTTGCTTTTTCCTTATCAATTTTTAATTGAAATTTTTTATCTATCAAATTTGATCCTCGTTCTTTTGATTGTTACTTATTTTATTTGAAATAATTTATCAAATGTTAATTATTATTATTTTAATTTCTTCATCTTTCAATTTTTTTATTTTTTAGATTTGATCTCTATTATTTTGATTATTATTTATTTTATTTGAGATAATTTATGAAATTATATTTTTTTTCAATTTCATTCTCATTCAACTTTTTAATTTGTAAGATTTGTTCCTCATTATTTTAATAAACTTGAAAAAAATAAAACATTAATAAGTTATTTTCCAACTCATTTTCCATGACATAACCAAACACTGGAAAATGTTTTCCAACTTATTTTCCATTAAACTACCAAACATCAGAAAATAATTCACTTTTCCGGAATTCACTTTCCAAAAAAAACTACTTTCCAGCAAACAAACGGGGCCTTCAAACTTATGTTTTTTCTCAAGAATTATACTTGGTAATAATTAATGATTTATTAATCTTTGTATAGAATTATAATTTACATGACCTAACATGTTATGTCATACATCACAAAACTAGAGCAAATAAGAAATTAAAAAAAGACATTCTTATTTTTGTTCACATCATTGGTTACAATAGTTATATTATTCGTTTTAAAGAGATCATCATATAGATACATCTTTTCTACAAACATACCACTCTTAGAAAGTATAAATTTATCACTCTAAAAAACCATCTTAAAACTATTTTTTCTCAACAATAAGTAAAACATATAGTTTTTTCTAATAACAGTAACATGCAATACATTGTTTAAGGTGAAAGCTTTATGGATGTCATCTTTAGTGTGACCTTTCCACCATCCAATACCTTAGAGGTTGATGAGTTTCTTCATCCATGTTTTTTAAATGAAAAAACACCTTTTTCTCAACGCATACATGTCTTGTAGCACCAATTTCAATTCACCATGGCTCAAAATTATTGATAAGGTTGACTTAAAAAACAACATAAGACAAACTCATTTATGAAACTTCATTGGTGAGGTGATCAACCTCATTGATATTGTCTTAACCAATCCTTTTTGTAGGGTTTCCTTATTTACCTTTATTTTTGCCATCTTTAGTTAGATGCCTAGTCTTATTATAGATAAAAACAATTGTCATTTAACTTCTTAACAACTTTTTTACCTTCAAAACAAGCTTTTTTTTTTTTTTTTTATTGTGGGACATTATCACTTGTTCCACAACATTTACTTTTGAGGCACCAGAAGAGTTGATTTTCCTTTCGGATAACTTATTGTTCTCTTTTAACCTCAACCTTAAAATAAGATCTTCAATTCTTATGTGTTTGTATTTATGCTTAAGATAGTTTTTGAAGCCTTTTCAAGATAATGATATTTTTTTCAATGATTGAAACCACTTAAAAGGACTTCCTTAGAGACATACCTTAAGAATGTATATCATGCAAAATCAGTTAAAACTCTTGAACTTGGTTTATTAAAGTCCTTGAATCAACCATCTTGAAATCTAAAAATTTATCGACAACAAATTTCTTCATACTATCTTCATCTTTGAATTTTTTTTATCTAAAGCTTTTCATAATGCATTTTCACTCTTAATTAAATTATACACATCATATAATGTATTGTCCAACCTATTCAAGATGTAGTTTTTGCTCATGAAATCAGTATGATTCCATGCATTCACAACCATCACAATAGTAGGATCAAATATTTTCTAATGATTCTGGCACCTCTTAAAGTTTAACCTATTGAACTTTTTAGATTTCTTACCATGTACCACAAAAGGTGATGGTAAAATCCTCATTGTCGAAGTAGTACTTGCCGAAGTAACATTAATTGACACGACCAAATCTTGAGTATAAGACATGATATAATCTATAAAAAATAGTAGCCAATAATATTTATAAATAAATACTTTAGCTCCATAATAAGTAAGTAATAAAACAAAAACTTATAAAAGAGAAGCCTTAAAAATAAAAATATTTAAATTATGTAAGATAAAATTTATAATCATTCTTTTTTATTGGGTTACTATGTTAAACTCTATTTTGTTCACTTATATTTATTCAATTATTATTATTTCAATTACGATTGTACTGCATACAAAAATAGTATAGTGTCCATAATATTTTTACTAAAATGTTCTTAGGAAAGATTGCATAGGTCACAAATGGTCCCGCCTAAAATCTAATCTTTTTATATAGAACTTTCTAGACTATATTTGTTCACCGCACTAATTTTTGTATATGCGAACAAAACCAACCAGATAACTTTAATGTCAATCATATGAAGTATAAGTAAGACAACATAAATTATCATAAACAAGTCAATGATTCACTTATTGGAAAGATATAAATCAATAAGATTTATGATATGCATCAAACCATACAAATAACATGAAAAATAATTTTAGAAGATAAACTATAACTTTTAAAAAATAATATATAGCAACCTTGTAAAATTAAACAAAAAGAAAAAAAATTATAACACATCAAAGGTTATAGATTAAAGCATTTTTAAAAAATTATATACGTGAGAATATAACAATTTTAAAGGAAGTTAAATAGTAATTAAATTTTAAAAATACTAAAAACCTCTTTCAAAATTAATTTATGTTATTAATTTCATTATTTTTTTTCACAATATAAACTAAATAAAGCCTTAAAATTGTAAACCAAAGGTTGTGTGTGTGTGTGCACGTGTGTGTGTATTAGACTAGTGAGTAATGATGTTTAGTTTATCATAACAAGACATGTTAAACATAAAAAAGTTTTCAATGAAAACTTAGAGTTCATGCAAATTTAAATCTATAAGTACGCAAAAGAATAACTAATGACAAACATGCTTTCAATACAATAATAATAATAATAATAGAATACTAGCATGCATACCAAACATATATTCAAATTTGCAATGATGTAAAAACAAATAAATCTAGCATGCATACTAATAATAAAATTAACTCTGCTTAAATTAAAGCAAGAAGGGTACTTACTTGTTAAAGTACTTCATAATAATGAATCTTTTGTTGTTGTCAATAATGAATTATTTGTCCTTGAAGATTTGTTGCTCTTCACTTGTGCAACTAGGATGTTTGGAATATGTCTCCTACAATTCCAATATCACCACCTTGGTTTAGATGCACTTCTAAACAAGGTCTTTGAACAAAAAATTATGTAACTCTAATATCTCTTAACAAGATGAACCAAGCTCTAGATTTGGAAGAAAAATCAAAACATAGAAAGGAGAAGAAAAACTAAAAATGATATAAGGAAGAGTGTGTAAAATTTAAAAAATTCAAGTAAGAAACTCTTAATTCACCCGTTTTTTATATTAAGTTTTGGAAGCTAAAAGGTTGAAGAATTAATAAGGATTATTTCTCACCATTACAATATTTAATTAGCTACTATAAATCAATAATTAAATCTAGAAAAAACAAGGGTTCTTTGAGTAGGAAAACCAAAGGTTTTTTAAAATTAATTTCTCTTTCACCCATAATTTTTTTAATTAAAACAATTTTTTAACATCAATTTTATTGATTTTACCTCAGATTATATTTTATATATAAAAAAACCATCTTTATATCCATCCATTATAAATGACATTTAAAATATTTCGTTAAGTTTATATAGGCTCGTCAAGTGCTTTCATTTGAAACGTCAAAACAAGCCTCGATCCATCATAAAAGAAAATTTTAATGGCAAATCAATAACAAAAAAAAATTAAAAGAGTTAAAATATTCTTTATTTTAAAATTTTGGTTATCATGTTTTTAGAGTAAAAAAAAAATATCTAGACGTTGCTAATGCTTTTTTAGTAGAAAAAAAATTAAACAATATGAGAATTGATCTGATGTGACTCAGTTGCCTTAGTGAATACAAAGACAACCCGGATGACCTGTAAAAACATAGTTTGACTTAAAATAAATATTTAAGATAATATATTTTTAATAAACATTGAGATGACAACATATTGGATTGATGCGGAGCAACCCACGTCAACGTGTCAATCCACATACCATGTCATGAGATCATGATAACCCCATAAAAAAACAAATCAAAATAAATCATGAAACACAATTTTCAATAAACTCAATGTTAAAGAATGAAATTGATAAAAATAAAATAAAAAAGAACAAAAAAAAATCATAAATCAACTCTGGTTAACCTGCTAAACCTGCAACCCGGGTCATAAGATCAAGATAACCCAATAAAAAATTAAAGTGAAACAAATTATGAAGCACAATTTTCAATTAACCTAATGTTGAAAGATGAAATTGAAAAAAAAATCAATTAAAGAAAGAACACAAATAACAAAGAGCACAATTTTCAATAAACTCAATGTTAAAGAATGAAATTGATAAAAATAAAATAAAAAAGAACAAAAAAAAATCCTAAATCAACTCTGGTTAACCTGCTAAACCTGCAACCTGGGTCATGAGATCAGGATAACCCAATAAAAAATTAAATTGAAACAAATTATGAAGCACAAATTTCAATCAACCTAATGTTGAAAGATGAAATTGAAAAAAATTCAATTAAAGAAAGAACACAAATAACAACTCGAGTTAACTAGGGTTAACCTACCAAGCATGTGACCCGAGTCATGAGATGAGGATAAACTTATAGAAAGCAAATTGAAACAAAAGCATGAAGCCTATCCTAATTAACTTAATGGTAAAATATGATATTGATAAAAAAATCAATTAGAAAAAAAAGCTCGAGTTAACCGAGTTAATTGGTCAAACCCACTAACCGAGTCATGGGTATGGAATAACCCTATAAGATGTAAATTGAAAAAAAAATATGAAGTTTAATTCTTAATAAATATAATGTTGAAAGATGTAATTGAAATTGAAATTGAAATTGAAAAAATAAATTAGAAAGAAAAAAAACACTATCCCAGTTAAATAGTATTATGTGAGGAGATATATAGTAAAACATCCTTCCCATTTAGTTTTTTGTTAATATTTAAATATTCACTAATAAATCATGAGATGAAGATAACCTTATAAAAAATAAACCAAAACAAATCACGAGGTTTAATTCTTAATAAACTCAATATTGAGGGATGAAATTGAAAAACAAAGCTTATTATAAAAGAAAAAAAACTCGAGTTAGTCGGGTTAATATTTCACACTCGTTCGAGTTATAAGTCTGAAATAACCGTATAAAAAATAAATTATAAAAAAATTATAAAATTTAAATTCTAATAAATATAATATTAAATAAAAAAAGAGTGGTTAATAATGTTATGCGAGTAAGGGTGGAGTAAAACCCCATCCCCATTGTAACAAGTACGTGGATGAAGGAGTGATTTGTTTTGGCAAAATTGATAAAACCAAAACATTTGGGACTTAAATGATAATAGGATAATGTAGTAAGGGGCTAAAATTGAGGTTCCCCTTAGTAACTATCGCCAAATCACAACGCTAGTTTTAGTTGTGGTCCCACAAAATCAAACGGTTCCCTGCCATTAATCGCATGACTATTATTTAGAGTAGACTTTATTTATTTATACTATAAATCCTTTAACGGTCACCAACAAAGACAAACACTAGCTCCACCACCTTTCGACCTCAGTCTCGTCATTAACGGTCACATTTCTTACACCATCTCTTACATCCGTCACAGTTTTTTTAGTTCCTTATCTCTCTCTCTAGAACCCTTCCTCTCCTCAGCTGTAATAATTTTGCTCCATTTCTGGGTCTCACTCTTTTTTGTTTCTTCTCTGCAATGGAACCTGAAAAAATAGATTGGAAGAGAATAGACTCTGTCTTTGTAGAAGATGGATTGTATGAGAAGGTAAATGCACCCAAATGGTTTGATTTCCTTGCTCCTGAAGATTCCATAGATGATGAAGCCTGGTTTTGCAGACCTGGTATGCACTCCTTCAAATACCTTCCACGTTTTTTCCCCCATGTTCTTCTTAGTCTCTCATGTTTTACTGTCTCCCTGTTGCAGATTGTAACCACCCAAAGACAGCTGAGGATTTCTTTAAAACCACACCAACTTCTAAGGTTTTTCCCCCTTAATTTCAAAGTCTCCAACCTTTTTTTTCTTCATTTACCTATGTTTGTACTAGATAAATAGCTACCAATTTAGCTCATCTATGATTGAGGTTAAATCTTGCATTTCTTTATTTAATCTGAAAAAAATATAAATTATGAGTCTCAAATCTTCTTTCCTCGTCCCTTGCTTTTCTCAGTTACCAAAAAGTTCAATTGATTGAAAGTTACTTGACTCTTTTTTTTGGTTGAATTGTTCTGGTTCAGTTTTCAAGCTCAGGTGATAAAGCTAGAAGTAGAATCCCTCTCAGCGAGAAGAATCAGAGGTACTCACAAAGCAAACCCGCGTGAAGTTTAAAATTTTCTATCATTTTAAGTTTTTCCTTATTTAACAAGAAAGAGTTCAAGATTCAAGCAACTGTCTTAAAGTTCTCTTCTTCTTTTCTCCGGGTTTAGAGATGCAAAATCGAAGAGAAGGGGGCAAAGTCAGTCTTCATTTACATCATACAATTACAAAGTTGGATTCAATCAGGATAGCGAAAATCGGTATCCAAATTTATCAACACCAACAAATCACCATGAGTCTACGAAAGAAATGATCAAATCAAGCAGTGAGAATAATAAACCTATGGATGATGTACCGCAAGCCAGGGAGGCACCAAGGCTAAAAAGCACGTTATCGGCAAGGAATTTGTTTGCCGGGAAAGATAAATTAGGTCATATTACTGAGTTTTGCAGTGAATTGAAGAAGATGGCAACGAGAGCGTGGGAAAAAGAGAGTTTGAATGAGAGGGAGAGTCAAGTGGGGGAGAAGAAAGATGGGGTGTTCGTGAGTGAGGGTTCTAGAGAGGTTTTAAGAGAGTTGAATGTGAAGGAGAAAGAGAGCAAACCATTGCTTGAAAAGGATGGAGAGAAATCCGGAGGAAATGAGAAAGGAAGTGTCAAAGAGAAGCAATGGAAGAAGAAGTAAGTTATTTCTCTCTATGCTAGTCCTTTTCAATTTGTACATAAGCAGTTAGCTTGAATTGTGTAGAGGAGGATCTTAGTTTTGAAATTTCAAGGATTATGGTTCTTGTTTTTTTAATATTTGGGGTAGATTTGAATTGATTAAGGTTTACCCATATAATTTTGTGTCATTGCAACAAATTAAAGTGGGTTTTCTCAGATTAAAGTGAGGTGTAGTGGCCAAAAGAACTTGTGCAAAGTTTATTTATTATGGCTGTTGGCTTGTGGATTCTTCCCAGAGCTTAAAGATTTCCATCGAACATAAACAGATGGCTTAAAGCCTGACTTAAACTCTTTTGTCCTAAAACTAACTAATACTTGGATATTATTCAAGTGTGTATATATGTTCAGCACAGGCGATTTGAGAATGAACTTGTAAAGATTTGTGATTGACATTCGAATATTCTTTGAAGATATTTCAAGGTGCTAAACTTTAGTTGTTGAATTGCGCAGAAGAGATGATGATGCAGAAAACATAACGGTCCCTTTGAATTTGGCAAATGTGAAGAACGAAGTAGAGGATCGGTTGTTGCAAATTCGTACCAATCCGCCTTCACCTCAATGCTTTTCTGCCAATCGTGCACCCACCAAAACTACTACCCCTTCAAAGGCTTCCAGGTCCAGGCTTACGGTATGCGATGCAACTGTTTCCATACTTAATATTGAACTTTTTGTTGCAGGGGTTTAAGGGAATTTAATAATGATATTGACAAACATGGAAAACGAAAGAGTTTGACTGCAGGTTTGAGCATTGAATCAGATATAATGCTTGTTTCTTCTTACTAGTCTCCTTTTTTGCATCAAGAAAAATGAGAGGAATGTCAAGGATAAACATTAGGCTAGAATTTGTCCAACAACTACTGAACTGACAAGCATTAATAAATGTAATGAATATGCAAAGTGAATGCTACCCCTTGTCACTTGCATTGGGGATTTGTTCACTGCAATAGAGCACTAAATTTCAAACAAACACGTTGATTACGCCATTTAACACGATCTATGGATGTATGCACCCCTATGGAACAATAATTAAAATATGTTAGGTCTCTAGTACTGATTCTCAGTTAATTTGAACGTATCATCATTCCCTTAAGGGGACAGCAACTCTTCGCTTAGGCCAGACTAAAACCTCTGTTGTATTCTTCCACACTATCCTTTCTTCTCAGTAAACGACATTGAGATTCTAGCACGTTTGGTCCTACCTTCATCATAGTCCTAAATTCTGTGTATAATCTATTGCTCAACTCCTAACTGCACTTCTTTGTTAATTTGATTCACTAGTTGTCTCACTAGTGTATTATGATTTTCTGGTTAGAAAAGAAGGAACAGTGCACTTGCTAATTTGCATTGTAGCTAAGACGTGTAACTAGCTAAGTCTATGTAGTTGTTTCTAAGAATGTTTGCTTGAGCACTCATGTGATGAACTGCGCAGGTAAGGGGAATGCTTGAAGAATTGAAGGATAAGGAGATCACAAAGGAGGAGACTGAGGGCAAAGGCAGAAGTGTTTTTGCTGCCGATGGAAGAGAATCAAGAGTTTTGGATGTTTTCTGGTTCCTAAAGCCCTGCACGCACTCCAGCTGAAAGGTGGAACCCCCGCTCCCTCTCCAGCGAATCCAAAATTTATTGTTTTAAAGATTTTTTTCTTTTAGCCCAGCTGAAACTCGTCATTACACCTTGTTTTTCTGTTATCCATACATCAACACCTCACATTCTTTAATTCTTGTTCCTTGGTTGATCTGATTCATTCGATGTCAACAAGAGAAAACTGTAAGAAGCGAATTCAAACTCATTATAGCCAATAAAATTTGTATTTTTGAACTCCAAAGACATACGAGTGATACAAAACGCACTATTGGTTCGTATTATTTGGGGTTGTTGCTCTTCCATGGCTATGCTTACCAAGATGACTTATTTAAGCATTTCATTATCCATCAAGAAAGAAGGGTATAAACACCAAGCTGCAGATTGACGCATTTTTGTTTTTTACATATGAAGACAGAAGAACTTCACAAATGTTACACGGCTGAACAATAATTCAATGATCAGTCCCACGAGTTGTCTGTCTTTCAAACTAGCATGAGAACAAAAAAGATGAAACGACGACACATAAAAGCACCATTCCTTGTTGGTGGTTGGTTAAGCTTGTGCACCGGATTTGCTGAAAACTTCACATTTTGGAAAGGATGGACACTGATGGGTTTTTTTTTTTATCTTCGGAGGCAGCATTCATAGGACATATATACTGTTTCTTATATCGTCATCAATCACAGAGTGCCTACTGCAAAGAATCAGCTGGGAGTCCTTCGTGTCATCTCAAATCATGCCTAACCACCTCGCCTGTGAAAATCTTTCGGTGCTAAGGTCTTTCTGTATGTGTCTCTCTTCCTTGCGTATATACTACGAGTTTAGCTCTTGAACATGATCGACTACACAGTTAGCAATAATGGCTAAACGCCAAACCTTGCCATCCGATTTTAGACATACCGATGTACATGTTGCCGTGTTTTTTGTCCTAACAAAAAAGAAACCCACGGGCATCAATGGCGTTATCTCTTTGTTTTTCGTCTTCGCTTCTGTTTTGGATGGATTACAAATATGACTTACATGCTAACCAGTAAACACTCCCATATTCATTTGATATTTGGTTCTTCGTTTCCCAAAACACTATTGTGTTCTATCTTTATCCCAATTCCCAGTTTCGATGATTTTATAATGGGAAAGAAGATGTCTCCCTTTTTATCCCCTCCTTCGGAAATTAATGTGCTTGCAAATGACTTTCTTTTTCTTCTTCTTTTTAGCAAGAGTCAGCTGAAAAGTTTTGAAAAATTAACAAAGATTACCCCAGAAAACAAACCCAAAATCCCGAATTCTGCTTCATGTTGACTGATAACAAAAGCAAAGCCATCTCCAAAACCTTAATCTTCACATGGACAAGGAACCCAAGAAGAGAGAAAACCATCCTTTGTTTACTCTTAATTTATAGAGCATCCTTATAACAACCCTCAAGCTTTTCTCTATGATTCGTAATCCCGCACAAAATCATAAACACATCCAACAAAATTAAAACTAAAGTAACAACAACTTATTGCAATCTACATCAGTTCTAAGACCGTAAAGATAAAGCAGATAAGAAGAAGAAGAATGTACATGAACATCCTCTTCTACCCTAACCTGAAATTGCAAAGCAAGATATCCAAGAACCTAGACCACGCGTGCCTTGCACGAGGATAGAGTCTCGTGGTATAAACTCTTGACTCCCTTAACAGACCTTCCATGGTTTCCACAAAGAGATTCAAGCTCCTCATAGGTGGAATGTACAAAGTCAAAGGCACCGCAGAGAAAGCCACCGTAAAGAAAAGCTGCAGCATCTTAAAGCCAAAGCCACCAAAAAAGTTACTTTAAAAAAAAAAAAAAAACTATACACGGCTCTCGGTTATTGATACAAATATTGGGAGTTCCAAAGACAAGAGGGAGAGAGGTTTGAGCTCTTCGGATTTCTTGGTAGATCTTGTGCAAGTTTTGAGGGTGAAAGGATTTTGAGATTTTGGAGGGTTTGTAGATTTGCAGAACTCTTTATTGCAGGAGAGTCAAGGAAAGAGAGAGGTCGGACAGAAGGGAAGTTCTGGAAATCTAAAGAAGTTAAAAGATTGAAATGTTCTCGCCGCTACAAGATCACGACAAAATAAACGAGAAACTTGAGGAAAAAAATAGAAGAGTACGAGTACAAGTGCAGGACTAGTAGTTGGTTGGGTGTCGAAGGCTGACTTTTAATTATATTTTTGACTTTTCTTTTTCTGGCTTTTATCATAATTCATCAAAGTTTTTCCTAGCTATGACTTGTGAACGGTGGATTGTTTATAGATTTATTTTTGTCTGGCAGTAGGAGTACTGATAAAATTTCAGTTTTAATCTAAATTCGCTGATGATGATTTTTTTATTATTATTAATATAAATATTTGAAAGAGTTTGTATGTATTTTAATTAATTTTATAGGTTTTAAAATTAATAATCATATAAATTTTTAGTAATTTTAAAGTTTATAAAATTTAAACAAGTAATTTTTATAAAATAAATTTAAAATCTAATCAGTTAAAAAATAATAATAATTAATCATGATTGGGTGTTATAGATTTGTGACACAAATGAAATGAAATGATATGTTATGATAAATTGATAATTAATAAAAAATTATTTTTTATATTAAAAATATTAAATTAAATTTTTATATTAGAAAAAAAAATTAGATGTCCTCCAAAAAAAACCATTCCTCCGAGTCTAAAGGACTGAATGTGCATTTCCATCGGCCATCCTATACCGCTTGAGGAGTGGCAGTATGAACTTATGGAGTGGCGACATCAGTTTTGACCGGTGGATTGGTAGGTAGGAGGAGAGCAGCCTTGTTTGTTGTACACGTTCTTCAGTACCACGGGTGGCCCGTGCTCTCCGGCATATCGGACCAAATTATTTTTAAATATAAAATAAAATAAAATTGTTAATAGCATATAGAATTTCTTAACAATATTACTTAACCAAGCCAAGCAGGTACTTAGCTCTTCGTTTAACTTAGTTTTTAATTCAATTATATGGAGCGAGCCTGATTTAAATTAACGAGTTTAAATATAATTTTAATAACTAATAAAAATATAATTTAATTTTAAAAAAATTCAATATAACAATTTAAAAATAAATATTAAAACAATTAAAGATTGGATCGACTTAGATCCTCCCGTGCACCGGGATCATGAATTCTAATGGATTTAATAACTTTTCTTTAATAAAAATTTTTATTATTTAATTATATAAAAAAAAGAGACGGTATAAAAAGTCAAGTTTAATTTAAAAAGAAAACAAAGACACCCCACCAAACTCGTACACCGAGATTATCTTGACAAACCTATAATCTATGTTAACCTTATAAAAATATAAAATAAAAGGAAACAAATTATGAAACTAAATTCCCAGTTATTATAATATTAAAAGGTAAAATTAACAAAATAAAAAAAATATCATAAAAAACATTAAACATTGTAATTCACTTTACAATGTGGATGTGAGTGAATAGTAGTTTCTTCACATCTTCAATTCTTGTTTCTTTATAAAATTTAATAATATAATTTTTTTTAAATCAATTGTTTGTTTTATTATACGAGAACAAATAAATTATAAAAAAGTCAAGTTTAATAAAAATAAAACACCCCACTAAATCTATGGAGCAAATCCACAGATGACACTATCCCTAGAAATTATAACAAAAATTCAACAATTAGAAAAAAGCAAAACATTATTTGTAATTTACAGTGTGCGTGTGGGTGAGAATGACTCCCCTTTTGTTTTTGTTAATTAATAATAATAGAGCTTGTACGCCCAAAAAGCACAAAGGGAGCTTGTCCTTTTCTTTTCTTTTATTTTTTTTTCTTCTCTTGTACAGGGTGAGTAATGCCAGTATAGCAGTAGGTAGCTTTCATGTCTCCTGCAACCTTTTGCTGATGTTTTTCTGGCAAGTATTATTTACCATTCTCCTGGCAAACAAAAGATTACTCCGTTTATTAATCCAAAGGAGAGACTGGTGGCTTAAATAGCGCTGCGTGAAGTTTATTCCTTCTAATTTACCCGTTCATTCTTTCCACCAGTCAGGCTACAATATCTTCTTCTTTTTAGTATTTTACTTCATTTTTCTTTTGTCTGCCTATCCTGTTTAGAAGTGTAGTTATGGTTATTTTTTAATGTGTTTTTCATTCATAAATATATAAAAATAATATTTTTATTATTATTTTTGATACCAGTGCATTAAAATGATTTAAAAACATAAAAAAATATAAATTTAAAATTAAAAAAATTAAAATTTTTTAAAAATATTTTTAAAACATAAAAATAAACAATGTATAATAACTATTCAAAATACCACCTGCGAAAAAAAAAAAAAAAAAAAGGAGGTACAGGAAATTTTCTCGATGACTTGTAGAAAAGTAACCAAATATATAAATAAATAAATAAAATGGCAACAGTTGTAACTTCTCATATGATAGGTGGTAGACGGCGCACCGGAAATGTGTGACCTGAAAGTGGCATACGATGCTTCCATGTAGGCCGCATAGAGCGTCTTCTTCTCGGAAGACCGGCTCTTCACCAGAATTCTACACCATGTAACGTGTGATGAATTCGTCCACATGATTTCTTTCTAGGCTTTATCATTTGTTCTCCTCTAAACCTAACTTTACCTCGTGCTGCCTTCTCTTTGATCACTAATTGCTTTGCTCTTTGAAAAAAACGATTTTTATTTGTTTTAATGGAATTTATTTAATATTATCATAAGATTGTTTTTTTAACGTATTAAAATGATTTTCTTTACAAATTTATTTTTAATCTCAGCACATTAAAATAATAAAAATATTTAAAAAAATAAAAAATTAATTAATTTTTTTCAAAAACACTTTTAAAATATAAATAAAAAACAAGCTTACAACTAAAATTAGTATTTCAGAAACCAACCTTGATTCTTAATATTGATTTTCTAAATTAGTGTTTTAGAAATCAATTAAATTCTCAAGGTTATATTAAAGAAATGTTGGTCTAGTAGTTAAAGTATCATTATATTACTGCAAGGGTGAGAATATAAGTTCGATTTCTAGAAAGTATATTTATTAAAAGGGACAGTTATAAATCCCAAACAAGATTAATAATATTTTTTAAGAGAATATGATAAAAAAAAAAAAAATTAAGGTCGTAAAATTGATCTCTCTGTCCAGTTCCGTTAACTTAAAACGTTAAACTTGAATTAAGATGATTTGTAAGGCACATGTCTCTATATTTTATTGATTAATTTCGAGCTAATAACTGACGATTGAATGAAGAGGACTTGCATTCAATAAATCCCAGACAGACATATAACAAGTAAACATCAGCCCATATTAATGAATTTCATTACATAGTAATAAGAAAATGAACATAATCTCTTTTTAAAAAAAAAAACGAAGGAGAAAAGGATTATTTGTGAAAAGGTAACATCAACGGGATATATATATATTATTTTGACTTTTGACAAAACTATTATTTAAAAAATAAATTATTTTGACTCTTCATTTGACTATCTTTTTTGAACTGCAAAATTACAATAAAAACTAAAAAAAATAATTTTTTTTTCCTATTCCATTGGAGATGGATGCCCTTATAAAAAATCTAATTTCTCACACAAAGTAAAAAGGAAGGGGAAAGTGGGATAGGCACTTGGATTAAGAGAATAGGCACTTGGATTAGTTTTTTTTTAAGACATTAAATAAACTGATAATTCATCTTAGACGATGAATGTTGCATATGGAAAAGCTAATGAAAATTTGGAGAGATTTAAAAACCAGCTTGAAGAATCTCGATCCCCGTTTCTTACATAAAAAAAAAAATACCAGGGTTTGATATATTTTCTTGCATAAAAAAATCAAAATGTAAATATAAAAACATATATAAGCATCTAAATAAATAAATAAATAAATATCTATGTAAATAAATAAATAAAATCATTAACAATAATCAAAAGAAAAATTAAAAATATTAAGAAATGAATGTAGATTAAGATATTCAATCACATAAAATGAGATATTACCTGATCGAGTTTACTTGACTTATTTATTTAAATTAATAAAAAAAATAGAAATAGAAACACAAATTAAATTAAATGAATAAACCCACATCCTAAAAACAATTATGCAAGGCCGAACATTTAAGAAATATTACTTAAAAATAAATTTTTTTATTTTGAAAAATAAAATTCATTTCTATAAAACAAAAAAAATATAGATGAATTAGAATAATATCTTCAAAAATCGAACATAAACAAAATATTTAAAAAAAAAACATTTTTTCCAAAAAAGGTATGCAAAATATGTGATCCAGTTCATGAGATTTGGATAAACCTATAGAAAAAAAAAATCAAATTAATCACAAAATCAATATCTAAAAAGAAGCTAATGCGGAACAATAAAATCATAAAAGAAAATGAGCAAAAAAATCAAATGACATTAGTTTTTCAAACTCGTGACTTGAATCAATAAATCTAAAGTGCTACAAATAAAAAAAAAATGCAAAGTTGAATTTCCAACAAATCAAATATCAAAAGATGAAACCAGGGAAAAAAAATCATTTACACAAAATGATCTAAGAAAAATTTTTAATTAAAAGAATGAGGGTGAAAATAATAATAATAATAATAATAATAATAATAATAATAATTAGAGAGCAACCAAAAATTTTCAATTGGAGTGTAAAATTGAATTGAAAAACAGCTTTAAGAAAAGAAAAAACAAATCAAAAGAACAAGGGTCAGGTTGAAAAAAATTAAACAACATAAACTTTGATTGAAGGATAAAATTGAAATCCAATAAAACTTTAACAAAAGGGGCAAGGAAATAAATTAAAAATTAAAATAATAAGGACCAAAATGAAAAGAAAAAAAACATATGAGAAATTGTAATTGAAGAACAAATTGGAAAACAAATAAAACTTTTATAAAAATAATAATAATGAAATAAGAAATCAAAAAAATAAGGACTAAAATTGAAAAAAAACAAAAAGGACAATTGTACCCTTTACCTTACAATAGAGAAAAAAAAAGGGGAGGGGACGATCACCTGCGACAATACGACCACCAAATATTGTCACGTGCCACACCATGAGAAAGAGGACACGGTGGCGCTTCCAATGTACATAAAAATTTGAAAAAGACTAACATACCCCTAATAATCTTTTAATGACCAGTGAACTAGTGGAAAGACCAAAACACTCACCCAAAGGTTTTTTTTTTCCATCCAATAACAAGAAGATAATTTCACTATAGCAATCCACAATAAATTGTGTATTATGTTACAGTGAAACACTCACGCCCTGTATGTTTTTGGTAAATGTGTTTTAAAGTTGTATGTTGGTGGTTATTAGATTACAAAGCCTAAACTTTAAGTATGTTGGGGTGAGACTAATTATAAGATTATATGAATTTAAAATAATTGCAATTTTCAAAATTGTTAAATACAACTAAAAAAAGATTGGATGTAAATAACCAAATAAGATAAATTATTGGGTTTTATTGCAAGAGATATATTACCCCTCATTTGGGAGTGCGACCCAAACAGAGGTTTACTAAAATACAATATTTTTGCTTAAAATTAATTTCTTATGTTTTCGGATTGTTTTGATGTGTTGATATAAAAAATATTATTTTAATGCATTTATGAGCAAAAAAACATTTTGAAAAACAACCACAACCATATTCTCAAACACCTCATTGGAAAGACAAATGAGAATGGTTTTCAATGATATATATTATAGATTCAACTAAAAGAGTTTGAGTTAGTTTAACTATTCATATAAAATAATAAATCATGTTTATATATATATTAAAATTTTATATCAACCTCATGTGGTAGTTGAATTGGTTAATGTGTGACGCTGCTTTGACGAGGTCACGGGCCATTTATATTTTTTGCTCCTCTTTTTTTATCTTTTGATTTTTCTTTCTTTAGATTTCATCATTTAATATGAGAGTTTTATTTGATTTTATTTTTTAATATTAGATTGATGGTAAATCGATTTTCATGTTTTTTTTTTTATCATAGAATAAGATAAAAAAATTCAATTCGACCTAGTGGAGTCTATAATCCGGGGTGTAGGTTTGGCGGGTTGACTAGAGGTAACCTAACTTTTTTTTGCTTTTATATATTTTTTTGGACTTGCTCAATTAACAAGGTCATGTTAAGACAACTCCCATGTCATTTAAATTAAAATTTGTGCTAAACAAAAAGTAAAGATCAAGAGATTTTAAGTTTAATTATTACATCGAATTTAATGATACTATAAAAAAAACATTTCTATTATTTAGATAATTTTATTTTAATGTTTTAAGAAGTTTTGGTCCAACTTACCGTGATCACCTGGACAATAAAACTAATCTTATATATAACATGTGGCATATTTAAATATGCAAGATCTATTAAAATATTATATAGAAGGTAGTTGTAACATAATATGATGTGTTCAATTGGGTGAAGGAGGTGATGATGTGGATGGCATTGATACTGACATGAAGGATTTGGATGTTAATGATGTTGATATAGAGATTCCTTACAAGAAGTTACAATTTGTTTATTTTTCTTTTCAAACTAGCATATAACACAAAATTAAAAAAATATTGAAAAAATAACATGTTTTAATAAACAGCCGCTAATAAAATTAGCAATGTCATAAACAACTGCTATTGTTATTAGCATATGTATTAAACAATCACTAATAACAATAACGGTTCTTTAAACATCAATGTATTCATTGTACACTTCAATTGATTCCAGCAACAATGGTAATTCATAAATTCTAATTCATTTTTTTTTTGTTTAGAATAGATTCTTAATAAAATGTATTAAAAGAAAGGGATAAAAGAAGAAGGTTGGGAACTTGACTAGAATAAGAAAATCTCTTTATATATCTTCTCTCTTTCAAAAATATTAATTACTTTTCTGTTGAATAATTATCAACTTCACTCATTGTTGCCTGAAATTAAAATTGGAAAAATCAAACTTGAGAAAAAAATAAAAAAGAAGGAAAATTTAGTAGAAAAAAGAAAGGAAAAAATTTCCAACTTTCAAAACATATAGAAGAAAACAAAAGGGAAATTGAAAAACATAATTTACAAGGAAAAAGGGCAATATAATTTAACAACTTTATTAGCTCATAAAGCAACATTTAATTTTGAAAAAAAAAATTCATCGTCATGCAGTGGCTTCACAATTATAGCCTTATCTCACCTAACCTTTTTAATCCAACAAAAGCCCTGTTATCTTCAACGTTTTTTTTTTTTGTATAAAAGCCCACAAGACTAAGCCCTTTAACAACAGAAAAAGAGGATGATGCTGTCAGGCTCTTAGAGAAAAAAGGGTGGTGCTAGAAGAAGAATCTTTACATACAACAGAAGCAGTTTCTTTGACACCATAAATCATGCAAAATTTTCTCTAGTTTATATCTTTATGTCCATTAAAAGTTAATTTGGTGGTTGAAGTTTATTAAATGGTTAATTTGCAAGGCAAGAACTTTCATTGGTTTACAAGTTTAAGCATGAGATTTTGTACTTTTGTGCTAAAATGTTGACAGATTTATCTTATAGTAGACTAAAATATTTTTTTATATAGATATGAACACGACTTAAAATTACGATTCTCTTCAAATTATGCTATTTTTCTAAAAAAATTTAAATTGTATCTTTTTTTAAAACTTTGTTGTAACAATTGCATTTTGTTTTTTAAAAAATCAAACTTACAAGTGAAGATGATCGAAGTACGAGTGGGTACCAAATTATTGATGAAGATAATACTATGACATTGACAAGGAAACAAAAAAGAATGTAGGATATGAGAGTGCACTAGAAATTGAAGAAGTTGCATTGATAAAATCATCAATATGATTGATCCCTTCATCCAAATACGTTAACTTGAAATGTTAAATTTGAATTAAAATGACTTATAGGACAATAGGACATGTGCTTGTGATTTATTGCATACAGACACTCTTTAGTCAATTGGTAGTTATTTCCTCAAAATTAATCAATGAAATACATATGCTTGTTTGATAAATCACTTTAATTAAAATTTAATGTTTCAAGTTAACAAATTTGGATGGAGGGATTAATTTTATCTCCGAACCAAAATCTTAAAGATCTAATTATGTTTATGAGAATTACTGGTTTTCATTTGCCAAAAATGCAATCCCTCAAAATAAAAGTGTCATTTAACCATTTTTGTTTTTTAAACATATTCTAAATAATTTGATTGAACAAAAGTAGCCAAATACAACTGCAATTCTTGACAATCTCACAACAAAAATGACTAAAGTTGCAACTCAAAACTATGCCCAGATCCTAGCAGTAATCTATGATATTGTTATAGTACAAATTGGTATCAAACTTAATGGTACCAATTATGCTTTATGGTCCCAAATTATAAAGATGGATATATCAGGAAAATACTAGTTGGGATACATAAATGGTGACCTTCCACAATCATAATCGAATGATCCGAACTTCAGAAGATGGAGAACAGAAAACTCTATTGTGAAGGGTTGGATAATTAACTCAGTGGTTCCTTATAGAAAACTTTATTCAATTCACAACTACCAAACAAGTATGAGATTTAATTGCTACAACTTATTTTGATGGATTTTATACATCTAATGTGTATGATTTGAAGAGACAAGTAACATGGATGAAACAATCAGGATAATCCATATAATCATACTACAATTATCTCCAAAGCTTAAAGAGGGAAATTGATTACCATATACCAAATCCTATGAAATGTGTTAGTGACATACAAAAGTATAATGCTCTCATTCAAGAGGATCAAGTTTATATATTTTTTTGGATGGACTAGATGATAGGCTCGACAAGATAACGAGTGATGTATTTCAATTGAACCTGTTTCCAATATTTGAACAAGTTTATGCCTATGTTCAAAGAGAAGACATCAAACATACGGTTATACTTACAAATAGTAAATCCTACTGTTGTATCTATAGTTTCTAGAAGAGGGAAAGCTAGTTCACAACGACAACATGCACTCCATATGGCCAAACCTGGGACGCTTTCATTATGAGGATGTAACATGTATAATCTAGTAAAAACTAAAGGACAAGTGGAGAGTGGAGGCAACAATTATTCTCATTATGGAAATATAAAGCATACATAAGACATCTGCTTTAAATTGTATAGTTACCCAAAATTTTGGACTGAGTTAAAGGCACAAAAGCAATGAACAACTATTGGTGGCACGAGACAAGCAGTATTGGCAAACACAAAGCCCTAACTGTTATTAACTCCATTTGTAAAATCAAAAGATGAAGCCATAATTTATTTTAAAGATTAAGGTAATAGTTGTTATTATACTAGTAGTGCATTACTTGCTTCTAAATAATTTAATAATGACTAGATAGTGGACTAATGCAATATATCACATGACTTTCTGTCTATGAGACTTTGTTAATACTATAGAACCAAGATGGACCGGTATAACCAATACTAATAGGGTTATATATCCTATTAGAGGGGTTGGAATAATGCATATATCACCCTCTATATCATTGACCAATACTTTATTAGTGCCTTCTTTTTAAAATAAGTTGTTGTTAGTGGGTCAAGTTACTAAAGAACTAAATTGTGTAGCACTAATATATTCAAAATTTTATCTTTTTCAGGATATTCTCACGAAGAAGATCATTACGTGTGGTACTAAGAGAGAGAGGGGCTATACTACATGGAAGACTTCAGTCCATATAGAGTCAACATTATAAGTCGTTCAATAATTGTAAAAGAAAAATAGATTTGGCTATGACATTAATGACTGGGACATCTATTATTTAGCTACATGAAACATTTGTTTCCGAAATTATCTTTGAATTTGAATTATTCAAACTTTAGATGTGAAACTTGCATTTTAGCCAAGAGTCATCGTGTATTTTTTCCAATCAGTTTTAGCAAAAGTGATATCCCTTTTGCCTTGATTCATTCTAATATTTGGAGACCATCTCCTATTAAAACTGTCTTTGGTAGACATTAGTTTATAACCTTTTATGGATGATTATACTAGGATAATATGACTATATTTGCTAAAATGCAAAGACGAAGTATTTGATGTGTTTCGTGCATTCCATGTTATCATTTATAATCAATTTTTAGCAAAAATCCAGATTCTTTGATCCAAACAAAAATACTGACATATTATTAAAATTGCATGTGTATTGTTATTTGGATCATAAGTATTGGTAGGCATTAGGATGATAGTGTTGCTACTGTCGTCAATTTATTGAATCACATGCCTTCTAAAGTTT
>Ga0325411_1002447_pt1 | contig 21046 bp, 18 predicted proteins | sample PopdelMetagenome_13_FD_206181 | JGI IMG/M metagenome (GOLD analysis project Ga0325411, IMG submission 206181) | Populus deltoides microbial communities from Bellville, Georgia, United States - Xylem-PdIQD-R4 | ecosystem: Host-associated > Plants > Phyllosphere > Stem > Wood/Secondary xylem...
GGAGAAACAACAATAGGTGGGAGAGAGTAACAAGACTCAGCAGTTGCCAGGTCACAACTGATTCTCAGGTAAAACGGAAGTTGTTATAGGTGTGTGTCCACTACGTTGTATCTTGTATGGTGCGTATGACACCTTCAACAGGCACAGAGTTAGTTTAAGTGGCAAGCTTTCTGTCCGAGAGTCATCAACTACTTCATTACCTCTGAATAACAAAACCAAACTGCCACTAAAATTAGGCCCTGCTTTTTGCACCAAAATATAGACAAATGACAGAAAATCCCCTCCTTTCTAGGAGGTGATTTTGTGTACCACAGTACACCGTTTTCCCCTTCTTCCTTGAAACTGCTAGCCACGCAACCACACCTTTCCGTCTTGAGAGTTCTCCTACCCTTCTTCCACAGGTATTCTAACCCTCTCTTTTTCCATTTTTGTAAGAGCTAATTAATCAAATGCAAGCAAATCCACTAGGTACATGTTGATAGTTTGTGAATAATGACCATCGCAAGTTAATTACCTGCACATTCTTGATCTTTCATGCATTGTTAATCTTGATGTACAGGGCATGCTATGTGTATTGATTACTTTTCTTCTAAGTTTGCAATTGATGTTTCTATCTTTCTAAGTGTTAGATTTTGTTCTTCAGAAAGAATATTCATTTTCTAAATGCATTTTTCAGAGATTATCAGGGCTATATAATCATTTAGAGGAGGGTGGGGTTTGTCCGTGAAGCTTCGACGATACTATCATTTGAAATTGAACTCCAACTATGTCTTCACCCGCTCCTGAAGAATCTCCGGTTTCTCCACCACCACCATTGGAGTCATCGCCGCCTCCAGCAGCGTCCCATCCCCCGCCCCCAGCAGTGATCTCTCCACCACCACCACCTTCTGGAGAAATCTCACCCCCACCCCCAGCAGAGGTCTCTCCACCACCAACAACAACACCACCACCACCTTCTGATAAAATCTCACCCCCACCGCCACCACCTGAAGACTCAGGTTCTTCACCCCAACCGCCTTCCTCTTCTGATGGAAATAAGTCACCACCCCCCCCTCCCAAAAAAAATGATAATGGTGGTTCTCGGTCGCCTCCACCACCTTCATCATCATCCAAGTTTCACAATTCGCCGCCTCCACCACGACCACTAGGGCCATCAAGCGATTCATCATCAAACAATAGCACTAAATCATCTTCAGGCAATGGAGATGGAACTAACCTTGTACCTATTATAGCAGGAGTCGTAGTTGGAGTAGGGGTTTTATTGCTGCTTGCCCTGCTTGTATTTCTCTGTGCATGCAGAAAGAAAAAGAAGAGACATTATGATTACTACAACGATCACTCTCTTGCACCCAAAGGTATATATCACACTCTCTACCCACCATTTCTGATTTGAGATTTTATTTTTTCTTTTCATTTAGCCCCTCGAGCCTAACTTTTTCCGTGCACATCCACATAACACGTGATCTAATTCCAATTCGATTTAAACTTGGAATTATCCATTAATCAGGGTTACATGAAAATAATCAGTAGGGTTACATGAAAATTCTTACAGGTATTCATGTGTATGAACTATTAAGTATGCGTGGTACCTATGGACGACTATTCTAAACATTCATGTTATATTCAATCTCTAAAATAATTTATATAACATTTTGAATTTCTAATAAAGCGAGGTCTAGAATTAATTGAATATGCAAGAAAATTCAAAGCCATACACACACACACACACACACACACCTGATCAGCTTGACACACATTATTGAATACTGACCAGAATGAATTGTGAGTGCTTCTTATTGAATATTAATGTAAATGTGCAGCCACAGGTGGCCCTTATTTCAACGCAGCACCTCCTCAACATCATGCTAGTAATTGGCACAATGAAAGCAAATTCGGAGAGCAAGTTGTAAATCTCCCTCCACCTCCCGGCGGAGGACATGGAACTTGGTCAACACCACCATCTCATGGTGCAATTATGTCTAGTGAAATGAGTTCCAGTTACTCTGGCCCACACGGTCCGGCATTGCCTCCCCCATACCCATCACCATCATTGGCTCTTGGGTTCACCAAGAGCAGCTTCAGCTATGAAGAATTAGCAGCAGCAACTGAGGGATTTTCTCAAGCTAAACTACTAGGCCAGGGAGGTTTTGGCTATGTCCATAAAGGGGTGTTGCCTAATGGAAAGGAAATTGCAGTTAAGAGCCTCAAAGCTGGTAGTGGACAAGGGGATCGTGAATTTCAGGCTGAGGTTGAAATTATTAGCCGTGTCCATCATCGCCACCTTGTGTCGCTTGTTGGTTATTGCATTGCAGGAGATAAAAAGTTGTTGGTTTATGAGTTCGTCCCCAATTCCACCCTTGAATTTCACCTTCATGGTATGCTCCCAGAATCCAGAATTCTCCATTTTCCTTGATACATTCCCCTCATTCCTGGCATTCTTTAATTAGTCCTGATAATTTGATATCGTTGTCAAATTTGTAGGTAAGGGTCGTCCGACCATGGACTGGCCTACTAGGCTCAAAATTGCCCTGGGATCAGCCAAAGGACTTGCATATTTGCATGAAGACTGTAAGTCAATAACAATTTCTCGATCAGCCTCTCTCTCTATCTTTCTGTCTCTTGGGGTAATCTCTGTTCGATATATGCAGGCCACCCACGAATTATCCACAGAGATATTAAAGCGGCAAATATTCTGCTTGACTACAGTTTCGAAGCTATGGTATTCAGGCAACATTGCATTTATCTTTTTAGATATAACTGTTTCAGCTGATGAATTATGTTTAATAATCATTATATATAACAGGTGGCAGATTTTGGATTGGCCAAGTTATCTTCAGACAACCATACTCATGTATCGACTCGTGTCATGGGAACATTTGGGTAAGATATTTGAGCTCCGTTTCAGTGTATATGATCTGCCGTATCACCAAATTAGAATAAAGTTTGACAGGCACAAGTTGATCTGTGATTACCATTGATGCATACATGTAGGTACTTGGCTCCAGAATATGCTTCCAGCGGCAAGCTTACCGATAAATCTGATGTATTCTCCTTCGGTGTCATGCTATTGGAACTAATAACTGGACGTCTCCCTGTGGATATCTCTGGGGAGATGGATGACAGCTTGGTAGAATGGGTGCGGATCCTCAATTTTGCACCCTCTTAACCTCCTTTAACCGAACTTCTGTAACACAAGTAAATGCTTATATTGAGATTTTCGTTCATGCAATTACCAGGCTACACCTTTATGTGCAAAAGCGCTAGAAGACGGAAACTACGATGAGTTGATTGATCCAGCTTTGGAGGGCAATTACAATCCCCATGAGGTGGCTTGCATGATAGCATGTGCTGGTGCATCAGTTAGTTATTCAGCAAAGAGGCGGCCGAAAATGAGCCAGGTATGATACTTCAATAATCATGGAGATGTATGCCAGGTTTGTTTTCTGAAATTTATTTTTTGGAAAATCACTTTTTAAATTTTTGTGTTTGTTTGCTATTAAAAAAGTTGGTCAATAGAAAACATTTTCTAGTCAACGAAAAACACTTTCTAATCAAAAAAAAATTTGGTTTGGTTTCCAGAAAAGTATTTTTCTTTTTGGCTGTGTTTGTTTGCTATTAGAAAAGTTGATCAACGGAAAATACTTTTCAGTCAAAGGAAAATTTGGCTTGGTTTTCAGGAAAGTGTTTTTCTGGAAAATTTGGGCGAAAAACACTTTCCGGAAGTTGTGAAAAATTTAGAAATGTCATTATTTGCTGATTATATCAAATTTGATCCTCAAACTTTTGATTGCTATATATAATTTGTTTTAAATATTTATTTTTCAATTTCATCTCTTAAAATTTAATTTTTATATTAATTTTGGTCCTTATTTTTATAATTGCTATTTGCTTTTTCCTTATCATTTTTTTATTAAAATTTTTTATCTATCAAATTTGATCTTTATTCTTTTAATTGTTACTTATTTTATTTGAAATAATTTATGAAATGTTAATTATTATTATTTTAATTTCTTCACCTTTTATTTTTTTTAATTTTTTAGATTTGATCTCTATTATTTTGATTATTATTTATTTTATTTGAGATAATTTATGAAATTATATTTTTTTTTCAATTTCATTTTCATTCAACTTTTTAATTTGTAAGATTTGTTTCTCATTATTTTAATAAATTTGAGAAAAATAAAACATTAATAAGTTATTTTCCAGCTTATTTTCCATGACATAATCAAATACTGGAAAATATTTTCCAACTTATTTTCCATTACACTATCAAATATTAAAAAATACTTTCTCGGAATTTACTTTTCCCGAAATTCACTTTTCAAAAGAAAACTACTTTCCAGCAAATAAACGGGATATATTTTTGTGTGAGAAAAAAATCGGAGCTTTGATTAAGCAACCGCTAGGAAGTTTCAAGAAATTTTAGTCCAAAATCTTTCATTGATGTAATTTCTTCAAAGAAACAGAAATTGCACGGTTTGTTTAGCCAACCTTTCCTGCTATCCACTCAAGACCACCCTAAGCAATTTTACTAACTTCTGGTAGATTAGTTTTCCTCGTGGATCTCCAGACCTTCTAACAAACAGCAAAGAACGAGGAGATAAAAAAAAAAAAAGATCTAACAATCGTGAATAAACTAATCACATATAATACATCATCACTTTACTTGATGGGAATTGTAAAATATCCTAGGAGATGCTTTAACAAGTATAAATGAAACAGATTGTACGAGCACTTGAAGGTGAAGTCTCCTTGGACGAAGGGATAAAACCTGGCCGAGGTTTTATCTTCACCTCCGCTTCCAGTTCTGATTTTGAACAAAGCCCATATAGTACAGATATACGGAAGTTCAGGAGGACGGCATTAGACGGCATCGATTATGCAAGCAGTGAATTTGATCACACGAGTGAGTACGGGCTGAATCCTTCCTCTTCGAGCAGTGATGAAATGACGAAGAGTCAGAGACGTGGTCCTTGAGCATTTTCAAACTTTCAAGACCATCGGAACTAATTTCTATTTGAGTTTATACATTATGAAGAGCAGGATTATCTAGAACAGTCTATAACATGTTTCAAGCCATTTTAAGGGTGGGACATTTATCCAGGCTTGACTGACTTTTTACCATGAATAACTGCAATTGTTTAGGTGTGGCCGGCGCCAACAGTGTATTAATATCTTAAAAAAATAAGATGACGGCGACACAATTTGAACCATTACATTTTGCTTTTATTTTCTATCATGGAACTTTATTCGAAAAAATACCAGTTACGAAGCAACATCAACCAGTTCGCCCCGTATAGGAAACTTCCTTGGCCATAATTCTTCGAAGTTCATACTCCAGAGGCTAGCGATGGCAATCCAGGCATGCAGGAATGGTTCATGGCCCTCAGGCATCGAGATTATGTAGGCAAATTAACACTAGCAAGGGACATAAGATCATGAAAAAGATTCCATGGATTAAACTAGGCAAAAAATAAACATTAAACAGTACGCAACCACATCCTTGTGTTAGCTAGCAAGGAAATGGGAGATGCCTGGCATTAGTTTTGAGGTATGATACAGGAATCTAGGGTGGGGGGGATGCTCGAAGAAAACAAAGATTTTTCATTAAATAAAGGTACAGGATACAACAATTGGTAAGCACAAATTAAATACGTAACTTGATACCGTAGCCAGATATAACATGAACCGCCACTTTCACCAATTAAGATCAAACCTCGTGCAATTTTTCCATTTCCTCGTCAATTTTCACATGAGAATTACAAGGGACAGCACTGGGATATGGTTTTCAAACCACATTAAGTAGACAAGAACGCAGAGGGATCTACCGCCAGCACGGTGCATCTGAAAAAGCAATGAGAAGCATGATCCTGGGAGGAAACTAGACAGCTGATTAAAGCCTTTTGCTCGAATCAGATTACCTTCCTATGCCCTCCAAAAGCCCAAATCTGGAGAGGGAGAGGGGAGGAGATTTCATCAACTTGACAGATTTGTAATTAATTCTATGTAACAGAAGATCAAAGTGAAACTGGATAAAATTATGTCTAATAGATGTTACTGAGCACAACACCTCCAACATGCAAAATGCCAGATAAGCGGTAGCATTCTACATAAAGAAGCATCAGTGCAGGCTGAATGGGATCCTATATATAAGTCGATCAATAATTGAATAAAAGGAGCTTTCTTTGGAGCTTAGTTTAGGTAGGACTTCTTGACCCAAGAATTAAGAATAAAAAGTGCTTCATTACCTAGAACAGAACCACTTGGAACAACAAAGCAGACTATAGAAGTTGAGAAGGACAAAACTGGATGGCTAAGATTTTCAATGTCGTGATCAAATGGATCTGTTTTTTGTGGATCTGATATGGAGCTTTTTCCTAGATGTGTCTCAAGCAAATGAGACTGTATCAAAAGAAATTTACAAAGCCAAGCTTATATGGAGACTAACCTTTAGGTTTGTATCCCAACTTCCTGTACACAAGGCACTTCCATCAGCTGACAAACCCAAACAGCTGATCCGTTTCTCATGGGAGTTCTGCAAAGATCCCAAGTTCAAAACAACCTGCCATGAAACACAAAAGTAATTGGGGTCAATGGGTGCGATGACATGGCCCACCTCAAAGCTCCCACAACTTATAAACCTTCAAACAACTGCTCAGCAAAAAAGGTTGCATGCAACAAAAGTATAATGTTCAAGCTTTTCTTTCTTAAAGGTTAAAATGATGGGAGTTCTGATACTTCATTTGACACAACTGGGAAAATACAACAGTCACAAACAAAGTGGGGAACACCAGTGCCACTCTTAATATAAGTTTGTTTTCAAGTTTCTTGTCTATCATAAGCATTGCAAGGCTAGAGACCTATGCCTGAGTTAAGGCACGTGCAAATAGGTATCTAAAGCAAAACCCTTGAAACCTCAGAACTCAGCAGTAATAATACACAACCAGGTAACATTAGCAGTTCAACATTCAACTTAAGAAACAAAGGCCAAAGTTAGGGTTGAAAATGCCCCACAGAGTTCAAATTCCAGTAAATAATATCAATTAACTTGAGCAATGCATGCAAATCCAATTACTCCAAATATGTTTTGATGGTAGCATAATAAACTTAATCCAAAGTGCAAAAGCGTACCTCGGCCAATAAAGTGTCCCACACATAACAATCACCGTTTGAGTATCCCGCAAAGAGAAGTCTTCCTGATATTGAAAATGCAATTGAGGTTACATGTGGGATCTCATTATCACCATGCTGTTGATAGTAAACTTGGAGTTGGTGCCCAGTCCTGACATCAAATAACCTGCAAGTTCCATCATCCGAACCAGTTCCAAATCTATTACCATCTGGAAAGAACTTTACAGCATTAACATCTCCTTCATGCCCATGAAACGTGCGCACAGCTCGACTTGCAACACGGGTGTCCCACAACCGGGCAGTTGAATCGCAGGAACCAGACACAAACATTCTTGAGTTTGATCCACTAATTGAGACACTGCAGGATACAAAATGATATCACAAAGGTCAAACTTCGAAAGTGCTAATTGCTCCCTGACAAAGGAGAAAGTCATAAAAATTGAACGTAATAATGCAATGCTATAGTAATTTAAATGGGGAAAAAGAAACATCTGCCATATAAGGTTTGATTGTCACAGGATGCACCATATATAACTGCCAACATAGAGTAAATATAGGGTTGTAAAAGAATGCACTTCAACAAGAGCAGCCGAAGGTTAACTAGGTAGATAGTCCATTGAGTTTGAAGTCAAAAGATAGGCAGATAACAAGGTTAGCTTGATGGAAAATTGAAGAATGCCTTACCTTAGCACATCAGCAGTATGTCCAGACTGAAATTCTCCTCCAAACACAGAAGTTCTCAGGCCTGTTGTAATATCCCACAAAACACATGTCTGGTCACCAGAACTTGTTATCAGATGAGTATCCTCATCTGGAACATACTGACAAGACGAAACATAACCCTTATGCCCACTAAGCATTCTCGAGACAGTTAGATTCCCATCCTTATCGGTTGGTGAATTCAGGTTAAAAATTGAGCAAACACTATCAAGACCGCCACAAGCAACTGATTGTCCAGCAGGAGAGAAAGCACATGTCATCACCCATGCACAGGGTAGCTTTATGGCATGAGTTTTCTGACTTGTTAGAGCATTCCATACTATTAATCGCCCATCTTGAGATGCACTTACTATTCTATTCTTTTCAGGGGTCCAATCCAATGAATACACCTGCAAATGTGATAGGCATTAAATCTCTATTTATGACATAATTACCCTTTAGTCTGCAGATATTACGCGTGATATTTGCATTTCACTGCTTCAAAATACCTATGGTATGAGCCTTCATAATTTCACTCACACCCTGTTCGTTAATAAGGACGAAACATGTAAAAGGGATGAATTGAGAGAAGAAAGGATGGACAACAACCCATCTATCTAGTTGTTGGATAACAAGAGAGGGAGGGACAGAAATCAATGTATCCAAATTGGACAGATTGCAAATTACATGTCAGGAAGGACACACAGGATCCTTCCTTGGGTCTCCATCCACCCAACTAAACGTGGAAAGCATCCCATCCCTCCTCAATCCATCCCTTCTATTTTCCTTTCTACCAAACAGAGTATCAAAAACAATGTTGGTGTTCTAATTCTCAACGTTTTCATTAAAGCAATGAATGGTAATTAACGTTTTTGTTGATGTTCTAATTTCCTTGTATTCAGAGAACCTCTCTAACAAACCAAACTATTTGTTTTTGGAAGCCAAGCTAAGAATGGTGACCCTTTACTTTCCATAACATTCATACACCTAATTTAGTGGCAGATAACAAATTCTATATAAACCACATCCCATTTGCCCCCAAGAAAACGAAAAAGAAAAAAAAACAAGTGCCACAGCTTGGTAAATCAGAAAAAAAAACAAGTGATATAGCAAAAAAATTCCTCTGGTAGTTACAGCTACCAAGTACAACATGGCTTCATTTTCCGATTAAATCAAAACCCACAACCCGATTTATTCTTTGTAACTTAAATTTACAATCATTAAAAAGCGGCAAAACAAATTAACAATAGAAACAAATTATATAAAAAAAATGATTATTACCTTGCCAGTGTGTCCTTGAAGAATCCTGCAACAAACCAGATCGGTGGGCCCAAAACTCACCGGATTCCTCCCTTGCGCCCTCGCGTGTCCCGCAACTGCAGCAGACCATAACAACTTCAATCAGATCCATTTCCAAAACTACACTTTTTTTTTATATCTTTCTTTCGAAGAGAAAAGAAAAGAAAGAAAATTGTAATAATAATTACTATCTGTATCAAGTAAAAGAAGGCGTTTCTGCTTCAATCGTTCTCCCAAAGAATTCACTGTCTCAGTCGCCGCCACGTGGCGTTCCTTTAGCTCCGAAACAGACATTACTGTCTTCAATTTCACAAGTAAAAAAGAAAAAGAAAAAATGAACTAAAAAGCACTGTCCATCAAATTATATTATTTTTCTTTTTCTAAGCCCTGGTCGTAATAGTGATCATGAATCATGATTCGAGAAAGAGATATTTAAAAGATTCAATGATTTAAGAGAGAGAGGTGGAATTGAAAAGGTGGGGTATTTTGTTTCGCTTAGGAGGAAGTGGAGGTGGTAATGGACTGAGACTGCAATTCATGGTTTTTTGCTGCAGAGGTCTGCAGAGCAGAGACAGGGGAACAGAGGGAGAGGGAGAGAGGTAAAGTTAAGGTAAAGGCTGACTGAAGGCGCCGGGCTCCACTTTTCCTCTTATCTTACGTGTCGTGCTATTTGATTTTTTTTGGAAAACTTCAATTTAGCTCCTGATGTATATTTCTATTACCAGTTAAGTCTCAGATCTTTTAATTTTATCATTTTTACTTCGATTGTAATAGATTTTAGAAAATATCATCCCTCCACTTCTCTAGTAATTATTATGTATTGGATTAAAATTTTATTAAAATTTTGTAATTACTTCAATGTTGAGAAATCAATATATATTAAATAAAGTTACTTAAATATACATAGGATTCACATGTGAATTATATCAAGTAAACTTCAATATTAAGATATTATTACCATTTAGATAGAGATATTTAATATACACACACACATAATGTTTCAAAATCTAAAATATACAACTAAAAAGTTATTTAGTATATAGAATAGTGGTTAATTAATGTATTTAAGTGCTTAAATTTTATCTTTTTAATCTAAAAAATTATAGGATAATATTAGAAACTTGAGTATCTACAAAAACAGTTATAATCTAAGAAATTCAAAGACTCTCTATAACAAAGTTAATGTATTTATAAGAAATGTATAAAACAATTTAAGACAGTAAATGACGATTTATTATATTTATTTATACTTATTTCTTGAATTTGACTAAATATCAAATTCAAATTCTCTAAATATAGTTTGTTTGTCATATTCATACTACCTCGAGTTTCACTAATAACTAAACTTGTCTCGTTTAAAAAGTTTTTTTTTATGAATAAAATTCTTAACAAAAAATTAACTCATTACATACAAATCACACGTGGATTGTATTAAGATTTTATAATTACCAATTATGGATGGATACAAGGGTGACATTAGTCTGGTATCAATTACATTTGGAAAAAAAATGATAAAATGAAAAGCCTTGGGACTGCTAATAATGAGTTGATATAACAAGGACTGAGCTGATGTTTCTCCACTGTTTTTCTATTTCGAATCTTCGACGAGTTTTTTTTTTAAGAAAAAAAAAAACATCAAGCGTATGATCGGGTCCCAGGTCCCACAGAGAAAAAGGCTTCGCTTATGTTTGATATTCATTATTCCCATCCTTGCTGTCCTCTTTTCACAGCAGTCAATGCATGGGAGTAAAAATGAAAGATATACCTCACAGGTAGGTAATGTATCAGCTATATGTTTGATATTTTTTAATTATATATTTTAATATTTTTTAAGATGCACTCTCAATTTGATAAACTCGTATTTTTTCATGATTTCTTAAAGACTTGAAAAATTAAACTGGACCAGGGGCCTGGGCTACCTTGTATGCCGTACCAAATTTCTTCTCATATAAAAAAATGCCTCGATGATGATAGAATTTTTAAATAGACAAAAAAATAAAATAAAATTGGCCATTTACATGATTTTATCTGATAACTTCCATTGATTTAATATAAAAAAACAAAAATAGATAATAATAATAGATAAATTAAAAAAATTAGCTTGAGTTAACTTATTACATGTGACCCAATAATACACGAGATCAAGATAATCTTAAGAAAATAAAAAAATTAAAAAAATAATAAAATTTAATCCCCAACAAACTTAGTATTAAATAATAAAAAAATAGTTGTGAAAAAAAATTTAAGTTAATTCAGACTAACTTTTTAAATTCATGAACGGGGTCCTATGTTGGATTCCCCATAGAAGACAAACCCGAAAAAGCTATGAAGTCAAAATCTCGATCAACAAAATATTAAGGGGTGAAATGGAGAAAGAAAGTTATAATAAAAAAATGATAAATAAAAAAGCAAAATAAATAGCAATCAAGATAATAAAAATCAAGTTGGCTATGAAAATAAATTGAAATAAAATGTTGAAGGATGAAAATACAAAACAAATTCAATTAATAAAATGAACAAAAATAAAATAAATAATTGTCAAAAGAATGATGATTTAACATAAAAGATAAAAAATTAAAAGCGTGTAGAATTGAAAAACAGTTTTAATTTTATAAATTATTTCAAATAAAGTAAATAATAATTAAAGAAACATGGACTAAATCTAAAACAAAAATAAATTAAAGGGCTGTTTTTGAAAATTTAGAAGCTTATGCATTAAAATTGAGAAGAAAAAGAAGAAGAAGAAGAAGGAGAAGGAGAAGATTCGTTGAAGCCAAATTGAATTGAAGGTGATCGTTGAAGCTACCGAGATGATTTGAATACAGTTATGGAAGCCATTGTCTAGCTGCCAAGTGTGTTTTCATGTGCTGCTCGAACAACACAGAAACGTCCCACATACTCATGCGTGTAACACATATATTAGTAACTTTTTACCTTTATTTTATTATTGATATTAAATCGCCTTCTAATCAACTCGATTATATATATATATATATATATATAAAGCAAAAAAACCTTTGAATGCGAGTTACAAGGTTTTTCTCACTGTTTCTTTGTTTTTAACTGTGAGAATTTTTAAAGATTTACTTCAGTTGGCAAACAACATTAAAGATCTCAAATCATGAAAGTAAACATCCCTGTTCATGTCGTGCTTTTAGTTTCTGATAATGCATGCATACATGCCATGAACGCAACAGCTGGCACGCAATAACATCAGATAAATGACTGGATCAAGTTAATTTAATCATCAAAATATTTCTCTCATCAGTAAAGTGTTCGGTTTATGGAAACCAGCCGAACGACAAATACAAGTGATGACACAACAACTCACGCGTGTAATGACGCGAAAAGAAAAGAAAAAAAGAAAAAGAAAAAGAAAAGAGAGGAGGAGATAATCCCTCGATCGATGCATAGGATAGAAACCAACGTGGACACAAAAATGGTTGAGCCCAGAAGTCAAAATATGTAAACAAATCTCCTTTCTGTGAAGATCCAATCCAATCATAAAAGAACAGGTGGCGGCCCACTTATTTTCAAATGATGGACTGTAGGAAGGGCTGCCGCCATTTTTTGTGTAGATAATTCCTACAAGGGGTTGACATGGTCATAGAGGAGAACGGAGAACGGAGAATGGGTCAGATATCGACGGACCGTTGAGAGTTTTTTCTACCCTTGATTTGAACTTTCAAGCTTTGGTATCATAAACTCCCTTTCAAAAATCAAAATAGTAATACTATAATATAATGCAAGGCTAAGGGCAGTAGACCTTAAAATCAAAATAATATTATTGTCTTTGGAATTACAGTAGTAATTATTTTTTAAAATATTTTTTTTACTTAAAAGATATTAAAATAATAATATTTTTTATTTTTAAATATCAATATATTAAAACAATCTAGTATTATAAAAAAACTAGTTTAAAATAAAAAAATACTTATTGAATAAAAAAAAAAACATAGCATTTCAGGAGAACCAGTCTTCGGAACACCAGTTGAATAATGCCAGAAAAAAATATTATGGATATCAAGTGAAGAACAGTAGACGAATCATTGCCCAAGGAAATAATGATAATAACCTCCTTTTCTTTTTATTCATATATATATATATATATAAACCTCATCATTTTCACAGCTAAATCGTTAGTGTTCGCAAGGAAATAATAAGGAAAAAAAAAATAGAGAGAGGAAATTTATTCTATTCTAAAAATAAAAATTCCGTTGCCGGGAATCGAACCCGGGTCTCCTGGGTGAAAGCCAGATATCCTAACCGCTGGACGACAACGGATGTTTTATCTTCTTTTACAAAATTTATTATTAAATATATGATAACTTGTCAAATGTCTAAAATACGGAAAATTTAAGGCCCACCTAGAGTCAAAATTGGATTCGTTTTCACACGCCCATTTGATTCGAAATTTCACATGTAAAGGTGGTCGTCTTTTTGGTTTTTTTTTTTTTTTTGGAAATCCATGTGGTATCTCAAAGCAGCTTGTAATTGTGTATCAGAAATTACGTTTTCAAGGTCTAGTGGCAGGGCAGGTAGAGGTTAACTCGAGAGATGTTGATGTTCACTATAGTATAGAAGACAAATAATTTGGAATTACCGGTTTGGGCCCAGGCCGGAGCACCAACACACCATTTACCTAGCATATATAATTGGAGGTTACCAATTCCATAGATTTTCATTTTAATAATAAACGTTGATCAGACATTCACATAGTCGACTACAAAATTTAGCTTGGATTTCCTCCTGATGGGCTCTGTTAATGCCATCCCGGCACAAACCAAGATGATAAAGAGAGGACATGGTTTTGAATACAATATAGAAATCCAACAGGCGACTGTTCATGGATTTCCATGCTTGCGTGTACTCAAACCAAGAATGAAAAACATAAAACTGAAGGGCTCTGTTCTGTTTCAAAAAATATGGGACTCGGTCCACAAAATTGGTGAAAAGTGTAGACTGATAGATATAATCCAAAGTTGCCTTGACAAAACTACGTGGGAAACGAAATCCAGATCCTCTTACGGAATATCAAGGAAATCATGTAATTATATTCAGGTTTGCGTTGATCATTGAGATAAAAAGAGGATTAAGCAGAGACATTTTCTTCACAAAAACTTGCGGGCTCATAATTATGTCAGATAAATAACGACAAGGAGAGAGGAAAAAGGGCAACTTGCAAGATTTGAAGTTTGAGCCTTGTAAATTAGAAAATGGCATGATTGCCACTTTAAGCCTTGTCTATAACAGATGTACATGATTGGATATTTGAAACATGGCACCAGAAACCACGTGACAAAGTTTATAAAGTTCCTCTAAACATAATTGCACTTCATGGCATACTTCCTGCTACCTTAACAGCATCAGCCCCAAAGAAAATGGACAGCGAGAAAGAGAGATCTAAATCAATGCTTCCAAATTGAAGGAGGAAGCCTTTACAATCGCAGATTCAGATTAAAACCAAAATGAAACCTGCTCTTGATTTTTTCAAGTGCTCCCACCAGGGTAGGTGCACCCATTGTAACCTACAATTAGAGAGAGAAACACATACATAAGCATGACAATGATTCCAAGACAGAGACTATAAACCACAAAAGATTAAAACTTTGGGTGATGTGGGGACCTAAAGCCATAAAGTAGGCAAAAAATTCAAAAGCTAATATTGTTTTATATTCTTAATTCATCAGTAGCCATAAAAACCAAAAGCTATTGTTCTTTTTACATTTCTAATCACATACTAATATGGAGCTAATTCAACGAGGAGAATATCACCTTTTTTTTGTTAAAGTATAACTCATGATAACAAGAGCTGGCACCTAATGGTTCCTAGAGTAGTTATTCATTTATGTGTTGTAGAAAGAATTGCTTTATGACACAAAGCAACTTTAAGTAAGAAGATGCTCAAATAGGAACCGTGATGTGGTCATTTCTAATGTCAACAATTGCATAAATTTTGTATACATGAAAGGAAATAGAGTTGGAGTTAAAATGGAAATTTTACTGGGATTTTTGGATGTGAGTGTAGCCGTTTCTGAGAAATCACAGTTCCATGGACTCTTTGCAGAAGCCTGGTAGTAGAGATTAATGGCATAAGCAGCATGTGATGCCAGAGTATCTGGTATGAAACAGGCACCTCCTGGTTGAATGGGGCCGCAATCTATGCCTTGGCCACAGGCATAGTCGAGACTTGCCTGCAATTGAGCCTCAGAAACACCAGTTTTCGGCACGCACCAGCCTACTGTTGCTGGCTTTGGTGAAGAAGTTACTGGAGTTACTGGAGTCGATGGAGTCTGAGGAAAGACCAAATGGTGGATTTTACAAATCGAAAATCAATAATATCAAACTAGCTGCATTTAAGCAATGCATTCCCTATAACTGTCTTTCTGCATTTAAGATGCAAATGCAAAAATGAGCTCAACGCTTGATGCATACAACTTCCTGCAATAAATTGTGAAAATCTGATAATAAATCTTCAAAACACCCTGATACCAAATTCTCAATTAAGAACAAATAGAATGGAACATCACAGCCAACAAATTTCAACTCCCCTTCAACATTTCTACCAATCCTCGTCACTTCTAGCGAAAGTCAATTTTAAATGCTTTCTTCTCCCTTTTTATAATCATGTAAACCGGAAATTACCAACACATGTCATGCTTTAGGCCTAAGCCTGGTTAGATCTTGAGCATCCTAGTATACATGTAAACTCCTCTATTGAGTGATAATTGCAGGTTACTTTGTGTCACCATGACCACAGCCTACAAAGAAGATTGCCAAGAAGAAACATTCTTAAAGCGTTGAAGGAAAAGAAGGTATGGTCCTTACCAAGCTACTCTTTGAAAGACCAATATCATATGTCATTGAAAGGTCAGGCTTGAAAAGCCCAAACGATCGTTCTGAAGCAGGACCGGGTTTCAAGTCCTCATCATAAAGGGCGAAGATATATGTATCTACAGATTTTCCAGGCATTAGTGGGGTTCCAACCATTGATCTAAGGCGAGAAATCAAATTGCCATTATAAGCCCTTGCATTCTCAACGCTTGGCCCAACCTCGTTGCTGTCACCTTTGTAAGGCCACCCTGTCTCAGCAACCAAAATCTCAATGTCATTGAATCCCATAGCATTTAAGGCCGACCGTACAGCATCAACCTGCAATTCATTTTCCAGGCCAATAATTAAATAACATCAATCTAATGAACCAAAGACTTGATCATTAGAGGCTTAAGCTTCCTCTTGATGAATTATAAGAAGTATGAACCTCTGTATCAGTATAGGAAGTGTACTCCTACATGCGTACTATGTAGTCATAATTCAAACACTTGCAAACTCCATGCCTGGCCCTTAGTAAATGCAAAAACTACAATGGCTGATTATGATTATGATGTTCACACATGGTGGTCCCCAACCAATCAAAGTAACCAACATTTTCTACGGTACAATTTCTACATCAACAATAATTCAAGTCTCGGAAGGATTTGAGCATAAATTATAGCAATGGCCAGCCTGTCATGAGGCACAATGAGTCACATCCCAGTGCCCGATCTATCCTTTCAGGGAAAAAGGAAGGGCATATAATAGAGGAGAGAATTATTTGCAAATGCTTTTCCATGAAGTCCTTGAACAAATGCACTTGCTTTCTAAGTCTCTTTAACCAAATATTATTAATTTGACTTCTAAAAGTTAACACACTACACTACCATTTAAACAGGAATTCTATAGCAATGGTTCATCGAAGCCCAAAACACACCCACAATCGTATGATGCAACACTCTTGCAAATATCAACAAGATGACGTGTACATGTAAATAATCGCAGCATGCAGATTGCGGCTAATCCATGGAAAATGAACTCTATCCTTGATCATCTCAAGCAAATTTTTGTTACATTGATGGAGCTTTCATCCCTCCATTCTGTGCAGCCCACATGGCAAGCTTTCAATAATTTGGCACTTAAAGTAACTGCAGTAAAAAAAAACACAACCTTAACTGATCCCAAGTGATCGAAATTGCTGGAGACCTTTTGTAAAGGCTGAAGGCATAAAGTTGACATAGGTACAGAGAACCTAATTCCCCATGTCAATGTCGTGCCTTCGTGACCAGAGAAGACAAAACATCTACGCTACGCTATATCGCTAATGTATGCCACAAGCTTGTCCCGTACTCCTTTGCTTATTGACCTCACAATCTCACATGTCAATGTGTCATTTACTCACTGGGCCTCTACAACGCCCAACTGATTAATCATCGAGGTCTGTTGATCACTATACTATTGCGACAGCCTCGTCTGGACCAACCATCCATTGATCCGTAATGACCCTTCTTTTAGTATTGCGTTTCAAAGTGCAGACAAAATTTGAATTTTTTTATATTTTTGAATTGTTTTGATATATTAATATAAAAAATAATTTTTTAAAAATAAAAAAATATATATTATTTTAAAATTTTATTAAAAAAAAACATTAAAAAAAAACTATTATTACATTTTCAGGTATCTTCTGAAGCTAGTATGGAAACATGCTCGTAAAGTGTTTTCCATAAAGTTGTTTTTTTTTCTTCAAGTTATTATTATTATACTTTAAAAAATCAACACAATATTAACTACATTTGTGCTTAGCCACTACGTGTAAGGCACGCACGGCCAAGATTGAATCACACCAGCATGTCAGCAACTGTTCAAAGTAATCAGTAAGAACCTGAATGTGCTTACCTGAGCATCAAACATGTTCATGTACTTGATTCCATTACCCGAGTCAACTCGTCCCGAGTTGGGTTGAAACAAGCAAAAAGCCAGAGTCTCCGGTCTTGGGTCGCTCTGGTAAGCAAAAAAGGGGTACGGATTAACGGCAATGGGTGAACCATTGTCCTTTTGGAACTGCAATAACCCTTTCATAGTGTCTTGATAAGCCGGGCTAAACAAACCCGAAGAAGGCGGGTCGGACTGAGACAGTATGGCCATGGAATGCACAGTGGAGACCTTGACCTTGCCGCCGAGGGAGGCAGAGTTAAGTGCTTTTTGCATGTTTTGCATCGCTGGTAAAAGCTGAGAGATCAGGTTTTGATCGTTCGACAACAATACCTGTCAAAATCAACACGCTCCATAACTTAGCCCACTTGAAATATAATGTCAGGACTATACAATTCTAATAATTACATTCACAGTGTGTAAGAAAATCAGCAATTAAAAATCGTAGAAGTGTTCATATCGCATTACCTCGTTACCAACTGTGATGAGAATGATCTTGCTAGAAGGGTAAGCTAAAACATTCGAGTTAACCCACTGAGTCGCAAAATTGGGATCTGAAGCTAAAGCAGGGATGTCTCCATTAGCAGCACCAATAACTATCCCAATTCCAGTATCTGCCAGTGCTTTAATAATTGCTGGATCAGCACCATAGAGCCTAACTTTCTGTACACCCGTAGATTGTAGGAGCTTCGCTGTGGCTGATGGTGGGGGTAAGTTATCAGCCAATTGACCATAATTGATCCCAATAAAAGACTGTGAACCTGTAACAAAAACCAAAATCAAGCTGTGAACCTCTTAATTTTATGTCTTTTTAGGCCAAAAAAATCAAATTTGAACTCACTAGCGAAGTTGAAAGATTGAAGGAGATAGAGAAGGATGAGGATTGAAAACGCCATTTTTGGTATTGTATGTGTGGTCGTGGGGATATCAATTATTCTCAAGGGATGGGAAAGGGAGGGACAAAAAAAATGGAGGGGAAGGCGAGTGAACTAGAGAAGAATGGAGTTTAACGGTTAAAAAAGTTTGCGACTTTTTTTTTTATATACGAGTGTAGCTGTTTCGATTCTGCTGTGTGTGGAATTCAACTAAAGGTAGCTGGATGACCTCGTGGAATGGCACCCTGTCTTTTTGGGTTTTTTTATTACCTCGTAGCTTGTGTTAGTGACTCAGTTTGAAGAGGCAACATGGGATCTAAAAAACGGGTCGGCTCAAAGAGTCTGAAAATCCAAGTTCCCGTCGGCAAGAAATGAGTGGAACATGCATAGAGTTTTTTTTTTTTAAAGAAAAAACAGTACTATCGTGGAAAAATTTTCTTTTACAAAATAGTTGTTAAAAATTTATTTATAAAAATAACACAATTTATTAAAAATAATACATATAACAAGTACAACTTTTAAATTTATAAAAATAACTTTGTCATTTCAATCTAAATATCACCCGTGATACACGTGTAATTTTTAAATTTATAAAAATTGATTTAAAAGTTACACGTCTCGTTTATATAAATAACAATAAGTTTTATTATTTTTATAAAAAAAAATTTATTAATGATATTTTAAAAAACAAGCTGCGATGCTAATTTCAAAAAAAGCTCGGGAAATCAATACATGAATTTGAAATTTCTTAAAATTAAAATATCTTCTTGTGTGTGTTTGATAGTTTTGTAGAATAATTCACATGACTTCAAGTACTAAAATTCTACTTTAAATTTCGGATGCTGATTGGCAATTGCCACCGGAACGTCTTTTCTAAATCATTCCAATGTTTTAACGTTTCTTCATTCATACGTTAATCTGTGGTTAAAAACACAAGTCTTTGTCGAGGGTGTTTTATAGTGTGGTAGTGGTTGTTTTTTAAATAGCTTTTCGTATCGAAATATATGCCAATGATATTCTTTTATTTTTTAAAAATTATTTTTGACATCAGCATATTAAAACGATTCAAAAAATACAAAACGCACTCAATTTTAACAAACAAAAAAAATTTAAAATTTAATAAAAAACAAGTTGAACCACAGAGCCAAACGCTCGCATCATCAGGTTAGCGTAAGAACCGTATTCCGCGTCAGGGCGATGATAGGCCCAAGTCTAGTCTAGTACCGAGCTGAAAACAACGGTAACTAGTCGCGTGGGGATATTGATTTACAAGAAGTGTTCACAGGCTAGATATTTAGATAGTATTTAATATTGTGTTAACAGTATTTTTTATTTAAAAATATATTAAAATAATATATATTTTTTATTTTTAATATCAGAAAAATAATTTAAAAATACTAAAAAAATAATAATAAAATTCAAATTTTATGAAAAGTATGTTGGGCCATAGAAACAAAACGATGTCTTAGTGTGTTTGAAAATATAATATGGTTGAGTGTTGTATTTTTTTTATATATACAACTTCTTTTATACACAAAAGTCCACCATTAAAAGCAAATTTTACATATTTTTCATTGTTTTTTTATATATAAATCCCACGTAAAAAAGCTACAACCCATTTAGATTCAGTTTTTCCACAGGAAGAAACAAAGTTATCGTGAACGAACATATAATCAAGATGGATATATTCTTAATTTTTTAAATATTTAAACAATTCTACGTGACTTGTACTTCAGTGAAGAACTAAACAACGGTTCTGGTTGGGCCAGAACTTACATGGAAAAAGGTTGCCACCTTCGGCCGACCTAAGCTACCACTACCTTCCCAGTGTAGAAAGTTGATTTTTACGTCACTCTGCCTTTCAAAAAGTAACGTTCAAATGGGTCTCACCAAAATAATTGAATTTGCAACCCCAGCTAGTGCAAAGGCATCACACTAATTGACCCTCCCGAGTCAAATTTACTAGAGACCATGAGGATGGGGTTAAAGCTGAATTTTGCTCCTCTTGTATCCATCACCCACCTCCGATCTGGTTGGATATTTATTTTTAATAAATTTTACAAAAATAAATTATAAGCACCCTCATACATTAATCATAAAATAAAAGTCTAAATTTCAAATATAGACACAACCATATCATACATTAAGAATAAAATTTATACATTAAATTGAAGAATAAAAAATCACATCCTTCCGTATCCGACTCAGGTCAAACCATAAGGATTATTTTACCTGGTTGATTGACAAACCACATAAAATCATGGAATGGATCGAGTAAAACTGCCATCCCTATTTCT
>Ga0325411_1002448_pt1 | contig 21038 bp, 9 predicted proteins | sample PopdelMetagenome_13_FD_206181 | JGI IMG/M metagenome (GOLD analysis project Ga0325411, IMG submission 206181) | Populus deltoides microbial communities from Bellville, Georgia, United States - Xylem-PdIQD-R4 | ecosystem: Host-associated > Plants > Phyllosphere > Stem > Wood/Secondary xylem...
TTTTTTATTTTTTAGGATCATGTTGGATCAATTTATATGGTTATATTATGAATGGATATGGTTTATAATATTTTTTGTTTTTTAATTTTTTTTCTTTGTTGTTAATTATATGGTTATATATTAATAACATTTTTGTCTATATATAATTAACCTAGTTTTTTAAAATTATTGATCCTAAAAAAATTAAAAATTATTTATTCAATTAAAACTTTTTGGAAGAAAAATAGTTAGAGCTGGGTATCTGATATCCAATGATTTTAATATATTATCCAAAATTTAAATTCGATAGATTCTGACTACTATTCATAACTGTGAATGTTTATTACCATTCCCACCTACGATGGCTTTGTCCATATGCCATTGCCAAATATTGGAATATCAATTATCTTAAGATTGTTCATGCTCTATTTGTCTTTAAAATTAATTAAGTAATTTAACTAATTTTTTGTACACTAATCCATATTATATATCAAATCAGTGGTGGGGTTAGGATTTTTTTAAATGAGGGGAAAAATTATTAACAAAAGTTTGATCTTGTGTATTGTATAGACATGCATTATATAGAGAAATCAATTTGAAACATATGTGCTAACTCATATTAAACAAAATTAATTTAAAAATACTTTTAAAATAAGAAAACTTATATTATAATTGTTCTCTTTGAGTTTTTATATTTTGAAACCATTTCATAATGACTTTATTATCAATTTGATCGAAGATATCTTTCTCAATGTATATAACCAAACTGTCATTCATCCACTTATTTCTCATTCTATTATGCAACTACTCTTGACAATATGCATGGTGGAAAAAAACCCTCTCCACTATAATAGTTGTAGTTGCAATTGGTAAAAGTAATGACAATTTTATAAGCGCGCCCCCCCCAACACACACACACACACACACACACACATCAATGAAAATAAATTCTTCTTTGTTTTTACCATTTTCTCCGCGAGAATAGCAATACCTTCAATATTAGAGAACTCATTATCATTACGTAGATCAATAATATACATATCAAGTTAGTCACCAAGTACCATAAGATCCGTTATAGAGAATTTATTGAGATAAAAAAAAAAAGCAAGGCGAATAAGCTTTTCTTTGTTGAAATCAGAGAAAGAGTCACTTGGCTTTAAACATGTTACACAAAGAAGTAACTCCGTACTCGTTTTAGTTAAACGATCATCCAACTCATTAAGTTGCATGTCAATAATATTGTTAAACAATTCATAACAGAAATGACGTAGGTTTGTAATCCCTTAAGATTTTCACCTTGAATGCCCACGGTGTTTGTACTCATCATCCATGTTTAGAATATCAATATCATGTTTGATGCAAAAAGATGACACTTCTTCCAATAAAGAATCTCAATCATTCTCTCTCATCATTTTAAATCGTTACTTTGATGTTTTCAATAAACTCATAGCATTTTCTATGTCTTGATCTTTTCTTTGTAATGCTTATAAGAACTCGTTTGTAACTACTAGTATCCTTCTCAAACAATGAAGCATGAACACAAAATTAAATGATTTCATAATATCTATTAAAACGACTGCTTATGTTCACTGTTCTGAATTCATCCCATCCTCCTTTATAATCTCAAGCACTTCAAGAACTGATGAAAACATTACAAGTAGACGAATAATGGTAACATCATCATACCTTCTAAGAAAAGTTTCTTGAATTAGGCCTCGTCCACTAGAAATTTCTCCATTTTCAAGTCCTTCAATAATTCTAACTTATTGTTTTTCTCTAATCACCTCTATCCTTTTATATTATGCTATAACTATGTTTATAATGCTAGAAATGAAATTGAAGACATCTCCAACTTCATTATGCTTCTTTGTAACATCCACAAAAGTCAATTAAAATTTGTGAGCAAAACAATGTACATAGTATACACTTGGATTGTTATTTAAAATAAGTGCTTTCAAGCTATTGAATTTACCTCACATGTTACTAGCTTCGTCATAGCCCTGACCATGCAATCTTGATATACTTAGCTCGTGTTTATAAAACAAAACTTCAATAGCTGTCTTGAGTGAACTAGCAGTTGTACCTGACACATATTGAATGCCAAGAAAGTGTTCAATTATATGCTCATTGTTGTCTATATATCATAGAACAACTGTCATTTATTTCTAGATTGATATGTCACATAACTCATTAATTAAAATTGAAAATAATGAGTCACCTAGATCTTTGATAATCACATTTATAATCTCCTTTTCAGCAGCTTGAGTAATATCTTTTTGAATATCTGGAGAAGTCAATTTGTTATGTCTAGGAGCTTCATTGAAAGTAACTCTTTTAAAAAGCTTCATTATTTCTATAAAGGAAACGCAAGAGCTCTAAATAATTTCTTTGGTTGCTTGAACATTTACATTCATCATAGCCATAAAATGAAAGTCCTTGGTGTAACAAAAAATAGGCACACTCTATTGAAGCATTCAATCGAGTTTGATAATCACTTTGACTCTTTATTGTCTACTTGAATAACAAAGCGATGATACTTTTTTTTTCGTTCATCAAATTCTCACATTTTATTTGAGTTACATTGTGACTACTATTATACTTTTTAATATGAAGATCAAATCTTTCTTTCTTTTTCCAATTTAAAAATCCATCACTCACAAACATATCAACACCCCCTTTTAACTTGAAGAGGTAACTATACAAGCAAAAAGTAACATCTTTGGCTATATTGTACTCTAACCAAGTTGGGTATGCACCAAACCAAGCTAGATTAAATCGGTGTGATGTTGATATATTCCTAAATTTTTTTTTAGAAAAATCATAATATGAAGGTTAACAAGGACCCTTTTGTAGATATGCTCTTTGAATTGCATCCCTAACATTTACATAGTATTCATAAATTGGTCTTCTTAGGCTAGGGTCAACAAGGAGAATATCTGGGTTAATTTTAATATGACCTTTTCTTTTAACTTGATTGAGTTATATGACTTGAATCTTTGAATGACTCTCCATTCTCAAGGGATTTACACTTGAAACTAGTGACATGTTAATTTAATTGATGAATCTGCTATTTTTTTTTATCATCATTAATGTCTACATAACAATTAACACAACTACACAATTAACCTTCAAAGTATGTTAAGTAATTTTTAGTATGTTACTTACTCTCTCAATTAAACTTCAAATTCCTAGTTCAATTCATTATACTCAAATCTATATAGTTCGAATAGAGGCATATGCCAAAAGCTTCAGATATGTTTTCACTAATTTGGTTGTTATTAAAAAAAAGTCTTTTAAACTAGAGCAATGTTTCAAGGTTTTTGGGATAGCTCCTGTGAAATAATTATCAGTTACGGAGAAATTTTATAGTAACCCACCAAGGCACACATCTTGCGATAAATGTCCACTAAATTTATCATAATATATTTTTAATGAACTTAAATGTGTAAGATTGTTCAATTATAGAGGAATGGAGCCAATGCTAACATGAAGGTGAAGTTTAGATTCTCCTGATGTCCACTAAATCTATTAGAATATACTAACTTAATATCATAATGCTTCTCAAATCCTCTAAGCCATTCTTCTGATTAAATAATTTTCACAAGCAACATAGTCTATGCATATAAAATCAAGTGCTTATATATGTACTAAGTGAGATAACTAGAATTCTGTAATCATGTTCAAGAACAACAATATTTTTCCTTCTAAGTTGTGACAAAAAGAATAAAGTCATGGTAAACATCTAAAAAACAATAATTTATCTAAATGAAAGTAACTCATATCTAAGGAACACACCCATTAAATTACAAAAGAGCTAATGAATCAAACATAGAAAGTTTTGATAGTATAATCACAAACCACTAAAGCAGCAATAAAAAGGTCTCTCCGTAAACTTCTAATTTCCTTCTTTATATACTGTGATTAGTTTTCATTTTGCCATAGAATAAAATCATCACATATCCCTTCACTTCTCTATCTGTTAAACAAAAATAAAAGAAATATTTGAGACAACCAACTTATAATTCAAATACCCAGAGGCATTTTTCAATGGATTCAAGGATAAAAGTTCTTACTTTGCGGAAAGAGAATGCACACAGTCGATAGCAGCAAAGCACATTAATATATTACCTCTTCACTTTTTGCAAGATATGACTTAAGCTATTATATTAATATTTTAAAGTAAAAGGTATTTTGAAAAAAATAAATAAAAAAGTCAAAGGGGCAATTGCTCTCTTTTACCCCAATGTGGCTCCACCCCTGTATCAGATGATTTATTAATGGGTTTCACTTAGCATAAATTTAATGTGCACTCTTAGTCTTTCAATTGCATTATGAAGTTGGTTTGATGGATTCATTCATTACTTCTTTTAAACTTTGTTAACAAATTCAAGAAGTTTAGCATAAAAGAACCTAATTTCATTTTCTTTTTATTTTTTGTTCAAATTTGTTGGTCTAAATATGGATGATGTGGTATGATCCTAATATTAAAAACTCATCCTCCTTTTTTCATAAACATCAACCTCACAACATTTTAAGGAGGGATTTTTGAATTGTTTTTCTTAGTTTTGATCTCTTGCTAATAAAAACTCTCTCAAAACTCTCTCACATTACATAAATCTTAAATATTCATAGATATAGACATTCATCTGACTTGCCACTCACTTACACTTCCTAGCATTGCCTACTCTTTTTCCCACATCTCTCAACTTGTAAGTTGCATCCATTTTTTTTTTATTAATGGACTATTACTTTTAAAGTTATAACATTAACTCCAAATATCTTAATTAATTTGTTGATCAGTCATTTGACCTATTGTTGTTATTGTTTACAAACATACTATACAATTAAGAAAAAAAACCCTATATAATTTCCTTACCTATATAAATTTGACTTGCATGATCAAGGAATTCCCCCTCAATTGCATTTCTAATGTAATATAAGTTTTTTAATTGGGTCTTCATCTATATCTTTCTATTTCATACGTGAATAAGTCTTTACATGTGGATATAATGTCTGAAGATTATGTATAGTAATGAAAAAAAATAGTGGGTGATGGGCCAACACAATAAAGAGTTTGTTGTTCTTTTAGGCTTTAGCCGCCTAAGTAAACAACTTAGTTGTCTGCTAGGAAAACCATCTCAGTTTGGGCTTGGCCTAAATGGACAACTTGGTTGCCTATTATGGACAAATTGTTCTCTAGGTATTGGCCCCCCATGACAAACAGTATTTGGGCCTCAACCAAACCTCTAATTACCGTGGAACTAGGTCCTAATCTCACTTAAACTTTCAGGGAGCCCACCAATGGCACATATAATAATGTAGTGTTACAACCTCTAATGTATCAGTAAAGCACCACCTAATTGCCCATTTCAAAAGCAATCATAACTTATAATATTTCTCGCATGTTAATTCTTGTACAAATCACCTAATTGGTCTGCATCTTGATTAAAATAATATTTTTTTTCATTTACCTACCATAGCCCAGTTGATCAGATCATTTTGTTGGTATCATTTTATTAGTTATTTACATAATCTTTTTATTCTCGTTGATAAAAAAAAAGATATACAATGGAAAAACAACTTCCTGATATGATTTATTCTACTCCTCACAAAGTAAGCTACAGTACTCCTCACTTATTCCTCATTAAGCAAACTATATGATCTCGATGGCTTTGGGGTATCAATACTCAAGCTATCCACGTAAAAAAATCATGAGAAAAAAGGCTACACAACATATGACTAACATGGCATACACTCTTTGTACTTGTTATCTTTGTAAACATTATTTTCCTCCTATAATATACTTGATTAAGCATAGAGAATCCTATATTCTGATAAGAAACTTGTTTCTGTAGAAGAACATGGAATGGCCAAGTTTAGACACTTTAGCCTAGAAGTAGTCGTGGAAAGTTCAAATCTAATTTGAAGTGTTAACAACTTTATTAGTGGTGTTATTAGTGTAAATGTAAACAAATTATAGTTCATTCCTATTTCACACATTACCTAGAAGTTCTTTCCATGACTGATAATTTAGAAACACCAAAACATGGGAGAGTAACCAATCTCCCTCTAAAAGTACATCAACTCCTCTAAATCTCTAACAAATCACTCATTAAATGAAAGTGTTCACTGAAATTGTTCAATCAACACAAGAACATCTTCAAATTATGTCATTCCATTAATAAGTAATAAAACAACTAGTTCCAATACATGCACCCTTGAGTGCACATAGACAACCCAGTTTCATAAAGGAATAGGGAAGATTGATGTACAAGAAAGCAGGCATGAGAAAACTTGTACATCAACCCTTCAAAAAAGTTGCTCCCACCATGAAGATCATTTTTAAACCAGACACTCTAGACATCAATTTTAAAGATTAAAAGTAGAGCCTCAACAAGTTCTATTTAGTGGTTACTACCATTAATCTCCCTTGAAATCTTAATCGTATACTCCTCATATAAAAAGACCTCGACAAAATAAAAGATTAAAAAAAAATCTTTTGAGAAGAAATATCGCATGTTCAAAGTGGGAGATTCTTCAATTTTCTATCGAGTGTTGCACACTTATCTCTTCAAGGATTGTGTTTTCATGAAGACAAACTTAGATAACTACAATAAAATTATAAACCCTTATGAGACATTTCAAAGCTTGTGACATAAAATAATGATGTTATATGTAAAGTCTTTTCAACAACATTCTAAGGATCTGCATGGGTGTGGAACTAAAGCCTATGGCCTGACTCCATCCTTAACTTTGATGATCAATGTGCCAAATTTATCTCATACTTCAGTATAAGCATATCATATATAAAAAGCATAATTGATCTTTTCTCTATCATATAATAACATTAAAGCACCAAAGGATATCTTCAAAGGTTGAATGAAGAAATGCTCAACATGAAAGCTCTACTCGAACCCATTATTAATGAAGCCTTGATTAGTGGAGTCTATAACTATTATGTATGGGAATGACTATATACTTCTTTTGAACGGACTCTCTTCGAAGTGAAATAGGTAATAAAAAAATCATATTTTAGCAGATGAAATAAGCATGACTAGATAAGGACAACCTCATTTCCAGCAGTAGAGAACACAATCTTTAAAAAGCCATCAATTTTTTAATAGCCTTAAAGCATCAAAAAAGAACACGAAGGGGTTCATCTATGAGCGACTTATGTTCTCTAAGCTTATGACCACATTTTTAATCGCCATGTGCACTAAGGTATTGACTTTCATTAAAAGGAAAAGAATTTTTACAATATCTCTCTCCCATGAAGAGTGATTTGACTAAGCAAAAAAACCAATAAACTCTCTTTCATCACTACAACAAGCATAATATTGAGTATTGTTATGCCCTAAGAAATGAGAAAGAGATTGATCGCCAAAGGTTACCTTTAACAGTTTATAAAGAAGGGAATGCAACTCGAACTAAAAGGAAAAAAGGTCTACGCTTACCACTATGTGTTCCCGAGATCAATAATATTAAAAAATTATACCTCTACTTGCAGGCACGAGAAAATCTTTTAAATTTTGAATGAAAAAAAATAATATTTTCTCTCCATACAAAATCCCTAAATTTTCAACTAAATCTCTATGTTTCTAAATAATGAACTCCCTAAACATTCATCTTGGAAATCTCTCCATTGATTCTTTATTGTTATAGGTATAACTCTTACAACGATATAAATTTTATAGTCACAAAAAATTCTCAATGTTATACCCTACAACTTAATGAGAAGAAGTTCAGAGGCCTTTTAAATTGTATACAATTGATGGGCCAACACACAAAAAAAGAAGAAAGAATAATAGCTTTATCCGCTGAGTTTTGAGTCACAACAACAAATCATATTTATGCCTCAACTTTACCCTTAACTATTCTAAGACCGAGTCCCAATCCCATGAAAATCTCTAGGGAGCTTAGTGTTGGTACACACAACAGTATAGTGTTATGACCTCTAACAAGTTAGTGCATCACCACCTAATTGCATGTTTCAAAAGCAATCATGGTCTATAAGATTTCTCATATGTTAACTTTTGTATAAATCCCTTGATTGGTGTGTGTCTCGTGTAGAAGAATATTCTTCTACTCACCTAACATAACTCAAAGAATCAAATTATTTTATTGGTTATGTACACAATCTTTTTATTCTCAATGGTTAGGAAAAAGGTGTAAAACGACAACATAACTTATTGTCATGATTTTTTTCTACTTCTCACCAAGTAAGCTTCCCCATTCCTCACTAGGTAAACCATGTGATCTCGATAGCCAGGGGCTATAAATATCCCAGACACCTATATAAAAGTATTAGGAGAACGGCCCACACAACACACAATCAACACTACATAAGCCCTCCTACACTATTTGTACTCATTATCTTTACATATACTATTTTTTTTCTTATAATTTACTGACTTATATATCAAATGATCCACTACCCTGATAGTGGACATGATCAAGCATACACTTATATCCATTGGAAACATAATTTTGACTCTAATTGCAAGGCAAGATCTCCAATCATTATCCAAGATTCACATCCATTCAAATCAGTTAATTAATGATTATTACAGGTGATTCTAATTTTACAGTAATTACGTTTGAGCAGGTTTTGTTTCTTTTACTATACCAAAAAAAAGGCCAAACTGAAACTTACTCTACTTTGTTGCAAAATTCATATTATGATGAATATCTATCAGTTTTTCATTATCAACAATTAAAAAGAAAAAAGGAATATCTACCAATTTTTTACAGTATAGTAAAGGGCAAGAAAAATTGAGGCATTCCTGTAAAAAGAGCAAAGTCATAAAATTTAAAAAAGGGCAAAGGAGGAACTAAAATTGATCAGAAGGTTTATATATATAAGAGAGAAAAATTAATTTTTTTAACCTATTTAAAATATTATACTCGGGGAGAAGAAGAATTCGTACAGCTACATTGCAACAAATTCTTAATCATTTAGAATTCCTAACTTTGCTTTCATTGTGCATCATGCACGGTGCAAAGGTAGATTAATTCCTTTTATTTTCATAGTAGGGCACGCTCAAATGGTGTTAAATTGAGATTTGTTCTTGCATAATGCTTAAATGGTGTTAAATTGAGATTTGTTCTTACATAATGCTCAAATGGTGTTAAATTGAGATTTGTTCTTACATATATTGTTTCAATTATGTCATTCTTCTTTTTTTCTTATATAATTATACAAAAAGATGTAAAATATTTTATCAAAGAACTATCGTAACCTAATATATCATGTCAAATTAAAAATCATCTTAACCCATTAACTTAAGATATTAGATAAAGTTCTAAAATATAATTTATGTTATTCACTAACACTTATCGTATATGCTATTAGAATTATATTAAACTTATGGTTGAATCCAAAAAATAATAAAATGAACATTGGATATTTGATCCAATCAAAATATAACATTTACCGGTGAAAATTGATGAAAATCGATTAATAGTCTTGGTGTTGAACTCCAAGACTCAAGCAAACACTCAATTTTTTAGAAAGCCACTAGTAACAACCTTTCAATATATATACGCACGCGCAACATATTATATTCCAACCCTAAACTGCATAAAAAAAATGCATCCAACCATTTGACCATTGGTTACCTTTGATCAAAATATTCCAACAAATATATAAATATTTTCAATTTGTATGTCAAGATCTCAACCTTTCCAAAAAAATAAAAATCACAATTTTTAATGAGTTGGATATACTTTTGAAGGGAAATAATGTAAATATCATACATATAAGGATAGCACTATGAATTTTATAGACTTTTTTCCTAATGTTTTGCTTAATGATATGATAAGTTAGGATATATTTGTGTGTACATGAAACACATATTCTTCCTATTGAGTTCTCAGTTTGAAGACCAAGTATTTGTTCCTATAATGCTTGAGGCTAAAGTGGTTGATGGCTTGTTTAAATTACTATATAGGAAGCTATCTTTTTGAGGTAGGAAGCCTAATTCTTTCGGTGATTGTTAGCTTGTTAAGAAAAAAAAAAGAGATTTGATAGCACCATGCATTCTCTCTCTTCTTTTTTTTTTTTAACTTTTCTCTCAAATAATGTCTGCAATTTTAAAACACTTCATACATACAACAACAATATTGAGCTTTGAAGGACTAAGTAGAAGCACAAGCCATAAACAATTATTGTTTGAGTTTTGTTGAGGATAGCACACAAATTTTGTGATATTTTTTTTTTTACTGATTGATGCATTCTCATTATCTCAATCCTCAATATATCTTTTATGTAAAGGACCAAGGTTTCATAGCTTTTCTGTTTTTTTCCCACATCTATAAGGAAACTATTTTTTCTTATTTTCATTACTATGATAATTTAATTATTTATAGTATTTTTCATGAACATTTTTTTACTGAATTATATTATATTAATTGAATAGAATACAAGTGAATATATAACAAAAATGGCTTTGACAAAATCAGTACAAAAAAAGTAAAGAAAACAAAATTCTGCGTAATAGAATCACACTATAAACTCTAATTTAAAATTTTATTACTGAATATTTCACCACATAAATATTCTAATCAAAACTTTGAATTAGGGTCTATGGTGTGACCTTATTCGACTGAAATTTATACTACTTATTCTTGTTGGTTTTTTTTTATGTTGTTTTCATCTACCTTAGTTAGTATCAAAGCTCTGTCTCAATTGGTATTATAGTCCAACAATTCGTAGTTGTTAGTAAATGTGTGTTGTTGAATAATCATAGTTAGAAGAGGTGGTTGCATAATATAACATGATCGCGTAAAAGAGGACAAGAAGGTTCTCACTCAGAAAAGAGACATTCAGGAGCTGGTGATATAAAACATGCATAAATAAATTACAAAATTAACCCATCAACTGGAAATAATAAACATGCGGAGTCAAGTTGAAGAATTATCATATCGATTGGAGGAGATGAAGATAGAAAATTGAAGGATTGTGAGGAGAGTGGTCATGGATCTATGACCAGTTTTGAGAACCCATTTTAGAGGCATGAGCAAAGGAGACAACTTTTTGATCGGGATGAGTATCGTGAAAACTTTAGTGATCCTATTTATAATGAGATAGATGTGTATTCTCCACCAATTTATAATGTTTATTTTCATAATTTATTAATGGTAGTGATGATATCATTAATGGTGTCCTCATTGATAATTTAGAGTTTGTATGCAAAGAAAACATGGAAAGAGCTCAATAAAAAAAATATTGATTTAAACTATGTTGATATTTTTTTTATTATAAATTTATTGTTATTACAAAGGTATATTTTTTCAAGGTAATGTGAATACAACACATATTAATGAAGCAAGTTTACGGTTTGCAATTTATTATTCTAGAAGCCAATGAAAGCAAAATAATTTGTTAATTCTTGTTTCTTATACAAAATCTAAGATGAAAGGACTAAACTTGATATCTAAAACTGTTATAAACCCAAAGTGAAGAAAGAAAAGGGATAGGGAGCCTTGATTAGACATCTACAAGATTGAGGCAAGAGTGATTTAAAATCAAATACATGTTTTTTTTAACCTAGTGACTGGTGTAGGAGGATTTTAAGTTATTTTTTTCTTAATTATTTTAATTTTTTTTATTTAATTTAGGAAATTAAGTAATATATTTAATAACTTTTTTCCTAGTTGGTTTAGGATTTTTATTACTTTTAATTTTCGAGTTTCCTAGTTTATTGAAGTTAGTATCTCTGTTTATTTAAAGGGTTGTAAACCTTTTAAAGAGACATGCTATTTGAAAATGAATATTGAGTAATAAAATTATGAATTAAAGTTACTATTTGATCATTCTTTGAAAAATTTTGTAATCTTGTGATTGTTGTCTTTATTGTGTTGTTTCTATCTATGTTAATTGATATTAGAGTTCTACCTCAGCAAACAAATGAATCATTAACATAACTTGTTTGGTGTGGGAAAAGTATTGTATACTTGTCTTGATCCACTATTGGTTATAATAGTAAATTAATGTTTTTACCCTTAACTAAAAAAACCAATGAACTAGCCTTGAAGGGTAAAAGAGTTTTTTCACGAGGTTCATTTGTCATTCTAGAATTGTTTGAGGGTAGCTCGGTCTTCTCATATTTTTTGCACAATTAAATTACTTGCTTACCTTTAAAAACAAAACAAAAATTAACTTTGTCCCAGAAGCTTTTTCGACATTTCCTTTTATCATGCACAATATAATTATTTTATTACCCTTGAAGCAAAAAAAAAAAAAAAGGCTTAACTTTACGGGCATATTCATCATTTAACAATTTTTTTTTTGCAACAATCCTATGGAAGATTTAGTAATTTAATTTAAAAAAATTAAAAGATAAACGAAAAGTTGTTAGGCGCATTCATGGAACGTACTAACAAATGAGTCACCCCATCGTTTTTATGGTGACACGTGTGGTAAGGACACCCCGCTATGCTAAGTCTTGGAACGGACATATCAAAAGAACAAGATATTTAAAAATACACAGCATTTCATAATCTTTTAAAATGTTATATTATTCAAAACTAATGAAACCAAATGATAGTTCAAACTTCTCTTTAATAATTAAAACAAAAAACATTAACCCATAATATTCATTACATTGTGAAAATCTAAACTTAATTAAAATAGGATAATAGTTGAGCATCTAAGACATTAAATCAAAACTAAAAGGAAAGTCTTGCAAAACAAGACATACTGACCAAAACTGAAAAAAATATGAAAACTCAACAAAATCCACCTGCTAACAAAAACTAAGGAACCTAAAATAATATTAAAAATAAGAGGTGAGTTTAACCAACTCAGTGAGGGAATAACATTTAATATACATTTTAGATATTAATAGTTTGCATATATATATATATATATATATATATATATATATATATATTATTATAAAGTAGTGGAATACATGTCAGAGATCAAATGACATCCCAAGATGACCAAATGACACCCAAAGTTGACCATTGTGGGAGGATTAGTCGCCATAGATTAATTATTTTCTCACTAGTTAGGTATACAAAATATTATGTGCACATAGGCTAACTACTCTTTATTAGCATGGAGTTACTGACAAGTCCTATATCAAAGCATTATAGATATTCACATAATTATCAAAGCAATGTAAATCATATCAATATAATTTAGTTCAATAAAAATGCGAGTACAAATTCAAGAATAGATAAGTACTCGGATAATAAAGCAACATATATAAATACTCAAGAAATCAACTATTCATATACATCATATAATCAACACATATATTTTTTAATATTATATCTATATTAAAGATTATTTCACTTACCTAAAAAATATCAAAGTAAAAAAAATATCAGATAAAATACCTCAAAATCCTATTAAGGATCGTTAGAAGTACCTACAATGAAGATATAAAATATACTAAAAAAAATTAAAACAAAAAAAATCAAAGACTCCAATGCATAAAAGAAAAACAAGTTTAGTCTTCTAAGTTTAGGGACTAAAATGATAATTTCTAGAAATCAGGGACCAAAACATAATTTTACCAAAATTAGATGACAAAATTGTAATTGTTAGAAATACATAACCATACTGAAATTTCACCCATAATCTATCCTTAATTCTGTTCAGAATCTCAATTTCCATTCCAGGGACCAAATTGTAACTTTTCTAAAGTTCAGGGAGTAAACTGTAAATCTTCAAAATGGAGGGATTAAACTGAAAATTACACAAATCAATTATCAAACTGAGATTAATCATCCTTAACCTCATAAAAATACTATCCAGAATTCCAAAATACATTTCAGGGGTCAAATTATAATTTTCCAAAGTTTAAGAACTAAATTGTAATTTTTATAAATCAATTATTGAAATAAAATTTCATCATCTTCAACCTCAAGGCCATTCTATTTAGACTCTATAGTCCAGATTTCAAGCAAAGTTTAAACAAATTTCTTAACCCATAACAAATCAAGTAACAAATTCTTATTTCTAATAACACACCCAAAATCAATTACTTAATCTTGAGCCCATAATAATTATGAATCAATCTTAACAACATAAACTTCAAATCTTTATAAATCATAATCTCTTCTTTAATCATTCCATAAACAAACCATAATCAAAAGTAACATGAGAGAGAATCACTTACTTGCTACTTCCACCTTTCTTGAACCCAAAAACTCAAGATCAAAAATTGAAACCCTTCGTATGATGAGGAAAGGGTCCTGACAACCATAAAAATTAGAAGAGAGAAAAAACAATTATCTTGCAACTTTTCCTTGTATACCTAGGTTAACTTAGGTGAGGTTTGGACTGACTTGAACTTGGGTTTGGACCAAAAGTTTGGGTTTTACAACATGGCTTATAGAGATGAAAATAGGCTCCCTTGGTGTTTTTCGATTCATCACAGGGGAGACTAACTTGTTAGGTGACGCGTGTGCCTAAATGACCTCCGGTTTGACGACAGTTGGCTTTCTTCTCTTGTCTCCCTTCTTTTCTCTCTCTTCTTTAGTTTTCGTGTTTGGCCTTACAACATTTCACAACAACCCTTCAGCTTTTTTCTCTTAGGATTGTGCCTATGTTTTTTTAATTGTTATTTTGTTTATTTAAATTAATTTATAAAATTGATTTTTTTATTTTAAATGTAGTCCCCATTCTTTTTATTTCAATTTATTTTATTTAGGATAGTTTTTAAAATTTTTTTTTTGTATGATTTCATCCTCCTTTATTATATCTACATATCAGATTTTATCCTTATTCTTTCAATTTCTATTTTTTTTTTACTTGGCAAGTCCTTTAAATTGATATTTTTTTTATCCTATATTTCAACGTTAAATTGAGTTTCTTGATTGACCATAGATCTAGGATTTAAGATGTTGTAAATTTGAGAGCTTAACTCATGTTTAGGAGATTAATCAAAGTTCATTTCTTCTTCTTCTTCTTCTTCTTTTCCTTTTTAAAATTCATGTTTTTAAATTTTAACATTTAGCATTTGATTTTTATTGGGTATTGGGTTCCATAGTTTTTTTTTCCTTATATAGGATTTTTTACTGTTGATTTTAAAAATTACACTAGTTATCTCAATATTTGTTGTTTTTAAAAATATTATCTAGTATGTTACCACATCCATTATTTTTTAAATTTTTTTAAAGGTTAGACAAAAATATCTGGGCCACGGTGCAACAAAAATTCATTTGTTTTTCTTTTCTTTTATTAAGCTAATATTTTTTCAGTTTTATCCTTCAACATTTGATTTATTCTTTTTTTAAATAAAATATTTTTTTATTTTAGACCCTCAATATGTTGTTAATTAGAATTAAGCTTCCTAATTTATTCTGATTTGAATTTCATGGAGTTATCATGAGCTTATGCCCCCGAATCACAAGTTTCGTAAGTTAAACGTGGTTTACCCGGGTCGATCCGATATTTCATCTTCTTAATATATATTTTTTAAAATATATTATCTAGTATGTCACCACCTTAATATTTTTAAAAATATTTCATTCATTATACATCAAATTCCTATCTTCCTAACATCTTTATATTTTTTTAAAATTATAAAAATCTACCCGCGGCGGGATAGCACCGGTAAAAAAAAAACAAGTGTTCACCAAATACAATAAAAGTCTTACAAATATATGATGTGTAGTTATTTGTATTTTTATTCATTTTTCTCATGGGGAAGATGATATTTACCTTCTTTTACACAAGGGATTAGAATATCCCTGCGCACATCTGTGAGAAATTTTACAGGAGCTTCGTCAATAATTATACTTTTATTTTATTTTATTTTATTTTATTTATTTATTTATTTATTAACATGAGAGCCGCAACAACAACTCCACGATTAAGGCATGATAAAAGTGTAATTATGTTGCTGAACGAGGGCATCTGATATTCCTTGGAGTGGCCGGCTCCCCTAGATTGAAGGCAGTAGGTGTTCGTAGGCAGCGCACGTGCTGACACGTAGGTGTCAAGTGGCCTTCACAATTTCTCTCTTTTTAATTCTTTGGTCCGTGGTCTAACGTCAACTGGATTGTTTTCACATTTTCTAGGTGAGGTCGGTTTCCCTACACGTTTTCTTTTTTACCCTTTGATCTTTAATTCGTCCCTCCGTTCAAGAAAACTTCTTAGATCAATCCTTTCAATTAATTTCCGTTCAATTTAATACTAATTTAGGACAGCAGATCGGAAAAATGGTCAGACTACTTGTCAAGAATGAAGGTAAATTAGACTTTAAGGTAATAGAAACCAACTCAATTAAGAATGATTAGAGGGGTCGTATAAAGAAATGACAGGAGCACAGGGACCAAGTTCCAAAAATTAATTGTAAATTAGATTGAAAATGGAGAAAGGGACTGTATTAAGAGATTATCTTAACTAGAATGACCAACTAAAATAAAAGAGGAATGAAGGGGCCATGTCCAGATAATATCAAGCGAATGGTGACCGTCTACTTACCCAAAGTTTAGAGTAAACAATGAGCTCGCTCTTCTTGATTTTCTAAAACTGGCAATATTTATCTGAACAACTAGGGTTGATTATTTTTTGTTTGGGTTTTATAAAAAAAATAACTATATTAAAAATATTTTAAACAAAAAATAACTGAAATCGGTTCAAACCAACCAGTTTTTGTTTGGTTCGGTTTTTTGAACAAAAACCGATTTAAACCAGTTTGACTCAGTTTTTTCCGGTTTAGCTCGGCTTTTTCGGTTTGGGTTCGTTTCGGTTCTGTTTTTTCAGAAAAAAACGGTTCAAACTGTTTTGGCTTGGTTTTTTCGATTTTGCTCGGTTTTTTCAGTTTGGCTCGGTTGTTTTTCCGGGTTTTTTCGGTTTGGGTTCGTTTCAGTTCGGTTTTTTCGGTTTCAGGCTTATAAAACCAAACCGGTCAGTTTTTTCAAAATTTTAATCGGTTTTTTTAACGGTTCGGTTTTTTTGGTTATTTTTTTTTTCTAGTTTTCTCGGTTTAATCGGTTTTTTTACTCACCTCTAATCTGAACCTTTAGATCCTTTGTCAAGAGTTTTTTTTGTTTCACACAAAAAAAATAATAAAGTTCAAAAAATAATTGGAAAACTTAGTTCACTTTTATTTATAATGTAGATTATTTTTTCAGGTGTAATAAATAATTTGTGGAGTGTAAAGATAAAGTTGAAAAAGTTTTTAGTCGTGATGTATTGTGGTCTCCAAAAATCATAGCTGGAATACATGCTGATGCGGCAACTTCTAAATCACACTTGATATCTCTATTTGATCTTGAAGATGGTATATTTCAGTCAGAAACACCTCCAACAGGTAGTGTTACAAGAGAAATGCAGGAAACCATTAACATTAATGAAGCAACTTGTACTTATATCAAATAACGATTGTATCATCGACCATGTTCACACTTAATTGCATGTTTCACTTTACAAAATGTGAACTACGTACAATTTGTTGATGATTTTCTACTCCAACGTGTCGTACAAAAATACATATAGTCGTCATCGTCATTTTCAAACCTTGCCTGATATGTCATTATGGCTTGTATATACCGGTCCAATTGTATATGGATGTCCAACTAGATAGTGGACAAATAAAGGTCAAAGGAAATCCACTTGTTTACATAATGAGATGAATGCTAGAGAGGGGCACGCATTTAATAGATGTGGCATATGCAGTCAAAGGTTTTATAACGGAAAAACTTGTGAAACTAGATAACGTATGTTATTTTTTAAAAACAAAAAACAACTGAAACAGGTTCAAACCGACCGGTTTTGGTTAGGTTCGGTTTTTTGGACAAAAACCGGTTTGGCTCGGTTTTTTCGGTTTCGGTTCGTTTCGGTTCGGTTTTTTCAGACAAAAACCGATTCAAACTGGTTTGGCTCGGTTGTTTTTCCAAGTTTTTTCGGTTTGGGTTCGTTTCGGTTCGGTTTTTTCGGTTTCAAGCTTATAAAACCGAACCAGTCGGTTTTTTCAAAATTTTAATCGGTTTTTTTCACAGTTCGGTTTTTTCGGTTATTTTTTTTCTGGTTTTCTCGATTTAATCGTTTTTTTGCTCACCCCTAATCTAAACATTTAGATCCTTTGTCAAGATTTTTTTTGTTTCACACAAAAAAATAATAAAGTTCAAAAAATAATTGGAAAACTTAGTTCACTTTTATTTATAATGTAGATTATTTTTTCAGGTGTAATAAATATTTTGTGGAGTGCAAAGATAAAGTTGAAAAAGTTTTTAGTCGTGATGTATTGTGGTCTCCAAAAATCATAGCTGGAATACATGCTGATGCGGCAACTTCTAAATCACACTTGATATCTCTATTTGATCTTGAAGATGGTATATTTCAGTCAGAAACACCTCCAACAGGTAGTGTTACAAGAGAAATGCAGGAAACCATTAACATTAATGAAGCAACTTGTACTTATATCAAATAACGATTGTATCATCGACCATGTTCACACCTAATTGCATGTTTCACTTTACAAAATGTGAACTATGTACAATTTGTTGATGATTTTCTACTCCAACGTGTCGTACAAAAATACATATAGTCATCATTTTTAAACCTTGCCTAATATGTCATTATGGCTTGTATATACCGGTCCAGTTGTATATGGATGTCCAACTAGATAGTGGACAAATAAAGGTCAAAGGAAATCCACTTGTTTACATAATGAGATGGATGCTAGAGAGGGGCACGCATTTAATAGATATGGCATATGCAGTCAAAGGTTTCATAACGGAAAAACTTGTGAAACTAGATAACATATGTTATTTTTTTATTTGTTTTAAATTATGTCAAATCCAATTATTTTTTTAATCTAACTATATGTATGTTCAATTATATTGCAAATGCTAATAAGTTTTTTATTAGGACCTTAGGATAAACATGGTTCGAATTAGAGAAGGTTTGACCTCTTATAGGAGTGCCGACAAGCAAGGCCACCTTGTTGCTGACGCAAGTCCTAATGATATATCGGTGTTATATATGCAAGATCAACATCATTCAGATGATATATGGAGCGGAGAGGTCAGATAAATATTTTAATTCAAATTGTTAATTATTATAATTTTAATGATTTTAATTGATGATTTAACTAAGTTGTTTGATTTTCAGGAAGGTGATTCGATCACACCTAAATAACAAGCATTGATGGATTTGCAAGAGCGTGTGCGTTAGTATGTTATCGAGGCTAGTTTTTATGAGGTCAGTTAGCTGCGTCTTATACCAATTAACCATACATTGATTTCAGCATTAATAGAGTGATAGAGGAGCGAGACACACACCTTTTATCTACGTGTTGATGCGATGACACCAATACTCTATGATATGGTAATGTTGAATAGTCTTCCGATAGATAAGACACTTATGACCAGTCATGGAGGCTCAATTGATAGAGATACTTTATATGATTGTTTGTTAGAACGGGTGCCTCCAGTCAATGATTATAGGGGCGACTGCATCAAGTTGATATGGTTAGATGTTAATTTTTAGACCCCCTCAACAAATACGATAGTATTCCAGCTGATTATATAGATTGGGGCATACATATTACACATTTTAAGAGGTTTAATTTTCACAAGTACTGCTAGCAATGCAGTACCGTTATACTTTCTAACACTACTTGATGATTTTTTGGCCATTTTTGAATTATAATTGGGGGGAGCCATGCTTGCTTATCTATATTGGCACCTATGTAAAGCATGGCTAAAAAAGAGAAGATAAATTTTTTGATGTCTTCTATTTCTTCAGGTATATGTGTTTTAAATTATTTGATTATTATAATTAATAATATTTTAAATACTAACTTATAATTTTTAATGTTCATTAATATAGATCTGGTCATAGGAGCATATTTATATTAGGCGTCCAAAGAGTTGAGGTAATAACATGTTTGACACTGTCACTCAGAGACCACTCTCTATTGGTTTTCGGTAATAATAAAATATAATTGATTATAGTCAACATGTTATTTATATAAATTGAATATGACAGTTTCGACTATCTCAACATATTCTTGATTATGTTGATACTTGAGACAAGCTGCACAATATTAGTTACTAGGGGAAGCACGAGGGGAACTGGTTGGTAATTCAGGCATCTTACATTGATCTTTAGAATGCTATGAAAGATTATGTTTTTTAAGGAGCGACATCCAACGATTGATATTGATACCTACATGACATGATATTTGTCCATTACGCGTTGTTTCATTACACTGACCTAATCATGTTTCCTGAGACATCCATGAAATTCAATGCACTATACCCATCGATATTTGAGACAGAGTCGATTCTTATGCAATATTTTTTTATATTTATTAAATATTGAATTAATTTTATTATGAATGATGACTACTAATTGGTTTTTAATGTATGTATATAGATTAATTATTTGGTACAAAAAGCTCAGAAATCAGTAACGACTATTTATGAAGGTGTCGATGAGATGAGATGTATTAATGCCAACACGACACTCAATTTATGTCGTGGTAGACTTTAAGAGGTTGTGAAGGTTGAATGTCTTGAAGCAGCATCATCGAAAGACGAGATTGCTTATCGTGGGAGTGTTGGGGATGTTGGTCTATCCACGAGTGTTCCAGGCCCGTCCACGAGTGTCATAAGCCCATCCACGAGCTGAGATGTTATTGGTCCTCATACTTACAAGGATATTACAAACCCGTCCTCGAGTTGAAAGAGTTGGAATGATACTCTAGACCCATACACGAGTGCTCTAGACCCATTCACAAGTGCTCTATGCCTTTCTACGTGTTATTGTTTTGGTTTGTTAACATAAAAAATAATATATTTAAAAAAAAAATTTAAAAATTAACAAATATAATAATATCAAACAACCTGTTATATTACATTATAAAACAACAAAACAGGAGAAATAAAAGTATTTTATAGGAGTTATTACAATAATAATAATTATTATTATTATTATTGTGAATGCTCGAGTTTAAATATGTCTTGACTAATTTTATAATTTTAAAATAAATAATTATATAAATTTTTAATTACTATTATATTAATAATTATAAAAACTGAAAATATAAAAAAATTAAATTTTTTAATCTTAAATTCTTACCGATGAA